>Ga0326513_10004161_pt1 | contig 10402 bp, 32 predicted proteins | sample 2_2465_0518_D_FD_203654 | JGI IMG/M metagenome (GOLD analysis project Ga0326513, IMG submission 203654) | Bovine rumen microbial communities from UC Davis, California, United States - 2_2465_0518 | ecosystem: Host-associated > Mammals > Digestive system > Stomach > Rumen | place: USA... | reverse complement strand
CGTGCCGCTGCCGCCGAAGAGGATTGAAAGTTCCCCTTCATAGAGGAACTTCCCGAACACTTCTCTTGCCTTCTTTTTGTTATCTTCATTGCCGAACAAATCGGACTTGCTCTGTATCTGTATCATAACTTTTTCTCTTTTTCGTATTTTTCAATGTATTCTTTTGCACGCTCATACAATTTTTCAGCGTAGCAACGCTCACTGTCCGACAACTCGGACAAGCCGTCATTATAGAGTGCTTCTATGCACTCATCCATTGCCGCAGTCGTATTCTCGAAGCGGACATTACCCATGTTAATCATAACGTGTTTCTTTTTAAGTTTGACGTTGCGAAGAAGTTATAGTCGGCAACCAAGCCGTCCTCAATATCTCGCAGCATATTTTTGTAATCCCTTGCCGATGTCAGACACATGTCCGCGTCGCAGTCCATATCGTTGATTCGGTCAATAAGAGTGTCTATAATGCCTCGAATGTCGTCGAGGTCTTCCTTTAAAATCTTAACGTCCATAATTTTTTAATTATTTGAATAAACCTTTTCCTTTGCCGAAATTGTAAGATGCGCCGTCACCGAGGATGGCGAATAAGATTGCCAATACTATCATTATGTGTGGTTTTTAGAATAAACGTTCCAATAAGTCTTGTGCGTCAATACCGTTCACCTCAAGTGTCTTGCAGCAAGCCAAAAATCCCTTGGCATAAGAGGTGAAGTCGGTCTTTGTATTTTCCTTTTCGTACTGCAATTTAATGATATTCTCAATCGTTTCCATGACTTAATTTATTTCGATGTTAAAGTCTTTGATTACTACGTCTCTGTCGAGTGTCACGCCGATTGCTGCCTCGATGTCCGAGGTGGCTTTCCAATAGACAACGCCCTCGACTTCTTCTTTATCGTTTGCACTTGGTGCTTCCACCGTCAGTTCGACGGTCATCGTTACTTTGTGTGTCATGATTGTTGTATTTTAATGTTAATATCTGTATGTATCAGTTGGTTCGTAATATTCTTTTCTCTCTTTTATATTCCACTTCTGGATGAATGTCTTGCCGTTCCAATCGGCTCTGACTGGGAACAATCCCGACTTCAATTCGTTGGAGCACCATCCGGATTCCCAATATGTGCCTTCCCATGGGCTTATTCCGATTGCCTTTGCCGATATAATATCATCTTCCGAGAGATGCTTTTTCGGCATGTGCATGTAATTGATGTCTTCGTCCTTCTTTGTCGTCAGTTGAACACCGATTTGGAAAAATGCAGCCCTTGAAGTTTCGTCCATCTTTTTGTTGAATGAGCCTCCGACTTTCACTTGATAACCGTCCCATGCCCCTTGCGAGTATGCCGATTTTATCATATCATCAAAAGTGCCGAACTCGACATCGATGTCAAATGCGTAAGGGTGTCTGAATACTCTTATTGTCTTTTTCATGATGTTTTATATTATAGTGTAACTTAATTTTTGACAGATGCAATATGCGATTGCTTCGGCGAGGGTGTCGTGGTGGGTATAGAAGAGTGTGTTGCCGATGCGTTCTTCTACGCTCCACATTTCACCCCAGATGCTTTTCGATATTTTTGCCATGGTATTTCAATTATTTTCTGTAAGTCTTAAAAACTCGTCTTTCTCAGCGTCGGTCATGCCGTTGTATATCTCAGCAAGGATTTCGGGACGTTGAGCAACGATTTCTGTCTGTTTCTCGTCAATCACGCCTTTGGCTAAATCGTCAAGGTTACGGATGGCATAGCAGTCGCCAGTCACATCGTTAATGACTGCTACGACTACGCCCTCTTCTTCTTGTCCGTTTGTTTTCCATGCGTCAACCACCCAAAAGCCGTCTGCATGGTAGGTGCATTTAACCTCATTGTACATCGTTTCACTTTTTGCTTTCGCCTTTGCACGAGCGTGAGCCCAAGCATCGTTGATGAGGTCTCCGAGTTCGTCCTTGTAATAGCCCTCTGCGTAGCATTCCGCCTTACCGTTATCCACGATTTCGATGTTGTAAGTACCGTCACCGTTTGGATTAAGGTTGATATATACCTTTTGTGGATTAAGGTCTCTGTTTGCGAGTTTCAGCAACTCTCGCCAATTATTTACTCTGTTTGCCATAATGTTTATGTTTTACTTGTTATTTTTTAACAAAACAAATCTCAACACGGACGGTCTTGAACCGTCACCCTTGCAGAAATAGCCTGCGCTGAACATGTCTTTATGCTTTTCGGTAACTCTTTTAATCGCCCCGTTAAAGTAGTTGCGGTCAGTATCCATTTGAACGTTTACATGGCTTTCTGAAATCATTATTGGGTACACTACAGTGCTACTTCCGCTAACCCAATGGTTTCTATCAATGTGTTTTGATATTGTCGGTTCGTTCTCTATTGCTTTTACTATTGCATCTTGTGTTTGCATAATCTTTAAGGTATTTATAAATTGTTTTTCCGTTTGTCTCAATCTCAAACCCGTCCCAATCATCGAAGATTAGGAGCAGGTGTTTCATCGTATTCACAAGGATGTCCTTGTAAGGCGCAATCGTTGCATCAGACCGCCCGCCACTTTCATTGAAGAAGCGGGCGGTGAATTTTGTTTCAGTCATCGAATATCTTTTTGAAGCGTTTTTTGAGTTCGTTCATTGTATTGTTCAGAGCAACTATGTTGTCCATCGCATAGTCGCCGACAACCTCTGTGAAGCCGTGCTTTATCTTCCATTGGAAGAACTCTCCGTTGATTGTCCTTCGGTAGGCGGTACACCTGCCGAGACGTTCGACCTCGATAGGTGTACCTTTGTCCCATGCGTTTGCTTTCATTCCATTGCTTCGTTAAGGTAGTCGATTGCCTCACCGATACTTGATGCGGCATAATCGAGGTTTTCAATCGCGGCTAACATTTTGTCCCCTCTTTCACCGAATTGGATACCCTCTGGGAGGCTCTCAAGTTTATCTTGCTCGTTTTCCTGCATATCCTCGATGCCGGACTTGATTTCTTCGAGTTGGTCAATCCACTCGACGATTTGCTTTCTGTCGTTTTTGTTCATAATGTTGAATTTTTTAATGCTTGAAGTGTGTATTTCACAATTTTATTTGCAACAATATCGTTCATGCCTTCGATAGTGGTATGTCCATCGGAATCATCCCCATAATAGTTAGTGTCGATAAAATCGCCGCTCTCCTTCTCATATATAGATTCGCCAATTATTACCCTATTATTTTCGTCAATGTGGACTTCAGCAAAAAGTTCAGATGTAACGAAAACATTACGACCATCAGAATCTTTAATTTGGCAATCTCTTGTAGAGAAATACACTATAAATGTATCTTTATCAAGGTACATTTCATGCGCGGGGTAAGTCCCATTAAACACAGGGATTTTGTCATTGGTTGAATTTTCCATAGTTACATGCTTTTGTGTGTTTGACTTTTTATTGTTGGTTCATTTGGATTCTAAATTTAGAACGTTACTTTTTTGTTTTTTTCGTTGATTGTCAGCGTGAACTCAATACGTCCGTCGTCGTCGTAGCGGACGGACAAGTCTTGGATGGCTTCTTTGTAGCCGTTCCAATGTTTGAAAAGTCTTTCGCGAATGTTCTTCGCGACTCTCCAACCGACATTCAAGTCGCGCTGGATGTTCGATTCGATGTCTTGCAGTTTCATTGTTTCTATTTTATTTCAATGGGATGATGTCTTCTACTGAGTTGATGCAGAATCCGTATTTGTTTGACAACTCATCGACAACATCGTCCTCGCATTCTGCTTCAATTTCTGTATCGTATGGGAGCCCGTAACAATCCTCGCAGTCCCAATCAATGCCTACGACCTTGAATATCATAGTTCGTTTACCTCCTCTCCTTCCACTTCGAGAATGTTCTCTACCTTGCACGAACGCCACGCGCCCTTCTCCAAGTCGAAGAACCGCACCACGCCACTGTCCTTCTGTTTCTCGGTGCTCTCTTCGACGCTTGTCATATCCTTCGGCCACAAGTCCTGTGGCACAAGGTCGAGGTTCGTTGTTCCGACTGCTGCACGTCGGCTGCCGTCCACTTTCTTGAAGACAAAGTTCACTTCTCCCTGCTGGAGTTTCTCGCGGAGTACGTCCGCAACGTTTTCACTTGTAAGTTTCATTGTTTTTCGTTTTTGATTATTGTTAATGCTTCGGCATAAATATGCTTTGGAATATATGGAGCGACAAAGTTTAATATTCTGATTGCAAGTTCCATATTACTCAAAATTTTCGATGATTTTTATTGGTTAATTATTAAGCGTGCAGCCCGTTGATTGTAATGAAGCGTTTACATGCCGACAGCGTTCTGAACATAAGTAGGTCGTCATTATTGTCATAGAATCCGCACATCCATCCATCTGTATAGATTACTATGCCTTTGTACCAAGTCAGTTCATCTACTTTAATTTCGCTATATTTAAATCTTTTCATCGTTTGCTGTTTTTTGTTTTTATGCGTAAGTGACCTCTCCGAATATCACAATCTGCAACAAGCAGTCGGCGTCGTAGAAGTCATAGTTCTCTGTCATCATATTGGCGTATTGCTCGGGACAGTCGAAGATGAACTTCTCGAAGCCTTTGATGATGTCTTTAAGCCTCACTATGTGTTCTTCATCCTCTTCCGGGTCATACACGATAATGTAACCCCCGCACAAGAGTGCTGACGCCCACTTATCCTCGCGACACTCGTCTTCGAATATTTTCGGATAATATCTTGACACCTCAAACCAAGGTGAGGTATCAAAAGCATCAGCCAGCCAGTTTGTCAACCATTCGCGGTCTGTCACTATTTTCTTTATTCTGTCTTCCATTTTTTTGTATTTTTAATGTACACAATAACAATCTTCAAGATTGTTGTAGGAGATTGAGTACCCCATCTGGTTTAATCCGTTATACAACTCTTTATACTCATCGTATGAGAGGCTGTTTAACTCATCATATTCTTCACTGCCGATGTGGTAGTAATCGCAATGAGCGTATTTGTTGATTAATTCTTGCAATGTCATTTCTCGTATATTTTAAAAGTGAAAGTCGATTACCGCCCCGACATACAGGCGTGTTCCCTCTTTTTGCCTCGCAAGGAACTCTATAAGGTCAGTCGCTGGACCGGCCAACTCGTTCCAATCTTCAATGTAGAATCGGCTATTTAAACCTCGATGTGTCGTATCTGTTAGTTTCGACAATTTGAACAGACGGATGTCTTTCAGAATATTGTTTGCCGTCATCTCACTCGCTTGCCGTTTTATTTCGTCCACCCAGTCTTGAAGGAACGTGCCCATCCCCTTGTATTGCAGGGTGCCGTCGCCCACGTAGTCGAGGAGTTCGGGAAAAATTTTCGCGAGGTGCTCGGCCGTCTCCAGTCTTTCCTTCTCGGAGTATTCGTCGCCGATGTAGTCGGCGAAGTCGCTGCTGTTCTCATAAAAGGCCATAGGACTTACATAATCTTCTTTGCTTATCGGCTTAAGACCGATTTGAAAAATTTTGTCGTGCATAATTTATTGTTTTTAATAGTTTTATATATTACATTCTGTCCAAAAGGATTCTTTCTGTATTGTCTCCGCTGACAACAAGTACGCCCTTGTCATAACCCTCGCCACGATATATTGCCATAGCGATTGTTTCTATGTCTTTTTCCAAGCACACCACATTGATTTGGTGCTCGTCTGCGGAGTATTGTCCGTAGGATATTGTGTATTCCATTGCTGCATTTTTAAGGTTCAACCAAATATTTCTTCGATGTCGAACTCATCGAATTCCTCGTCTGAAACGTTGTTGTCCAACGCCCAGTCGAACATCGCACTGTGGATGTCGGAATACAACCCGAGGTCCGCCATCCGCAACGGTCTGCGGTCGGCCATCTTATAGTGCGCGAACATGTATCTGTTCGTAAAGTCCGGCACATGGTCGATTACGTACTGCACCATCTCTTTCGGTGCATTCTCAGTGTTGAAGTCGTCTGCTGTGTACATTGTTATTCCTCCGGCATTTGAAAGTTGATATTTTTGTTTCCGAACATATCGAGCGTGTCGCACAAGTGTTCTTTCATTATTTCGACCGCTTTGTAGAGTTCATCGCTCGCGCTGAACGAATACCCTTTCTTGTGGTTGTGCCACAATCCGTCACGCCACCGCTGCGTCCATCCGAGCAGTTTGCGACCTTGTTTGTAGAGGACAGCAAACTCGCCGTCCTTCATTCCGTTGATTACTTTGATGTTGATTGTCTCCATATCTGTGTGTTTTAAAGTTTGTCCGAGCATGTTTTCCAGCCCGCCATCAACTGTGAATAAATCGATGCGTACCGCTCGCGTTCCGAGCCGTCGCACATCATCATACCCTCGAGGTATTTCTCGAGGGCTTCCTTGCGTTCCATCCGCTCAACATGGTTGTAGCAGATAACACGTACAATGTCTTTCTTTTCCCTTGCCATAGGTCATTTGATTTACTTTAATAGGTTATTTCCAAAACGTCACCTTTTCCATATATCCAACGTTTGTACACATGAAACCCTTCACTTTCAAGGAATAGTTTCTTGTCGCTTTCATCTTGTCCATTGCAAGCGTAGGCTTGTGCATCAGGGAGGTCGGTAATGTCAATATCCTTATTGTATCCTTTTAGGTAATGCCGTCCTTCTTTGTAATACAAATCTCCGTACGGAGCGGAATAACGCACATTCTCTGTTTCTATTCTTTCTCTCAATTCTTTTGATGGGAAGCAAAGATTTGTGCACTTGATTATAACAGGGTCCCATCCTTTGCGGAACTCTTCCATTACCCAATCGAGCAGGTATTTCTTGCATGACTCGGAGTTCTTTGCTCTATTGGTCAATTCTTCTTTAAGTTGTTCTGCTAAACTCTCCATAATGTTTATTTTATTTGGGTTGTTAATTTATTGATGTTTAATTGATTAATAATGTTTTCGGATAATAGGTTGAAGGTATTTGAGACATTATGTGCCCCCAGTTTTCACGCACATCGAATAGTTTTTCATGCACGTTCGACATCTTTTCAAATTCCCCTCTCCTTTGGTAGGCGTCTGCAAGTTTGCCCAACACCTCAAGTCTCTTATTTAACTTTATGATGGTGTCCTTGAGTGTGCCGTTTTCGCCGCATTCAATGTATCTTTTTTCAGTTGGTGTCATCATTTTACATTTTGAATTATGCCTTTGATTTCAATTTCGATGTAGATGCGCTCGTATCTCGCATCGTTTGTCTCTTCTGCGAATTTCTCCGCTTCTTCAAATGTATCAAAACCGTTAATATACGTTATTTCAGAGTTAAATGGTTTGTGGTAGACTATATAACGTGTTTCCATTTCATTGATTGTTATAACAAAGGGGCGTCGTCGGCCACCCCAAAATAAACCTTAAAACTTACAAAATGGTCGTCACTCCGACGCGTGACGTTTCATTCATTTCCCTATCTCTATCCGGTACGTCTTGCAGAACTCCATGTTCTCTTCAGTGTCGGGCAATTCGTAGACATATCTTCTGTTCACGTTGTCCGACTTGACAGGCGTTCCGCCAAGAACGTTCCGAATGAACGAGGCTACAAGGGCATTCCTAAATTCCTTTGTTCTCATATTTTTTAGAATCTCAATATATACAATTCGTCAACATCGTCTGACACAATCTCGTACATTACGTTTCCATTGTCGGTGAGCCATAAAGAAGTGCCGCTGTCGACGTACAACTCACTGTCAGTCCACCACCATTGGTCATCGTTGGCGAACCCGAATTCCTCGGCGAACTTTTTCAGCGCCCAGCACTCGAAGTCGCTGAGGCGTTCTTTCTTCGTGAAGAAGTGTCTATTCTCTTCCGGTATAAGTATCTGTTCCATAACTATTGATTTTGTTTATTAAACATTAATTGATTTCCGCGAACCGCTCGAGTTCATACGTAATGCCTTCGGGGTAGTCGGCGTAATGTTTCAGCCACTTGTCGAAGTGCATCGACAAATAACTTTCAAAGTTTTCCAATGCCGCCTCGTTCGAGGCTAATTTCTTGATTGCGGCACAGAATTGGCGTGCCTCTTCTGCGTATGGTCTTTCCATAATTGTTGTTATTTAATCATTCTGCATTATTGCATTGCGGGCGGATAGAGTTCTCACTCACACCGCCCAAATTATCCTTATTCGTCGTATTTGCTTCGTATTTCCTCTATCGTATCGTCGTCGATTGTCGCCAATACGTACAGCCAATTTCCTCTCGCTTCGACTTGCAGGTCATAGTCCCCGACTACTTCCGAGATTGCTGCAAGTTCGCCCGTGGTGATGTTGTCATTATTGAGTTCGAGTTCATATAAGTTGTATGAACCGTGGTCTTTTACGTCACTGACCTCTGTTCTGCAGAGATTCTCGTTAATTGCCTCCTTGAGCAGTTCTTCTATTGTTTTCATTGTTGTGATATTTGTTGGTTAAACATTGCGGGCGGATAGGTTGCTGAACCACACCGCCCAAAGGATTAATACAATCTTGCACATTGGGTGTCAATACCACTACGGAAGCGGTAGGGAAGTTTATTGTATGCAACGATTGCAGCATCGACCGCCTCGACAACCTCCAAATACTGGTCGTAGTTGTCGAATATCGTTGACATTTCTTCGGTATCTTTTGAGAAGTTTTCTCTCCAAGCAATCGTCAGATTGTGGCTCTGTGATTCTTCCTTGCTGATGCGGACGTTAAAGTTTGCATCGTACTGACACCCTACAATCGTCCATAGTTGTTCTACGTCGTTGTAGTTGTACTGCTCCTTTTGGTTTTGGAGCCGCACTTCGAAATAAGGCTTTCGATTTTGTTCTCCGATGCAGCCCGTATGTTTCAGTTCCGAAAAAAACACTCGCATCAACGGAGAAACATCTTCCATTGCCTTCTGTACGGCATCTTTAAACCGTTTGTTTAGGACTTTCCCGTCCCACGCGGTTAGCAGTTCCTGCCATTTCGTTTCGTAGAACCTTTCCAGTTCGTTCCGTTTTTCAACGACTTTTTTCAAGTCGGCAAGCATTTCTTCCTTGCTTTGTCTCATTCTAATATTTTTCATGATTGTGTGTTTTATTGTTTGACATATATTGACTTGTACACATTGCGTGCCTCGCGCCCGCTCTTGCACTTGTCTATGTTTCCGTCCTTGTCACAAGGGCTGAGGATGATTTTCCCGAACGACTTGCGGAACACTCCGAACTTCCATTCGTATTTCTCACCAAAATAATCCGTAGCAAGTGATACTACGATGTCGCCTACATTCGGCTTGTAGTTTGCGACTTCCACAAACCCTTCCGGCATCGGGTTGTCCCTCAAAAAGTCATCCTTCGCCGTCTCTGCCCTCTTCTTGCGCTCTTCATCCTCTTTTCTCCATTGTTCCTCCATCTCCTCTCGCTCCTTGCGTTTCTTCTCATCCACCTCGGCAATGATGGTGTCGAGTTCTTGGGTACTCATTCCGGCAAAGTTCTCAAGCACCTTGTCGAAGTTCTTCTCGTAGAATGCACGGAACATCACATTGATTATGACGAAACGCCGGCCGTACAAGTCGGCTGCAACGTAGCAGTCCACATTGCCGATGAACAGCGTTGTGTCGATTCTCGCGGCAATACCCTTGAACTTCGACACATTGTCCGGCGTCGCCTCCGCAATCATATACAGCCCATAGTTCTGCGAATTGTCCTCGACTCTCCAACCGACATACCGGAGTTTGTTGAACAGACGCGACTTCTTTTCGCGGTCGACACCGCACCACCGCACACCGATGGACTTGTTTTGGTTTTGTGTCAAGTTCGCGTATGAACCGATTCTGTTTGTTGACACGCTCGGAAACAATCCGTGTATCGTTATCTGCGTGAAATAGCGGAACACATCAAAACCGTTCTTCTTGAGTTGGTCGAGTTGTTCAAGTGAGCAACCTTCTTCGATTTTGTCAAGCCACTCCTGCGGCACAGGCTTGTTGCAAGTGTTCAACTTGTGTTTCTGGTCATATTCGCTCTTCACAGCGAGAATGTCTTCAATCTTTTTGTAATTCATAATGTATTTTTTTATAAGAATTTATAAATATTGTTTACCTCTTTCCGCCATTTCTTTGTTGGTGGAAGGTTACGTTCGTAAACGTCTCTTAGCGCCGCCTCTGCTATCATTTTCGGCAGGAGATAATTATTCTCATAAGATTCCAAATCAATGGAACCGCTATTTAAGGCAGAGTCGATTTTGCTCTTTACTTGTTGGAATAAGTCGTCGGCAATTTCCACCGCCTTGTTTTTTGCATCTTCTTTTGTCATTTTATTCTCCTTTCTTGATTTCAGACAATATTTCGGCTGCATATTCCCTGTTGAGTTCCCTCGCTTTCTCGGTGCAGAACTTTTTGCCCTTGCCGATGTGCGAGAACGTGTTCGACACTTGGCTGAATACCGCCCACTTGCCGTGATACTTCGCGGGCTCC
>Ga0326513_10004160_pt1 | contig 10403 bp, 25 predicted proteins | sample 2_2465_0518_D_FD_203654 | JGI IMG/M metagenome (GOLD analysis project Ga0326513, IMG submission 203654) | Bovine rumen microbial communities from UC Davis, California, United States - 2_2465_0518 | ecosystem: Host-associated > Mammals > Digestive system > Stomach > Rumen | place: USA... | reverse complement strand
TCGAGCTTGATGATGCTGAATACAAAGCCTTCGGCGATTAGGAGTATCAAGATGACGAAGGCTGAGTGGGAAAAAGAGATCAGGTCAAGACTTAAAGCTGAAAAAGGTCACGAGGTCGTGATAGCGACCGCGACCGACCTGATGCGGATCATGAACTATAAGGACATGAAAAACTTCAAGCTGAGGTTCCTGGGAGACATCAATCCTGTGTGTATGAAACAGTTCTCGATCAAAGACTTTATCGATGCAAACTACGGCATCAATCTAAACTAGGAGGATTCACCATGATAAGAGAAGCGATAGAGATATTCGGCGGGATGAAACCACTCGAGATTCTCAAGATAGTATTTCCATGCGTGATAGGCTTTGCCCTTATGTGGGCGGCCATAGTCATTACACTCCTGTTCACGGTGCCGGCGGTTTAGTCGCCGCCGGTGCCATACAAAGACGGAGTCACAAACGATAAGGAGGAAAATATGAGAGTCACACTAAAAGTCTGTAGCTGGGAGTTAGTCTTCGATTTTGAAAATCCTACAGAAGGGTACAACTTCGCAAAGATCGCCAAGGATCATTTCAACAAGAATGCAGGGGACGGAGTCGTTGATATCAAAATGAGTTTCATCCCTGACAAAGAAGACGAAACAGAAGATTAAAACAAAAGGAGGATAGCTTTATGGTAACAGAAAAACTCACCACAGTTCAAGCCGAGATCAAAGGCGAGAAGAAACGAAAAAACGATTTCAACAATTTCATGTATCGCAATGTAGAGGACATCTACAACGAGGTCAAGCCTCTACTCTCAAGAGAGGGCATCATACTGTATGTGACGGATGAGGTAGTAGACATCGGTGGCAAAGCATTCATCAAGGCTACGGCTCATTTGAAAGACGAAAAAGACGAGATGACCTGCGAGGGTTGGGCGGCGATTGATTTCAATCACAAAGGATGGGATATGTCCCAGGCGACAGGAGCTGCTTCATCATACGCGAGAAAGTATGCGCTCAATGGTCTCTTCCTTCTGGACGATTCAAAAGATCCGGATGCTACATCAATCGGTCAGCAGAAGATTGGAAAAATGATAGCGACATCCCTTCACGACAGATGCAAAGGCGACGAAGACCTTGAGAAGTTTCTCCTAAAAGCAATGGGCATCAAGAAGTGGGATGAATTGATAAATGATCACTACTACGTGCTCAACTCAAACTGGGATAAGTACGTGAAAGCATATGGGGAGCAGAGCTCATGATTATGACCGGAAAGCTATACGGAGCGGAGAAGGATATACTCGGCAGCGGGTATCGAGTGACCTTCACCACTCCAGAGCTCCCGGAGGATATAAAATCCCTTGATCGGGAGAAAACTCTTGAGATCACGGCAAAAATCAAGAGAAATAAACGCTCACTTGATGCAAACGCTTATGCGTGGGTGCTGATGACCAAGATTGGGGATGAACTCGGATGCACAAAAGAGATCGTCTACACTCACGAACTCGAAAGATATGGTCAGCTTGCATTTCTGATGAAGGTCGAACATGGAACGGATATAAACCTTGAAGGTCTGTATCACAAGTTCCTCGAGTATGACGGAACGAATGACATATATCAGATATTCCGCGGATCGTCAACTTACGACAGTAAAGAGATGGCAGCATTCATAGACGGAATCGTGAGCGACTGTAAAGAGCTAGGGATTGAGACTGTCCCTACAATGGAGCTCGAGAAAATCAAAAGGAAATGGCATTTATGATCAATGATAAAGAGGAATGCTTCCTGTGCGGCTCCGGGCGAGACTTAGAAAAACATCATTTACTGCACGGCTCTGGAAGGCGAAAACTTGCTGACGAAGACGGCCTGATCCTATTCCTATGTCACCACTGCCACATGGAGCTGCATGATCACGGAAAGCATGACCTAGAGCTGCAACAGTACGCACAAAGATACTATGAAGAACACTTAGGAAGTCGGGACGACTTCATGAACCGATACGGAAAATCTTATATCTAGGAGGTAAAGGCGTATGAATAATAGAGCAACCAAAAACATGTCACAGTGTGACAGAATTCTCGCACACCTCAAAGAGCATGGCACGATAGACCCGCTAACGGCGTGGACTGAATGCGGAGTCTATCGATGCGGAGCTCGAATCTTCGACCTGAGGGCGAGAGGGTACAACATCTCAACAGGCGAGAAAGAAGTTACAAATCGCTACGGAGAAAAATGCAAGGTAGCGGAGTACAGATTGGAGGTAGCATCATGAACAAATCAATTTTTACGGGTAATCTTACCCGCGACCCTGAGATCAGATACTCTCAGGGAACAAACATGGCAGTCGCACACTTCGGGATTGCAGTGAACAGAAAGTTTGCAAAGGATGGAGAGACTGACACGGACTTTTTTAACTGCACAGCGTTCGGAAAGACTGCGGAGTTTATTGAGAAGTATTTCCACAAGGGATCACGCATCTTTTTGACAGGACGCGTCCAGAACGATAACTACACAAACAAAAACGGAGAGAAAGTCTACTCCGTGCAGATAATTGTGGAAGATGTAGAGTTCGGAGAGAAAAAGAACGCTCAAGCCCCTGCATCAGACAATAGTGACGATGACTTTGTGAAGATTCCGGAGGGTCAGCAAGGTGACATACCATTTTTCAACCAGAACTAAATACAAAGCGAAAAAGACCGAGGTAGACGGAATCACATTCGATTCGATGAAGGAAGCTAAGAGGTATCAAGAGCTTAAAATACTTGAGGCAGCGGGTCAGATAAAAGACCTGCGCCTGCAAGTGCCATACGAGCTCATCCCGGCTATAAGAGAGCCTGATACGATAGGCAAAAGGGGTGGGAAGATAAAAGGAAAGCTCATCGAACGAGCGGTGATATACAGAGCAGATTTTGTCTATCTGGAGAAGCTCGACATACCATTCAGCGATCAAGAGAAATGGGAAGAGGTAGTTGAGGATGTCAAGGGCATGAGAACAAAGGAATACATCCTGAAAAGAAAACTCATGCTCTACCGGTACGGAATAAGAATCAGAGAGGTGTGACTTTATGGAATGTGATGTAGAAGGCATCAAGTTTTATTCATCTTATTATTCGGCGATCATGAAGATACCTGATCCAACGATGCGTCTGAAAGCGTTTGAGATTGTGACCACATACATGATGACCGGCGAGATTTTGGAGACTGACGATTGGCAACTTGAGATATTGTTTGAGGGTATAAAACCGAACATCGACACGAGCAGAAAGCGGTCAAAAGCGGGTCAAACGACAAATGAAAAATCAAACGGAAATCAAAACGAAATCAAAACGAAATCAAACGGAAATCAAACGAGTAACAATAAGAATAAGAATAAGAATAAGAATAAAGAATATGAAATAGAAAAAGAAAAGAAAGAGAAACATAAGTATGGTGAGTACGCGCACGTTCGTCTGACAGATGATGAAAAAGCAAAACTCGATTCGGAGTTCGGGGAAGATGAAACCGCTGCCGCGATCAAGTACCTGGATGAATACATCGAGATGAAGGGTACATCCTACAAGAGTCATTATATGGCTTTGCGTAAATGGGTATTCGATGCAGTTAAAGAACACACGAGAGCTGCGCCTGCTACTGATTGGCGCGAACAGTGGCTAAAAGAACAGGAGGCAAGCGGATGACAGACAATGGGATTTTAGAGTTCGTCGACAGACTGTGCGGCACATACCCTTTGCAGTATAAAGGATTCTCGCAAGAGGAGATGCGCAGGATCACAAACGAAGCAAAGAGGAATTTCCAGGCATTCACGGATGACGAGGTATTCGATGCGCTCACGGCGTACATCAATAATCCTGATTCGAAGATGCCGCCCTCTCCCGGTCAGCTCAAAGGGATGATGCACAAAAAGACCGAGGACAACATTGAAAGAGACTGGGATAAGACAAGGCTTGTTTTTGACGATGAAGGTAGACTCTTTTATAACCAACTTTACGAGAAGGCTACATCATCTACCGATCCGGGGCGAAAGGTAATCAAACCGCTGCCGAACACAAGACCGTTTGACGGTGCGAAAGACTATCACCCGGTACACGTTCCGCTGACAGATGATGAGCTAGTGGCTATCTGCAAGAAGCGTGGCTGGGAGTACAAGATCACAGAGACTCCCGAGGGCAAGAAAAGATACACCTATGATCAAAAGCTGTATGAGTACGTAGGGTTTGTTCACAGCTCATACGACATGGGTATAGATGCAAATAAAGTGTTTAGGAGGGTATAAACATGACAGATATCGAAAAGCAGATGAATGCAGCTGAGGAGCTGGCTATGGTCAATGATCACATCTTAGCCGCAAAGAAGACACAGAAACTCTTCAAGGAAAACTCGCGACCGGAAGGTGTGAAGGCCTGCGAAGATATGCTCGAAGCGATGTACGCTCGAGCGGTAGAACTTCACAAGGTGGTGATTTACGGTGAGTAAACATCTCACGAGGATAATATCGCTGATGATCATCTTCTCTCTCGTCTGCACTCCGGCAGCGGCTAAGCGTAAAAAAGTCAAAGAGTATATAGGCAAGTGGTATGTGAGTACATACAAACCGCACGATAGTTCCCAGAACGGACACGGAACAGCATCAGGGCGCAGAGCAAAGTCAGGCAGGACAGTAGCAGTCGATCACAGGAACCCGAAAGCCAAGATGCTCACATGGGTACATATCCAAGGCTTTGGAAAATTACGTGTTGAAGATGTCGGAGGGTTCGGGCGGTTCAATGGTGGCCGTCGGGCGTTCGATGTGTTCCGGGAGAATCACGAACAAGGCGGATTGTGGCTAAAGAAGTGCTGGATATATCGACTAGAGACAAAGAAGGAATACAAGGAACGTCTGAAACGCGAGGAACTTGAACGTCAGAAGGCACGTAAACTACGACAAAAAGGTGAGTTTGTTTTGAGATATGACGAATCATTACAGCCTTGTCAAGTGATAACTGATCCAAATTACGTGAAAAGCGGGAGCATATCGTTTGGCGGTATATGGTTTGATGTCGTAAAGACCAAGCGAGGCTTAAAGAACACAATTTTGTGTGCCTGTAAGTTTTTGGACGGAGCAAAGGTTTATCTGGACGAGGTAGCAGAGGGGGCGGTAGGATGAAAGAGGCACTACTAAAACTGATTGATATGTGCAAAGAAACGGACGGCTTGTGCATTGAAATCAACTCATTTTTTGACGAGGTATGGGTAAGCATTTTCAGAGGCGAAAGACGATGCAGACAATTGATTACAAGAGATTTAATCGAGGAATCCGAGGACGCTGAAACACTTATGAAAACCGTGATTAAAATCTGCGACGACGCTATGGAGGAAATTGAGGAAGGAGCGGTTGGATGACACGAGAATGTATAGTAGTTGCACACTGGAGAAACGATGCTTCAACTCTAGAGGGCAACTTTCCTATGACAGTAGATTTTGGAAACGATGTAAACGCAAGTGACTTTTATGTTCGCATATTGCAGAATATAAAAGAATTATTCTTAGAAAGCAATCCTGAGTTTGAGTCAAGTAGAAGACCTATGATTGACAACATCATATGGCTTCCGAAGGAGCGGTAGGATGACACGAGAAGAAGCAATAAACGAATTATCTGTGATACATGAAAGACTGTCACATCCCGAAGATTGTGAGCAAGGAGTATATTCTTTTCGAGATGGTGAGTATCTTGAAGCACTTGATATGGCAATCAAAGCATTAGAGCAGAAGTGGATTCCTGTTAGTGAGAGGTTGCCCGAAGAAAGTATAACAGTGATAGGCATCACTACATTTGATGATATATACAAGGCAGAATTATACGATGATTGTGGTGAGAAGAAGTGGTATGCTGATGGCAACTTTGATGTACCTATAGTGGCGTGGATGCCACTTCCAGAGCCATATAAGGCAGAAAGTGAGGAAAACGACGATATGGAAGCTATGTTAGAGCATTTGTGGAATGTAGAGGTATGTAGTAGAAATTTCATCCAACTTAAGCAAGATGTATTGAATAATAAACAATTATGGCGAAAATTAAGGGAGATTGAAGATGAAGATAGTGATTGATATTACAGAAAAAGGAGGATGAATAATGGCAAGTATGTATTTTGACGAGGAGGGTCTTTTAGAAGAACCTTGCTTATCTTGTGATAAAGCATATGTTGAGGATATTTGGGATGAATGGTGTTGCGATGAAAAAGAATGTCCATACAAGGTAGAAAGCGAGGAAAAGGATGAATGAAAAATATCAGATGCGAACTAATGCCTGGACATAAAGTTTTTGAATTGTCAGATGGTCGAAAATTTGGGGCACATAAACACTCTTGTCTTTTCTGTAATCATTGTTCAGACATCTCTTGGGATTATACCAATGGTATTTATGCGCTTGTATGCGACATAAACTGGAATAATGCAGAGAATATGAGTAAGCATATACATTTATCATTTAGTGGAAAATGTAAATCTTTTGAAGAAAAGGAGGTGGAGGAATGTCGCTGAATTATTTATGCAATCACGATATATCAGAGGATGACTGCAATAGATGTAGCGTACACGGGATCACCTACAGATGTCCTGAGGGATGCCCGGATTTTAAGGATGCGAGAAAAGAGATGTCACCCGAGGTATTGAGGGAGAGAAATCGGCTTATGGAAAAGTTTGACATTAAAGATGATCCGAGATGGGGATAAGGAGCGAACAAAATGTTTGATGTACCAAAGTTTAACGACGCGATTCTCCCAGAGTTCAGCGAAGAAGAGCTTGACCAACTCAGACGAGAAAGTATGAGCAATTCATTCAAAGAGGATCAGCAGAGACTTGCGATGACCGAGCTTAAGACAGTCATCGAACTACTGCTCAAGCTGGGTGTGAATCCGGTAGAGATCGAAGCGGTTGTTGATGATGAACTGTATGCAAAAAGATAAAATCATAGGAGGATAGCAATATGGCAATTTACGACATTGACATCGGGAAACTGATGCACCACCCGGCAAACCCGAGAAAAGAGATCGGAGATATCACAGAACTTGCGGATTCGATAAAGGCGCAAGGCGTGATGCAGAATCTCACAATTATCCCGGTGCACTACTTCACAGAGGGGTGGGATAAAGCAAGACACGAGCAGGAACTGTTCAGAGTTCTCGATATGCTCAAAGAAGGGCACGATGAGGATATTATGTTCTACGTCCTCATAGGCAACAGACGATTGGAAGCATCAAAGGCAGCGGGCCTTACTAAACTTCCGTGTAAGATCGTGACAGGCTTATCCAAGGACGAGCAGATCGCAATAATGCTTACGGAGAATATGCAGCGGTCCGACTTAACGATCCAGGAAGAAGCGATAGGCTTCCAGCAGATGCTCGATTTTGGCTCCGACATGGAAGAGATATCAAACATCTCGGGGTTATCAGAAACAACAGTAAGGCACCGAGTGAATATAGCAAAATTGGATCAGGAGCTTGTAAAGAATGCTCTTGATAAGCAGATAAATCTTACGGACTTTATCGAACTTGAAAAGATATCAGATGTCAACAAGAGGAATGAAATACTGAAAAACTCATCTGACATCAAGTGGTCGGTGAAGCAGGCGCTCGATAAAGAGGAAAAGGAAAAACAGAAAAATGAAATAATCAGCACAATCCGAAAAGATTTCCTGCTCGAGAAGATACCGAGCGACGCGAAGACTTGGGATGGCACGTGGCAGCGGATCGCTGACTATGAGCTCGGCAAGGAAGTAGATACATCCAAGCTCATAAAGGATGAGTTATTCTATCAAGAGTGCTGGAACAGCATCTCGATATTTCGCAGAGTAGAGAAAAAAGAAAACCCACAGGATGAGAAGAAAACTCGCCAAAGGAAAATACTTGATGAGCTCACAGATAAGTCGAAGCAGATAGAGCGAGACTTGGAGAAATATATCGAGCACGTTATTGACGAGGGAAAGAAAAATAGAGCCGCGGTGGATGGCTTATGGATATACATTCTCGAGAATAACATCTCACTAGATCACCCGATAGACGGATTGACGGAGTGGATAGAGAACACGGAAGATATCGATGAAAATGAGATGTCAGAGGATGAACTCGACACAATCTTGAAAGAAAAAGCCGAAGACATGGCACTCGAACATCAGCTCCTCATTCTGATATACAATGAGCTTGCATGGAGGAGTGTTATTCGCGGATGGGGTGATGTGCGAGATAAAAAAGCCTGCGAACTGTACGGATCGTTCATTGATCTGATCGAGGACCTTTACTCCGGCGAGGTTATCTCCGAGGAGTTACAAACGATTCTCGACGGATCACACAAACTCTATAAAGACTTGGGGGTGGCATAATGAGAAGGCGAAAAGGAAAACCGATATCTTCTATCTATGCAGTCGGGACAGATAAAAAGGTTGATAGATCAGCACTATCGCAGAAACAAAAGTCATGGGCTTATGAGAAATGGTGCGAAGGGTACACTTTAATGCAGATCGCCGATGCGCTTGATGTATGCGAAAAGACTATCCAAAGGGCGATACACGGAAGACCGCGAATAAGACCTATACTAAAATATCCGGAGGGTGAATGATGAAAAACATTGACATAGACCTTGACAATGCGATAAGCGAAGCGGATGCGATAAAAGAGTTTCACGCATTTGCAAACCACCTGGTGAGGAAATACTCCTCACTAGAGGCTGACAACGATGCGTGCAGAGTTTACATTGATGGGATGATGGGAGTTCCGAGAAGCTGCGCATCGTGTCCGTTCATACAGATCGGGGACAAGTCGTTCGGTCTGTATAGATGCAAGCTGGGAGTTCACTTCCCATACGGATTCGATTACAAGAAAGAGAGGGCCGGCGGATGCACGCTAAGAGAAAGATAGGATTTGACAAAGCAGTGGACTGCATCACAGTCAGAGAAGATGTGAATGACTGGAAGTGCAAACGCTGCGGACAGACAAACATCAGGGTAACGGACTACAACCAAGTCACATCGTGTTCATCCTGCGGCGGCTTGGTGATGCTAAAGAGGAGGTAAACGATGCACAACTGCGGACACTGTATGTATCATTACTCGAAAAAATGTACCAACAAGCTCGGAGGGAGCGTCACAAACAAAAGGTGCTATTGGTACTGCGGACATCCGGACAAGAAAAAGAAAGAGAATAAAAAGTGGTCGCACGGAGAGAACTGCGAACTATTCGAGGACAGATACGAGAACCAGAGCAAGATCGACGAATGGATCAGAGAGGTAAACAAACGCCTGAAAGGAGGACGACGTGAAAACGGAAATCACACTGAAAGGACTGGAACGCAACTTGAGGGGGTACAACCCATTCATAGGCAACTACAGCATGTGCGCTGAGGAAGTAGCACTGGCTCTTCCGTGCGTGCAGAAAGCTATAGTAAGGGAGCCAAGCGTAGTAGATGGATTCTTAGTCTGCGGATGTGGGGAAGAAGTGGGAACTGAAGATGTGTACTGTCGTAAATGCGGACAGAGATTGGATGAGAGGGAATGAAGGCGAAAGAATATCTGAGGCAAGTGATGAAACTCGATAAGATGATCACGTCAAGAGAGCTGCAGTGCGAGGAGATCAGGAACAGGCTTGAGGGTGTAACAGCCATTACGTATGATAAACCATCAGTTCAATCATCGGTGGGCGGCGATAATATCAACCTTTACGATGCACTCATAGCAAAAGAGAATGAGATAAGGGCGATCATCCTCGACTGTGAACAGACAAGGGACGAGATAGTCACCGCGATCTACATGCTCGACAACATACAATACTCTGCCCTACTGATAAAAAGATACCTGGAGTATGACAAGGACAGCTTCAGAGAGAAACGGTTTGAGCAGATAGCAGTAGAGATGGGATATTCCTACGACCGAGTAGTACACATGCACGGAGAGGCGCTGAAGGAAATGCAAAAACTGATAAACAAAAACAAAAAGCAAGTTAGCATACAATAGCATATAAAAACATGGTATTATGTTATTGGTGAATTGAATCCATAAAGCAAACACTCCTATGCAAGCAAGAGGCATCCTTCGGGGTGCCTTTTGTAATGGTGACGACATGCTAAAGAGTTGCAAATACTGCGGACGGGTGCACGATGAACATTTCATCTGCCCGGGAAGGCAGGAAGCAGAAGACAAACGAATGAGGTGGAAGAATAACCACCGGGGAAATGAAGACCCAGCAGATAGGTTTAGGCATACAAACCTCTGGAAGAAGACGAGAGACTATGTCTATCACAGAGACAGATGCTTATGCCTGTGTTGCTTGGCAGAGATGGAAGGCACAGAGACAAAGTACAACACAGAAGAACTCTCCGTCCACCACATCATCCCATTACGTGAAGACTTCAATAAACGCGCCGACCTTTCAAACGCCCTCACCGTATGCAGGG
>Ga0326513_10004159_pt1 | contig 10404 bp, 5 predicted proteins | sample 2_2465_0518_D_FD_203654 | JGI IMG/M metagenome (GOLD analysis project Ga0326513, IMG submission 203654) | Bovine rumen microbial communities from UC Davis, California, United States - 2_2465_0518 | ecosystem: Host-associated > Mammals > Digestive system > Stomach > Rumen | place: USA: California... | reverse complement strand
GTAGCATTAGCGATCATCATAGCGGCTGTGAAGAGTTCGGCAATTTTTTTGAAAGTCATAATAGAGATCCCCCTTTATTGATTTCTGACAATGTATAGGTGGGTTAAACGTTTAATATTATTTATATTGTATCATATTTTACATGAAATTGCAATAGTTTTTGGGCAAATTCTGTAAATTATTTATGAACAAAATCTTAATTTTCAGTTATTTTCAGAAATCCTCCCGTACAGAATTCTGATTCTCTTGAAAAAATAATTGACTTATTCTATAAAATATGTTATAATAGATAAAATTCATTCACGGAAAGGAAGCGGAATTATGAAAAATCTTAGAAAATATCGCGGCTGTCTCATCGGCGGAGCGGCCGGAGATGCCCTCGGCTATGAAGTCGAATTCATGAGAAGAAGAAATATTATCATCAAATTCGGTCCGGAGGGCATTACAGAATATGTTCTCCATAACGGCAAGGCTATTATCTCAGACGATACCCAGATGACAATGTTTACTGCCGATGGGCTTTTACGTGCCGATTCTCCTGAAAATTATCTTCAGGCAATCCGGATTTCTTATCTTGACTGGTATCAGACACAACAGTTCGATTTTGATCTTGCCGGCAGAGATTCCGGCCTGATGAGCGTACCGGATTTGTTTCATCGCCGTGCCCCTGGTCTGACCTGCATGAGTGCTCTTTCTGCCGGTGCACAGGGTACAATAGAACATCCTGTCAATCACAGCAAAGGCTGCGGAGGAGTCATGCGGACTGCTCCGGTCGGATTGGTTTCCGGTCTGACGGATGAACAGACCGTTCTGCTCGGTGCGGAAGCCGCTGCCCTGACACATGGTCATGAACTGGGCTATATTCCAGCCGGAATGCTTTCTGAAATGATCAGATTAATCGCTCAGGAAGATTATGATGTCAGAGGAGCAGGCTATACAGCTCTGCATACTGTCCGAAAACTCTTCTCTGATGCTGAAAATCTTGAAGATTTCGTCAGAATTATCGAACAGGCTCTCGAACTTGCCGAATCGACAGAAATGCCCGAAAAAGCTGTCATGCGTCTCGGTGAAGGCTGGGTCGGCGAAGAAGCTCTTGCAATTGCTGTTTATTGTTCCGCTAAATTTGAAGATGATTTTGATTTATGTATCAGAAATGCTGTGAATCATAACGGCGACAGCGATTCTACCGGAGCGATCGCCGGAAATATCCTAGGTGCAAAGCTCGGCCTTTCCGGCATTCCGGAGAAATATCAGAAAAATCTTGAATGCTATGATACGCTTCTGAATCTTGCCGATCAGCTTTATCAGAAAGGATAATATCAGAATCATGAAAAAAATCTTAGACTGGAAACATTATACAGATACTGCCATACAGGCAGTTGCCGAAGGCATTGTCATGCTGGAGAATCAGAATCATGCTCTGCCTCTGGATAAAAATCAGGAAATTGCCATATTCGGCCGGATTCAGCTTCATTATTACAAATCCGGAACGGGTTCGGGCGGTATGGTGAATGTCTCGCATGTGATCAGCATTCCGGAGGGACTTGAACAGGCCGGAATCAGAATCAATCAGAAATTATTTCAGATTTATCAGCAATGGGATTCTGAACATCCTTACGATTCCGGCTCAGGCTGGAGCGGTGAGCCTTGGAGTCAGAAAGAAATGCCTCTTGAAGAGTCTCTTGTGAAAGAAATTTCTGAATCCTGTGAGACCGCTGTGATCATCATCGGCAGAACCGCCGGAGAAGAACAGGATCATCAACTCGAAAAAGGCTCTTATTTCCTGACGGACGAAGAAGAAAACATGCTCGCCCTGACCAGAAAATATTTTAAGAAAATTATTATTTTATTAAATACCGGAAATCTGATTGATATGCATTTTATTGATCTTTATCATCCGGATGCTGTTCTGTATATTTGGCACGGCGGTATGACCGGAGGTGCAGGAACAGCAAAAGTCCTGACTGGTGAAATTTCTCCGTCCGGAAAACTTCCCGATACGATCGCTTATGAAATTTCTGATTATCCGTCTGATCAGAATTTCGGCAACCGTGAAAAAGATATTTATCAGGAAGATATTTATATCGGCTATCGCTATTTTGAAACGTTCGAAAACGCTAAGAAAAAAGTTCGTTATCCGTTCGGATACGGTCTGAGCTATACTGATTTTGAAATCAAAGCCGGCGATTGGTTTATTGATGAAAATACTAATCAGATTTATATCAATATCAAAATTACTAATACAGGAAATTATTCCGGAAAAGAAGTCGTTCAGATCTACTGCAAAGCTCCTGACGGAAAACTCGATAAGCCCGCAAGAGTCCTGACAGCCTATCAGAAAACAAAGTTACTCCAAGCCGGAGAATCTCAGAATCTGATTCTGCCCTTGATTCCGCCCGTTTCTTATGACGATAAACAGGCAACTGCATATCCGTACTGTAATATTCTCGAAGCTGGAATTTATCAATTCTATATCGGCTCTGATGTCCGGAGTGCTAAGGCTGAAGCCTTTATTCAGATTCCGGAAACTGTTCCCAGCCCTCAGAAACAACAGGCTCTTGCTCCTGTCGAAGCATTTTCCAGAATGACAAATCAGCCTGATCTTTATGAATCCGCTCCCCTGCTGAATCATGATGAAACACTCAGAATTCTTGAAAATCTTCCGGATGAATTCCCTCATACGGAGAAAAAATCAGTCCTTGCTGATGTACTTCATGAAAAAATCACCATGCAGGAATTTATTGCTCAGTTCTCTGATGAAGAACTCTGTCAGATCGTCAGGGGCGAAGGCATGGGAAGTCCTCGCGTTACTGCCGGAACAGCCTCGGCATTCGGAGGCGTTTCCGATGCTCTGGAATCTTATGGCATTCCGGCCGGATGCTGTTCGGACGGGCCTTCGGGTATGCGTCTGGACTGCGGTACAAAAGCATTCAGCCTGCCGATCGGAACAATGCTGGCTTCTACTTTTAACAGGGAATTAATTACAGAATTATTCACAGATGTCGGACTCGAAATGTCAGCGAATCATGTTGATTGTCTGCTCGGTCCTGGTATGAATCTCCACAGACATCCTCTCAACGGCCGGAATTTCGAGTATTTTTCAGAAGATCCGCTTCTGACCGGAACAATCGCTTCTGCTGAATTAGCCGGACTGCATCAATCCGGAGTCACCGGAACTCTGAAACATTTCTGTGCAAATAATCAGGAAACAAACCGACATTTTCTGAATTCAGTCATATCAGAACGCGCTTTGAGAGAACTCTATCTCCGGAGTTTTGAAATCGCTGTCAAAGAAGGTCATGCAAAATCCATCATGACGACTTACGGAGCAATCAACGGCATCTGGACAGCCTGCAATTATGATCTCTGTACGGAGATTCTTAGAAAAGAATGGGGATTTACAGGTTTTGTCATGACAGACTGGTGGGCGAATCTGAATCAGGACAGAAATGCTCCGGATAAGAAATTATTTTCCGCTATGGTTCGTGCTCAGAATGATGTCTATATGGTCTGCGCTGACTGTGTGAATCATGAAGATGATCTGCTCGAATCGCTTCAAAACGGCTCTCTGACTCGTGCGGAATTGCAGAGAAATGCTTCTAATATCTGCAAATTCCTGATGCATACCAATGCAATGAAGCGACTGCTCGGCGAAGAAGATCAGATCGAAATCATCAACAGACCGGATGAAGAAACTTCTTTTTCTGCTCCGGTTGCATTCTACGATGCTGATGAAAATTTCTCTCTGGATTTATCCGGAATTTCTGCGCAGAAAAATACTGATTACAGTTTCGCTCTGAATCTCAGAAAAGCCGGCTGGTATGAAGCGATTCTGACCGCTTCCAGTACGGAAAGCGAACTCGCTCAGATGTCTGTGACTCTGTTCAGTATGGGCACGGCAAGCGGTACTTTCACATGGAACGGCACGGACGGAAAACCTGTGACATTCAGGAAAAAAATTCCGTTATTCTCGAAATATTCTGCAATCAGACTGCATTTTGCTCAGAATGGTCTGCATATGCATGAGATACAATTCCGGCTGATTTCTGATCAGATTGATACAGCTGATCTCGCTGGAGAATAAAATATTAGGCGATTGCAAAATAGAAAGATAGATTGAAACGCAAATAAGCCATTTCTTCAGTCAAAAGCCATATTATGGTCGGAAAAAGTGGAGGGATGGAGAAAAAATAAGAGTTTGAAAAATAACTATTTATAGCTGTTTTTTGAATTTTGCAATCGCCTAGAATAAAATATTTTAAGGAGAAAATTTTGTATGAAAAAAACAATCAGTCTGTTTTTGAGTCTGTTATGCATGACTGCTCTGTTCACCGGATGTGCATCGGGTTCAGGAGAATCTTCCGGAGGAAAAAATTCAAATGCCTCTGAATACGATAACGGCGAAATGCGCTCCGGATTCAATGCGATAACCTGTGCCAAGGAAATGGGAGTCGGAATCAATCTGGGCAATACTTTCGAGGCCTACTGGGAAGATTCAAACCGTGAATTTACAGGTGCTCAGACAATCGGAGAAAATACTCCTGAAAATTACGAAACTTGCTGGGGAGCAGTCGTCACCACTCCGGAATGCATTGACGGGATGAAATCAGCAGGATTCAATACTGTCAGAATTCCGGTCTACTGGGGCAATATGATGGAAAATGACGGCAGTTATCAGATCAATGCCGACTATCTCGCAAGAATCAAACAGATTGTCGATGACTGCCGGAAAAATAACATGTATGTGATTATTAATATTCATCATTATGATGAATTTCTGATCAAGCATCAGGATAAAGCAGAAGTCCTGAAAGCCTCCGGCATTCTCTGGGAACAGATCGCTGAATATTTTAAAGACTATTCTGATTATCTTGTTTTTGAAGGCTATAACGAAGCCCTCGGAACGCCTCGGAATGAGGGCGACTGGGCAGAGCGTTCTGACGAAGCCTATGCCTATGTCAACGAGATGAATCAGGTCTTTGTCGATACCGTCCGGAAAACAGGCGGAAATAATACAGACAGAATTCTGATCGCTTCCGGCTACTGGACAAATATTGATAATACTACAGACGAAAATTTCAAAATGCCCTCGGATTCTGTTTCTGATAAGATGATGATCTCTGTACATTATATTGATAATGCAATGTTCTGGACAAATCAGGTCGGCAATCAGAAATGGCTTCAGTACAGTACTGATCAGTGCGAAGAGCTGAAAAACCGCTTTACAGCAGAAAATATTCCGGTCTTTGTCGGCGAATGCACAGCGATCTATCCGAAATCCAATTTTGCCGGCAATGCTGAATATACAGAATCTTCTCAGTGTCTGGAAATGATTCTTGATATGGCTGTCGATTACGGCTTTGTTCCTGTGCTGTGGGATGTGAATGATAATTTCTATTCCCGTACGGAAAATAAAATCAAAGCCGATTCCGATCAAGCCGTAATTACAAAAATTGCAGAAAGGATTCAGAAATCATGAGTCAGCTTCGCAGAAAAGGCAATAAAATTGTAAAATATGTAAATAATATTGGCTTCGCAACACATGTTACTATTCCGGAAGGCATTGTCACACTGGGTGAAAAAGTTTTCTACGGAGATGATACACTCAAAACAATTACTCTCCCCAGTACATTACTTTCCATCGGAAGAGCCTGCTTCACGCAGTGCACCGGACTACAGGAAATCAATTTTCCGGAAAATCTCAAAAGTATCGGAGATGCGGCTTTCTGGGGGTGTGAAAATCTGAAAAAAGTCTATCTGCCGGAACATCTGACCTATATCGGCAAATGGGCATTTGCACGCTGTGATTCTCTGACAGATTTTGAAGTTCATGAAGACAATCCCTGTTTCTGTTTTGATGACGGCATTCTGCTTGATAAAGAAATGAAAACGATCATTATGGTTCCTAAAAGCAAATACGATCTGACGGGAGAACTTGTGATTCCTTCAGGCATAACGGCAATCAGGAACAATGCTTTTGCTGACTGTTCACAAGTAAAATGCATTACACTGCCGGATGAGATCACTCACGTTACAGGGGATGCTTTTCCGATGGCATTTTGTCCGGTACGCTGGAAAGATATTACCATACCGATTCTCAGCCAGAAAAATGATACATTCAGATTCAGAATTTATAAACCATCATATATGAAATATGTCTTCCGGCTTATATCAAAAAAAGATTTTATTCTGTTCGATCATTATGAACATGTATTTCCGATCATTCAGAAACTTTATCAGGATGTTCCGGAGCTGAATGCTTCTCAGATCAGTGAAGTCACAAATTCGCTTATCAAGCTGACTGACGAAAATGATATCACTATGATAGAAAAATTTCTGGATATGAAAATTTTCGTCACAGCTGAAAATATTGATATTCTGATTCATCATGCAATTGAAACCAAGCATTATGACATTCAGCTTCTGCTGATGGAATACAAGAGAAATCATATCGGCTATCGGGAAATTACAGATATTCTGAAATTATAATATAAAAATAATCGCTGTGATTCTGCATCACAGCGGTTATTTTTTGATTTGCTTTTATTTAATCGGAAAATCAGAAGATTTCATAATTCCGACAATCAGTTTCAGAATATTCAGAGAATCCGTTGCATCCGGAGTCTGATTCTGATCGACATCCGCATTGATTTTCCCCTGAGCTGTGAGCGATTCCTTGCCGAGTACGGCTTTGTTCAGCGTGATGACATCAAGAATATTCACAGTGCCGTTACAGTCCGCATCGCCCCAGACTGCCTCAGAAGCTGTTGCCTCTTCGCTTCCATCAGGAGGCGTACCCCAGACAAGTTCATGATCAATATACATAGTAATGCCGTCAGTCAGTTCAGGAGCTTCGTTGAGTTCCCTGCCGATTTCAGAGGCCGTCCGGATGGCCTTGCGACTGTAGTCGTTTGCAGAATCCCAGACGAATTTATAATCAGCATTCTGAGTCGTATCCATCAAAGCAAACTGCACTTGCAGGTCGCCATAGAACTGATAATCTTTCCATGTTAATTCCAGATAGCAGTCACCGTCATCATTATACTGTACTAAATTATAATCCACAACATATTTTCCGTCTGTACTGGATTTCATCTGATCATAATCCGGACGGATTTCAATATTATCCAGTGTCTGCCCGTTTTTGAGCAGTTCAGAAATATTGAAATAATATCTGACTCTGACATCATCTAAATATCTGGGCGGCTGAGAACTCAGATTTGCAATTTCAATTAAAATCTGCGTTGCCATGTTATCTTCCTGACCGACAGCCGCTTTGAGCGTAAATTCTGTAATCTCGCCTTTGAGACTCTCTTCGGACGGAGGAAAATTCTTTTCCGGCTGATCGCCGTTTGCCTTGCCGTAATACTGATAGAGTCCGGCACATGCGCCGACAAATCCGGCATTATAGTCAACAGCGACTTCATTATAGATATAATCTTTTGTTAAGTCTCTGTGCCAGTCATCAGCATCAGGGCCGCCGACCAGTGCCCCCCATAATACATGTGTCTGATCAACAGGGTCATCCATATTCAGGGTAGTCGAGCCGTGAGCCGCTCTGTGATGCGGATGGGAAGCTCCCTTTTCCAGATCATAGCCGACAATATAAGAACGATTCATCGGATTATTGCCCATGATATATTCCATCTGACCTTTTGACCAGTCAGCAAAAGTCATATCGCCTGTTTCTTTCGCATAGACAAGAGCTTCGAGCTGAGCCGCTGTATCATAACGTGCAGAGCCGTAATCATTCAGCATACTGAATCCGGCCGGAGTCTTTTTGAGCCATGCGCCGTCCGTTTCAGGAAGATCTTTAATTTTATCAGCAGTGATTGTAGTATTCCAGACTTCGTCATCCGTACCGAAATTTTTATGTGCTGTAACTGCGGCCGGAAGTCCGGTTGCTTTAGCGGCATCTTCCGGAGTCATACCCGACCAGAATTCCAGATTCCATCTGAAAATATACCAGTCACGGGAGCAATTTGTAATCGGTGCGAGTTTTGCGAAGACTCCGCCCCAGACCGTATCCCAGCAGTGAACCCAGATATTCTGCCAGCAATTTCCGGTATCTTTAATAATTCTCTTGAGATAGCCTGTATAGGGATGCGCTCCCATATCGCCTGTGACAGTTTCATCAACATGGATAATATCATCAATATAATCCCATTCGCCTGTGCATTCGTAGAGCCATACGGCGGCCCATGCCAGTTCATCATAATCATAGCTGGAAGTATAGAATCCGCCGTCATAGCCTAAAGAAGTGACAGTCAGATCAGTATTTTCACGATCTTTATTGATTTCATCCGGATTTTCTTCTGTAGGGTCAGTATTTTGTTTTTCTTTATCTTTCTGTTCCTGAGTCTTTGTGCCCTCTGTGTGCGTTTTGACTGCGAATTCATAGAGTTTCAATGCACCTGTCAGGCATTCCTGAGCATATTCAGGTTCAGTATCTTTGAAATTCAGATAGCTGACAGCCAAAGAAGCCGCTACTCCGGCACACATATCAGAAGCGGGGGTTTCCTCGGTAGCGAAATAGGCAGGACGGGCGAAATCCAGAAGATTTTCATTCTGAAGCTCCGGAGTCAGCCAGTAGTTATGATCAATATTACCCTCGCCGACCTGATAGCAGAATGCTAAGACATCGCCGTTTTCATCGTAATACAGGCATTTGAGATAATAATCATTGAACCAGTGCAGAATATCTTCTACATGCCACTGCTGACCGGCATCAACATAGGCATCACGGAATTCATAATACCCCCAGCCGAGTGTTGAGGCCGCATAACTCCCAGGGAGACAGAATTTCACACAGTCTCCGGCATCGTGCATACCTCCGGCGACATCAATAGTTCCGTCACCGTCAGGGTCAAGAATCTCTTTATGAGCATCAATAAATTCCTGAGAGAGATTTGTTCCTTTTTTCTGAGCGGTCATAGGAATCAGCGGAACTTTTGCATCTTCGGTATGGCAGTCGCCGCGCCATTCGAGATTGCCTCCTGTGATACCACATCCGCATTTATTCGCATCGTAGAAATACAGCGATAATTGCAGGGCTTTAGCGAAATTGACATCAACAGGCTCGATTGTTTCGGGAAAGATTTTTTCTTCCGGATCGGCATCTGCGGCTGTCACGGGCAGAGCAGATGTCAGCAGAACAGCCATACTTGCTACAGAAGCAAGCAGTCTTCTGCTGAAAGCAGTTTTTTTCATAGAATCAAATTCCTCCTTTTAGAAATTCCGGATTATGTATAAATCAATCCGGAGTTCACAGATTGTAATATCTTATATTTTTATTTTAGTAGATTTTAAGATAATTGTCAAGAGTTATTTTCACAAAAATTACAAAAATATAAATCTGACAAAATTTCAGAATCAGGATTCTTACGGAAAGTAATATTTTTGAATTCCAGACTAGCTTTTTATATAATATATTACTCATAGTATTTTTACTCTGTGATATTCCTGTGAAAATTGTGCATGTTGTATGATTTTTGTAAAAATCAAAAGAAAAAAGCACAGATTTATAAAGCTTTAAGATTATTTTAAGACTTGGATTTTATAATATAACTGTAATCAAACAACGGATGAGTTTAACAAAACTGAAACAATTCCGAAACATTCTGAAAATATCACAGGTGTATCCTGAATACAACAAAAATTTACTGCAAAGGAGTCTTGATTATGGCAATCAGTACATTTATGAGAAAAGAGCTTAAATATATGCTCGATATGGATCAGTATGAAGCACTGCTGGAAGAAATTCATAAATATATGAATCCTGACAAATTCTGTGTCGGCGGAAAAGATTACGGCATCTATAATTTATATTATGATACTCCGGATGATTTTCTGATTCGCAATTCTCTTGAGAAGCCTTATTACAAAGAAAAAATCCGTCTGAGAAGCTACTACTCTCCGGCGAATCCTGATGATAAAGTCTTTCTGGAAATCAAGAAGAAAGTCAACGGTATCGTAACAAAAAGAAGAGTCACTCTCACACTTGCGGAATCAGATGCTTATATGCTCCATCGTCAGAAACCCGTTGATATGAGCAAATATCTCCAGAAACAGATTTTCAGCGAACTTGATGTATTCATGAATTCTTATAACGACATCAAGCCGAAACAGTATATCAGCTATCAGAGAAGTGCATTCTTCGGCAAGAATGATTCTAATTTCAGATTAACATTTGATCGTCAGCTGACAGAAAGAAGATATGATCTTTCACTCGGTCTGCCCAGCTATGGTGCACAGATTATCGCTCCGAATCAGAGATTAATGGAAGTCAAGATTGTCGGTGCTATGCCCTTATGGCTCGCTGATGCAATGGCAAGACTTCAGATCAGAAGAATCAGCTTTTCAAAATACGGCACAGCTTATAAGAGATATGTCCGTCAGAAGCTC
>Ga0326513_10004156_pt1 | contig 10408 bp, 8 predicted proteins | sample 2_2465_0518_D_FD_203654 | JGI IMG/M metagenome (GOLD analysis project Ga0326513, IMG submission 203654) | Bovine rumen microbial communities from UC Davis, California, United States - 2_2465_0518 | ecosystem: Host-associated > Mammals > Digestive system > Stomach > Rumen | place: USA: California... | reverse complement strand
TATATTGTTGATTAAATTTGTCTAAATCATAATCGATAACCTCTTCTCAATTATGCATTTTAATATTTTTAAAAATGATTCACTTTTTTTCAGTTCTTTTTATTCATAGATAACATTTTAATTTGAGTTTTTGCTTAATGCTAATGTAATTTGATGTAGAACTAATTCCTTCAGGAAATCGATTAAATCAATAATGTCAGCTAATCACAAATTCATATGTTGAAAAAAGCTCTTCAGTTGCTAGTTTTAATTCAGTTTTTGTTATTTTAACCATAACAGCTTTATTAATATAAAATAACTCTCCCCTAATTGTATCTAAAAAACTGAAATTTATCAAATATTCACTGATTTCTAACGTTAATGAAAAAAATATTAAAAAATTTGCAAAATGTAAAAATTTCATGTATAATTAATCCGTTATGTTGAAGGCGGGCCAAAATAGTTTGCTTTTAATATGACAGATGAGATCATTACTAAACTATAAATTCATAATTACTAGCAACTCCTTAGAGTTTATGAGTTTTATCTTTGATAATGTATCTAGCTTTGAAAACAACAAAGTTATGAAATACCTTCTTGGTAACTTTTAAGCTTTAAGTATCAAACTATTCAATCGTCATAAGGGATATGACTTTTGCTTGGTATCAGGTTAACTACTGATAGTAAGTTGTTTGATTAGAATATTGCTCTGTAAAGAATTCGTTTATCTTTTTGTTTGAGTAAGTTAAGCTTACTATTAATAAACCTCTAGTTTCCTTAGCTTATAAGAAAAGGTATCAGCTTTAATATCTTTATTTCTATTGTTAGTTCTGCGGTAATTATAAGCAATATGTTCAATATTTGCTCTCCTTAAGTTCTGTGGTTGATGAATTTAAGTGTATCAACTATTGATTTGTAGATCTTTTAATAAAGTAATTGTACACACTATCGTATGATCTTTATTATAAACTACTTCTAAAGACATCTTTGCTTTAGTATCTAATTCTTGCTTTAGGATTGCCTAGAGCGTTAGATAGTTCTAATTAATTCTTAATTAGAATCCTCAATTTTAGAGGCTAGGTTTATAGCTTTTGATTCTCATCACTAAAGATGAGAGAATGCATATTTGTATTCTCTTTTTCTTTTTATGAAAAATATTGAAATTAAAAATCGTTTACATATAACAAAACCCGCGTAACAAAAAAGTAAACAAATATGAAAAAAAGTTTAAAGAAAGTTTGGGATAAGTTATTCCCCTATATTGCGGGAACGGTAATTCTGATTTTTTGCCTAGCGCTTAAAGGTGTTGGTTCAATAACAAGTGATTCTCAGATCTTAATCAAGGATTCTCTAGATGTGAATAATCTAAACCTTGAGAAGGATATGATGTATCAGTTATATTTTAAAACAACGAATGAGGATATATTGCCTCTATTAGTGTATTTTCAGTCTAAATTTCCAAAAGCGGAAATTGTCTCTCTGACAAGAGATGCTTCTGGGAATCCTTTAACGACAGCTGGGTATAAAGTATCAGTAAAAAATTAAGAACATTAACCATTAAAAAGAGAAGAGATCTGTAATTACAGGTCTCTTATCCGTTTATGAAAAATATCTACTCTTCAAGTATTTTTTATAAAGAAGTATTGTTTTACTGTTTATTTTTTTTATACTACATTCTGCTTTAGTTAATTATCTTATCATATATGTGGTGAATTATTCTTTGAATTGTAACTTTTATTATCCTTGTTGTTCTCCATGAGCTCTGACATTTCACAGCTGCTAAAAAATCATGAGTTCATGTAAAAGAATTCTGATTATGAATTCCACCAAGAATTAAGACTCTTCGAAAAGATAAACAAGGAACAGAGTATACTTTAAACTGGATCCCATTAGGAGGTTTTGTTGTTTTAAAAGGTGAGGACGGTACTGATGAAAATGTTAATAAAGATCCGGATTGTTTCATAAACGCTAAACTTTGGAAAAAATTAATAATAATTGTAGCATGAGTTGCTATGAACTTTTTAACAGCGTGGGTATTATTTACCATAGCATTTACAGTTTGAATGCAACCTATGTCTGTTTTACCTGATTGATATATGGGAATTTATTCAACAAGTTATGTTGCTCCGAGTGTGTGATTTCTTGAAGAAAAATGACTTTTGAATAAAGAGTATTCAGAAAATAATGTAATTGTTACTCAGGTCATGGAAGATAGTATTGCTAAATCAATCTGACTTCAAGAAGGTTCAACTATTCTTTCAATTAATGGAGAAAAAACTACACCAAAATCTTTATCAACACAATTGGCTTCAGTGATAAGTTGAGAGAATAATGAAATTGTTTATTCTCTATCTTGAAGTTCTGAGGAAATTTCAACGAGTTTTGTCTGTTGAGAGTCTTGTGTACTATGAGTAGTGTATGATTCATATAGAATGCCTACAATAAAATTCTCATTCCCAAGAGCAATGCGAGAATCTCTTAGAGAAATTTGAGCAGAATGGAATCTTACAATGGATAATCTAGCTAGAATATGACATCTTATAGGTCATTGAGAATCAAAACAGGCTCTTAATTCACTTTCTTGACCTGTAGCTATTGTAAAGGTTGGACAATTATTATTTGATAATTTATGATTCTTAAGCTTCTTAGGATTTGCAGGAATGATATCTGTTGCTTTAGCAATTATGAATATTCTTCCTATCCCTGCTTTAGATTGATGAAGATTCTGGGCTTTAATTATACAGAAAGTATTTCGTTTTAAAGAAGAAAAATTCTTTACTATAGAAGCTTGGGTTGATACAGTATTTTTCCGGTGTCTGATGATTATTTGAATAATTATTATTTTAAAAGATCTTTCATTCTGGTGAATTAATATACCGTTCCTTACATAATAGGAAACGGTTTTTTTATAATCTCTATCCTGTGATGAAAAAGAAATTATGAATTATAATATTATTGGCTATTATTTTTCTTGGCTTACATTCTAATATTTATGCATACTCATCTCAAACACAGAGATTCATAACTTTGTTTGAGAGACAAATGAAAACAATGGATAAAGAAAAAAAACTTCAATATCTTGATCTTATAGCCTCAATCCTAGATGCCCCATCTGTAAAATCCAATAATAAAACAGAAGTAAGGACGTTAGTTAATGAATTAAACCAGTGGATTAACGAATCAAAAGGTGTAAAAAATATTTCAACAACAACTAAAACAACATCTTCATCAGCAAAAGAAAAAGTTTCTGATTGAGTAAATTATCAAACGCTTCCAAATGTAGATTATAATAAAGTAAGGGAAGCTCGGTTACAATGGCATAATGATCTAAGAACTTCGTTAGGAGTACAACTAATTCAATATCATAGTGACTTAGAAAAATCTGCAGTTAATCGATCTAATTATTTGGCAAGTAATTCAATAACAGAAGGAACTCATAAGAGAAAAGAAGGTGATGGCTACTATAACTATAATAGTTTAAAGGAGTGGTTTTGAGATTTATGAATCTACTTTGTTAAAGAAACTTGAGGTAAATCAGTATTTTCAGAAAGTGTATGATATAGAAGATATACGTGTTCGGCATGAGATTGTACTCAAGCATTAATTGATGCAACAAAAAAAGTTTTTGATTCCTTTGCTAGTGAATGAGCTAATTGAGCCCACTATAAAGCGATAGTAATGCCTCATTATAATTATATGTGAATAGGATTTCAGTTTGATCCAAATACAAAATATGTATATACTGTAATCCATTATGCAGAAAAAATAGTAGAAGGATAGTAAATGAGTCCGAGATACTTCATACGCTGCACTGATTATATCGGTGCATTTTTTTATATAGCTATTTTAATAATGGTATTTTATGTTGAACTTAAATAAAAAAAGACTACATATAACAAAAGAATTTATTCTTTAATGTTACAGCAATGTCGGTACTCTAGAATATGATAAATTACAATATAAATAGATTTTATATATTATTCTTAATTAATAATGATTGATATAAAAAAAGTTCGTGATGATATTCAAGCATATAAATTAATTTGTCAGAAAAGACATATGGATATCGATGTTGATGCTGTTTTAGCATTAGATGATCAAAGGAAGTCTCTTCAATTAGAAGTTGATCAAACAAAAGCACAACAAAAACAGTTGGCTGCAGAAAAAGATTATGAATGAGCAAAAGCTCTAAAAACAAAGATTCAAGAATTGGAAACTAAACATTGAGAAATAGCTAAAGAACTAGAATCAAAACTATTAAAAATGCCTAACACATCACTTCATTCTGATGTTCCAGAAGGAAAAGATGACAGTGAAAATGTTGTAGTTAAGACATATTGAGATATTCCTCAATTTGATTTTGATCCATTAGATCATGTTACTTTAATGAAAAAACATGATATGGTTGATATCGAAAGGGGAGTTAAACTAGGAGGAGCAAGAAGTTATTTCTTAAAATGAGATGGTATGCTTCTAGAACAGGCTGTACTTCAATATACATTAAAAAAGCTTGTCGAAAGAGGATTCTGCCCTATGCAAGTTCCTAATATTGTTAATCCTGAATGTCTAATAGGTACTTGATATTTTCCATGAGGAGAAGAAGATGCATATTGGATGGAAAGAGATGATCAATGGCTTATTGGTACTTCAGAAATTCCTGTAACAGCATATCATATGAATGAAATTCTTTCAGAAGATGATCTACCTAAAAAATACTGTTGATATTCAACATGTTTCCGTCGTGAAGCAGGAACTTACGGTAAAGATACAGCAGGACTTTATAGAGTTCATCAATTTCAAAAAGTTGAGCAAGTAATTATTCTTCCTGAAGATGAAAAAATGTCTGATCAGTACTATCATCAGATTCTTCAGAATTCTATGGATGTGTTATCTGATTTCGAACTTCCATACCGTGTATTACAATTGTGTAGTTGAGATTTAGCTATAGGAAAATATAACTCAAACGATCTTGAATGTTGGATGCCTTCAAGAAATTCATACTGAGAAACGCATTCAGTAACAGCTTTCTTAGATTTTCAAGCAAGAAGACTTAATCTAAAATATCGTGATAAAGAAGGAAAGATTCATTATTGTTACACTATGAATAATACAGCAATTGCAACACCTAGAGTTTTAATCTCATTGATTGAATGTAATCAAACTGCTGATTGAAAAATCAGAATTCCTAAGGTATTGCAACCATATATGTGAAAAGAGATTATAGGATAATGTTTTAATAAACATAGGAGTATACAGACTTTTATATATCTATAAAATGATATTGTTCATCTTATTAAATTTTTATCATTTTTTCGTCAACCCTAGAAAAACATTATGTTTAACAAAAAATCTTCAAATTTACATTTTTTATAACAAAACAAAGCGGGATTTTTAAAATTCCACTTGTTTTTTAATTTAATTTTACTAAAAATATTTTTGCTTTTCTATTTTTAATAAAAGAAAAAACTTATGACAACGACACCAGATCAAAATCATGAATATGATGCTTCTCAGATTAGAGTTTTAGAGTGACTAGAACCTGTAAGACAAAGACCATGAATGTATATCGGTTCAACGGATGCTAGAGGTCTTCATCATATGGTTCAAGAAATAGTAGATAATGCTGTAGATGAAGCATTAGCATGATATTGTAAGGATGTTACAACAATACTTAATGAAGATTGATCAGTAACTGTACATGATAATTGAAGAGGTATTCCAGTAGATATTCATCCTAAGACATGAAAATCAGCTTTGGAAACTGTATATACAGTATTACATGCATGAGGAAAATTTGATAAATGAGCATATAAAATTTCTTGAGGACTTCATGGAGTTTGAGCTTCTGTAGTAAATGCTCTTTCAAAATGGTTGGAAGTTACTGTATATAAAAATTGAAAAATTCATAAAATGAGGTTTGAAAAAGGTATACCTCAAGGTGAATTAGAAATTATATGAGAAACAGATAAAACAGGAACAAGTGTTACATTTATGCCTGATGATACAATATTTGAAACTATTGAATTCTCAGAGGATAATGAGATAGCTAGAATGAAACAAGCTGCTTATCTTACTCCTTGAGTTTCTTTTACTTTCAAAAGTAAGAAAAGTTGAGTAGCTAGTAGATTCTTATATGAAGGAGGAATTAAGACATGGTTAAAGAATTTGGTTGGAAAGCAACAAACACTTTCTTCTCCTCATTATTTCTTAGCTGAAACAGAGAATTGTCAGGCGGAAATCTCATTCCAATTTATTAATACAAATAATGATCATACCTTATCTTTTGTAAATAATATTCCTACAAGAGATGGAGGAACTCATATTCTATGATTCAAATCAGCACTCTTAAAAATTATTAATGAAATAGGAAAAGAGAAAGAAAAAATTGATAAAAAAATTGGAGAATTTCAGCTTTCAGATGTAACTGATTGATTATATGGAATTGTTACTGTAAAAATACCAGAACCTCAATTTGAGGGACAGACTAAATGAAGATTATGAAATTCTTATGTTAGAGGAGCTGTTGAAGGATTAACATATGATTATCTAAGACAATATTTTGTAGATCATCCAGAGGAATTTGATAAAATTTTCTCTAAAATAGATCTTGCTGCTAGAGCTAGACTTGCAGCTAGATTTGCAAAAGAAACTGTGCTTAGAAAAAGTGCACTTTCATGAGGAGTACTTCCATGAAAACTTGCTGATTGTTCTAGAAGAGGTAAACATGGAACTGAATTATATATAGTCGAGGGAGATTCAGCATGAGGTTCTGCAAAATCAGGTAGAGATTCAAAATTCCAAGCTATATTACCATTGAGAGGTAAAATCTTGAATACAGAGCAAGCCGTTCTTCAAAGAATGATGGCTAATGCAGAAATTAAGGCTCTTATAACAGCAATAGGATGTTGAATGAAAGAGAGTTTTGATCTTTCAGGATTAAGATATGATAAAATTATCATCATGACCGACGCCGATGTGGATGGTGCACATATTAGAACTCTTTTATTAACATTCTTCTTCAGATTTATGAGGCCTTTAGTAGAGGAGTGACACGTATATGCTGCATGTCCTCCAATCTATAAGTTCTCTAAATGAGCTAAACATGTATATGTATACAATGAAGAACATACACCAGATATGTATGGATTCTCATCAGACGATAATATTGAAATTCAAAGGTATAAAGGTCTTGGAGAAATGAATGCAGAACAACTTTGGGAAACGACAATGGATCCAGATACAAGAATCTTAAAACAAATTACAATAGTTGATGCTGAAGAGGCTGATAGACTATTTAGGATCCTTATGGGAGAAGATGTTCAATCAAGAAGACACTTCATCTTAACTAATGCAAAGTCAGTTAAAGATCTAGATATTTAATAATTTATTATAACTAAAAGACACTAATCATTAAAGATTAGTGTTTTTTATTAAATAAATTTTAATTATTTTTTTTAACAAAAAACAGAAATCTGGAGGCCCAGAGACACAAATACAACACCATGATAGAGAAGTTAAAAAGCAAATCAAGACTACTAAGATTCATGATTAGAAGATATAATATTAATATTTCTTGATTTATTTAAAAAAAATAACCTTGGCTACCCAAAGCACAAGGTTATTTTTTTATTTCCTATTTTTATTTATAAATTAAATTAATAATGAGTTCTTAATATAGGATATTCATGAAATTTTATATATCAAGGTTTATCATTTTTACGATCAGAAACAAATCTAAGATATGCTACACCTTGTTGATACGTTGGAGTCACATTTAGAATAATACAATTATTTGGATTTTCTTCTTCTAATAAATCAAAATCTATTTCACTTCGATATCATTTTTGTGATAATCGCCTTAATATATAACATGATTGTTCTCAAGTAATAGGAGGAGTACCAATCATTTCAAATTCAGGAAGATCATATTTACCATGTTTGTCAGTTCATATATTATCAATACCAAACCATGATATATTTCATGAAATACTAATTTCTAAAGCATTTTTTCCCCGATTATGATTATAACGGAATATTTTCAAATAAGAATAATCAGTAGTAACATCAGCTGATTCCTTATTAATAGTATTAATTGTATCAAAATTTATATTTTCTCATTCTGTTAAATAATTAAAATTTTCAGATACACTTGGAGCTAATACGTTATATAATATAACATCATAGGTATATCATCTTTTCACATTTTGTCGTATCATATCATAATAATTTTGGACTTTAACACTTCAATAATAAGGAACTAGTGAATATATCGTCCATCAAAGACAACATAAAAAAATCATACAGAAGAATCGTTTAAAAAACTTTTTTCCTGTCTCCTTTAAATCTTCTTTAGCAAATCATGTTTTCATAAGACTGTTAATTATCGATATAAATACTAATTATAAACACCAAAATATTTTAATACTTCAAAGAGATATCAATGCATTTGTAACCAAGCTAAAACAAATAATACTATACTTACTCACACTCAAACATAATACCAAATCTTTGAAGTTCCTTTTAATGATTTCCATAGATAAAACTGTATCAAATAACTATTAACAAGCATAATATAATAAACTGTCAATTTTTCATAATTAATATTGCAATTACATTTATTAAACACTATTAATCATTTACAGCTTTTCAAGTAATTTTCTTTTGAAATGACTAAATTTTTTTCTACAAAAATATTTAATTTCTTCTTAAATCTAAATACATTTAATACGAGGCTTACAGATTAGGATATCTGTAAGCCATTTTTGTTTAAATAAAAAAGTTTATTGAAATTCAATCAAAGATAAAAGAAATTAATAAAAAAAAGTCCCTTCTGCAGAGAGAAATGGATTCTTTAAATATTACATTTTCAAGAAGTTCTTGTGAAGACCTATTAAACATAATGTTGCCGATAATACAATCTCCATATAAACTTTGGAAGACAAATGACCCAGAGATAATGCAGATAGTACCTAGTGTTGTAATTTGATGCGACTTCTTCTACGTCAAAGATTTTGATTTTACAACACCTTGAAACCCCTTATCAGAACAGCTAAATCTCTTCTGAAATTTAACAAAAAACAGGAATCCGGTGAGGGTGGGATTCGAACCCACGGTACGTTTCCGTACGACTCGTTAGCAGTGAGTTGATTTCAGCCTCTCATCCACCTCACCATCGTATTCCTGCCTTTAGGCAATGAGTATATAATGAATTAATATTGAATTTCAAGAAGAAAATACTACATTCATCTTAGTTTAAGACATAACAAAAAGAGATAATGAGTGAAGTAACATCTTCAGTTGAAAATTTTGGTCCTGTGAGAGAGGATAACAACCAGGTAACAGAAGAAGCTGTGCAGCGTGTTCAAGCTCAAGCTAAACAAGCTAAGCAGATTGCTCAACAAATAAAAAAAGATAAAGCAATCAATAATCAATTGGCGAATTTTCTTACAGTTTTAATGAGAACTATTGATAATGAAGAAATGATACAAGCTATTGTTTCTACATTTTTCAAAACAACAGACCAAAGAAATCAAATAACTTATCTTAGAAAAGATATTAATGTTTATGTTGTTGTATGATTCTTTGTACCATTTTTTCTAAAAGAAGCTGAAAAGTTACAAATATTGCCATTCTATGAAAAACTTTGAGTTCAGACAGCTTCTCAAAGCTTAGAAAAATATATTTCTTATTTGTGAAGGGTTTCAGAAGTTTATCATGATAATATTCCGATTGATCAATGACCATTGATAACACTTATTATATTAATAGCAAAGACTTGGATATATAATTGAGCAGAGAAATTAACAGATGAAGAGTTAAAACAACAAACAGTGGAAGTCTTGTATTGATCAGCATCATTACCAAAGAAAGATTAAAATTTCATTTGTATTTTCTCTTAGTTTAGCTATATACTAAATAATATTTTACATTTCCTATACACAAATTATGTTATATGAAAAGTTATTAGAAGATTATAAAACAGCAATGAAAGAGAAGCAAGAAGTTAAAAAGACAGCACTTAATTTTGTTCTTGCTCAAATTAAAAATAAGAAAATAGAGCTTCAAAGAGATCCAAATGATGATGAAATTATAGCTATCTTAAAGAAGGAGGTTAAAGCATTAAATGAAGCTATAGGATTCTTAGAAAAAGCAAATAAACCTGAAGAATTAAATGAAGAACAAGAAAAGAAATCAATAATTGAGAGTTATCTTCCTAAGATGTTAGATCGTGTTCAAACAAAAACATTGATAGATGAAATTATTCAAAAACAAGCAATCACTGATTTGAAAACTTGAAGAGGATTATTAATGAAGGAACTTATGGCAGCACATAGAAGTGAATTGGATGGCGCATTGGTTAACGAAATAATTAATAGTATGCTTTAGTTTTTCTATACTTCTTGAATGAAACAAATATTGAAATATTTCT
>Ga0326513_10004155_pt1 | contig 10409 bp, 11 predicted proteins | sample 2_2465_0518_D_FD_203654 | JGI IMG/M metagenome (GOLD analysis project Ga0326513, IMG submission 203654) | Bovine rumen microbial communities from UC Davis, California, United States - 2_2465_0518 | ecosystem: Host-associated > Mammals > Digestive system > Stomach > Rumen | place: USA... | reverse complement strand
GGGTCACGAGACATTTCAGCGGGAACTTTTGCACCACAGTTGGTGTACTCAATAGCACCATCGCCGAACAGATAAGTAGTATAGACGGGGTCATCACCAGTTGTATTAACAGGCATAGAGTCATCAATAAGAACTAACTTACCATTAATAGTACCCATCCCTGTATCTCTTTGCATACCATTCGCATCGTTATACTTTAAGTATGTAAGCAGATTCATGTTTTCAAGATGGGTAGCTACAGCAGAGTGCATAATAGCAAGAGAGAATTTCTGCTTATGGTCGCCACATGCTTTTTGAATAGCAGTATTGATAGTGGTAGCATCCATATAACCGGTTTGGCCTTCGGTATTTGTTACAGCAGTAATATCATGAGTATGGGACGCAACAAACTTCGCACCCTCAGTATCACTCATTGCAAAAATACCTTGCAGAATAGCGATAATAGTAGCTTGGTCAACTTCATCCCAATACTCAGCAACCTGCTGTGCTACATTCTCCATGAAATCAACGCCACCCGTAATATCGTAGGAGAAGTCCTTCTCAGTCCATGCTTGTGCACGACCACAAACAACACGGCTGTGCGAGAAAGTCTGAGTGGTTTGAGATGTAATATCAGTTACACCATCGTAGTTAAGCGGAATAGAACCGCTGATAAGTCCCTTTAAGGGTGTAGTAATATAGTTACCGCCAACTTGGTCTCTCATAGCGCCAGCTAAATCCTGACGAGAAACAATGGCACGAGACTTTAAAAGCTCGTTCAGCTTAGTATTCGGTACTCTGTCAACGTACTTCTGGAATACTTCGCCGTTAAAATACTTTGCATTAAATTGGGGTTGTCCAATATAACTAGGAGCAGGCATAATTCACCTCTTTCTTTTTAGAAATTAAACTGTTGGTCCGGATGCTCATTTGCCCACTGCATCATTTGTGAAAGTGTTGGTTTAGCCGGTATCGGATTAACCGTGGGCTGAACAAATGTAGGTACCGGATTTGTTGCTGGTGCAGGTGTTTCAGAAACAAATGCTTTAGGGTCATTCTGTGCATACATAGCCTTGAAGTCATCTGCTCCAATGAGTTTACCATCTTCAAATTGTAATTTCTTAGCAATCATCTGAGCGGTAAAATCATTCTTTGCGGCATTACTTGTAAATTCTTGTTTGTTTGCATATTCCCTTACTGCAAACTCATATGCTTGCTGAGTAAGTTGCCGTTGATACTGCTTGGTTTCTGTATCATACTTTTGACGCAGAGCAGTTAAATCCTGTGATGCCTGTTTAAGTGCATCAATATCGCCAGCTTCTTTAAGTGTGTTCTGTAAGTTACTTAAATCGGTGTTACGATTTTCCAGTGTTTGGTTGAGAGTAGTAATCTGACCATCTCTTTGCTGAATATCACTATCATATTTCTGCTTAGAAACATAATGGCCTTCTGTTAAATCAACAAATTTTGCAGTCCCCATTATAGCTTGGAATTGCTCAAATGTCAGTGTACCGTTCTCGGATTTTTCAAATACTTCTTGAATTGTCATTTAATCTCCCTTCACATTCTTTATATCTGTTATTTATATTTCCGCATTACAGTTTGCGGTGAATGTACGTTCTTTAAACGTCATTACGTTGGACAAATTTCACTTATCCCCTTTTCAGATATGGGCGACTATGAAAGCCGCCCATAGCCGCAAGGAGAATAAAATGAAAAACTGGTGACTAACACCACTTTTATTATAGCATATTGACTAAATAAGTCAATATGTAGTTATTTAATTAGGTTTTATAGCACGATAGCCAATTACTTTTGCTCTATCTAATTGTGGCCTTAATCCACAATCTCTACTAAATGCTTTATATTCATTTAATAATTCAATAACTTTTTTACGTGCTATTCTCGCTCCTGCCATATCACCAGCTTTTTGTAAAGCCATTTGTTCATCTTTTGCATATCGAATACGAGTTTCCAACTGACGCTGTAATTGCGAACACTCATACATTGTCATATGTTTGCCATCAGGTGTTGTGTACCCCTTTGCATTATCCTCAATCATTTTATTTAATTGTGTGACTGTATATTTTGGCTTAGTAACTCCAACTATAATACTACGAGCAACATGCCTACAATTCCACTGGCCTATTACCCTATCTACACCAGAAAAGTGTTGGCCGTGAATATCTGAAAAATCATTATTGCTTTGTAAATTTTCATATTGTTTGTTTGTAAATTGGTGACCTTGAAACGGTTCGTGGTCAGGTGCAGAATTAGCGTGTGCGCTCAATTCTTTACCATCAGCGCCAACTTCTTTACCAATTAAATCCTCAACGCCTTGGTCAATTTGTCTAACTGCATCAAGTAAATTTCTACGAACCGCAGTATCTACTCTTTGTGTATAACCGCTATCCCAATATAATCGCCTTATTCCACTATCAGCTAATTGTTTTAACGCTCTTCGCATTGCGACTCTATAATCAACACCACTTTTTACAGATTGAATTGCTTCATCCATAATTGTTTGGTAAGTATCATTAATCGAATGAAATTTTAATTTTCCCGGATGCTGTAAATCTCGAATTAAGAATCCAGTAGCTTTTGAGTTAGATAAATTGGTATACGTTTGTGCAGTTTGATTGCCTATAGCTGTAACAATTCTTTGCAGTTTAATATTTTTATCATACGGTATAAATCGTTTATGCCTATAGTCGTATAGTGGTTTAGCGTCTGTATGAGACTCTATAGCCGCAGCCTTTATCATCCCCTTTATATCTCTAACTTGTAATTTTGACATTTCAGCCAGAGTTGAGTTCATTTCACGTATATCTGCACCAAATATCGCTAATAGTTTTAACCGCCTTAAATCGGCTGGAGAGATTTTTCCAATCTCTCCAACACGATTCGCTATTGTTTCAAGAACAAAAGTATTAATTGATTCTTGTCTATCTATAATTGGCTGTACTAAGAAATTAATGCTATCAGTACTTAACATTATTTCTTTATCTCCTCATCTCTATTATCCTTGACTTTGTTATATGCGTTATCGCCATTTATTTCTCGATTATTTATATCGTATTGCATCATCATACCAAGGTCATTTTGCTGTTGCTGTTGCTGTTCTTTATCAATTTGGGCAAGTGCCTCTCTTGCTTGTCGCTCAGTTTCACCAAAATACCACATTCTATTTTCAACCTTAGATGCAAGGCCATTTTGCATTAATAGAATACGTTTCTCAAGTTCTTCATCAGCGTCAACAATAATACTATCATCCCACTCAAACGACACATCCCATTCACCAGGCGGTGTAATGCTATATAAATCAGCATATACATTCATTATATAAATAACATCTCGTAATGCTTCTTCAATAGCATTTTGTATATCAGCATTTGTTTGGTAGCTTCTCTGTTTAAGAATCTTTAACTCTGTTGCTGTTCTCGCTACATCTGCCGCATCAGATAAAGTTCCTCTACTAATACCGCAAGTGTCCTCTATACGCATTAATATTGTATTTAAACCGTCTATATAGCTTGCATCACGTAATCCGGGCGCAAACGGATAATAGGTATCTGATGCAGAGCCTAAGTCCACCTTACGATATAAACGCTCTTGTAACCGAGTCATTTTAGTGTGTTCAACACCATGCTCATCTTCAGTTTTTAAAGCATCTCTATCAACATCTATTGCCATTGCGCCGCCTTCATACTCCCACAACAATGTAGAATATTGAACATCAGCGTCATGTATAAGTCGAACAGCACGAGCAAACCCTGATACACCAAGCGGGCTATTAGTATCTACTATATTTGCATCTGGCATTTTAAAATATGCGAATAAAGGTTTAGTTACATTTTTTATAGTTGTAACTGGTTGAAAGTCTTTCCATTCTGGAACTTCTGTCAGTTCAATTTCTGTACCAAGACCAGAAAGATTTAATTCTCCTGTAGGGCTATGGGTCTTAAATGCTTTATTTATAACAGTAACAACATTACCCTCTAATTTATGGTATTCAAGTCTACGATAAGTAATAGATTGCTCCTGCTTGGTTTGAATAAACGCCGCCTCAGTAATTTTACCAGCGGCAGTAAAAGCAAGTGGATAAAATGCGTCTGCCTGTACAAACTCAAATTCTATTTCAGTAGTCGGTTTAATATCTGATTTTACAGAATAAGATGCAGTGTCATCATCAGGTAGAGCGTCTTTTACTATGTACGGCTTTATAACAAGACCGCCTTTGGCAATGCCGTACTCTATTTGTTTACGTAACTGCTTTTTAAGTTTCTTATACTGTCTTTCTAAATATTCTGCCCTTTGAGTATTGCCTACTGGTTTTTCCTCTGTAATTGTCTTTGGTGGTGTAGGTTTAGGTATACTGAAAGTATCGCCATCTGAACCAGAAAATTCTTGTTGTTCCCCAGGATATTCGGGATTCTCAACTTCAATTTCCTCAGTTGGTGTAGAAACTTCTGATTCAAATTCAAGTAATGCTAATCGAGCCTTTTCACTTGCAATCATAGTAGCAAGCCCTAAACTGGCAACACGTACAGGACTTATATCATCCGGCTCTCTTAACCAAGGCGCATCATCCTGATATAACCTTGCCCACAAGTCAATAGCTTTTTCCATTTTAGGTGAAATTGCACTTGTGATATTTAATTCTTTTTCTATAGACTTGCCACTAATCATTGTATCTATCATCTCCCTTAATTTTGCTACAATTTTACTCCATATGGACATTAGCGTTTCCTCTTATTCCTGTTTCGTGTTTTTACAATTCTATCCGATGAGCGATAGCCCAAACGGAGTGCAATACTATCTGCTTCACGTACATTATGGGCGCGGACTGTAACAACTTTTTTAACACCGCCAATTATTCTTGTATATTTATAAGAACGCACGCCAGAACCCTCAAAACTACGCTTAGTTCCCCATGCATTATATTTTGGCTCATATCTAATACCTGCTGTATTTGGTTCGGGCTCACGTTTTGTTATTAATGAACCATGTTTTCCACCAGTTTGTCCTGTACCCATTATACTGCCACCTTTGTATTTACTTGTCGTTTAAAAACTATATTACCATCTAAATGTAATTCTTCTGCTACATTTCTACCATAAAGTAATATAAGTTCCGGCTCTAAATAATGTAGCATTAAGTTCCACGATGCTTTTAACATTTTGTAATTGCCCCACCTACCATCTCCCATTGTCGATGTAGCAATAACACTATGTTTAGGTATACCATCACAAAAAGTTTTAAAGAAATCTGGGTTTCCTAATGAAAATGTTGGTATTACAGTTATACCATGCTCCTGCCAATATTTACCACACCATCTATTCCGATAAGCATTAAAAATTTGTACAGCATTTGGTATATCCCTATAAACAGAAAAATCAGGAGATAATACAAATTTAAACCTTTGTAAATATCCTGTATATCTATCAGGATAATTCCACACACGTTCAAACTTATAATCCCAAGTAAAGAAGTGTACGCCCAACTTTTCTGGTTGTTTCTCTCTGAGAACATAATCAAAACTTTGTAGCGGTGTATTTTCTAACTCTTCACGAGATATTTCAACTCTTTCCATTTTTGGCATTTCAAAAATACCTGCGCTATCTAACTTATAGTTAGCATAAACTATATTCTCAATATTTTGCTCTTGTATACGAGATTGGCGCTTACCACCAGTATATTCCATTTAATGACCTCTCCTATTAGCCCATTTCTGCATACCATATCTTACAGCATCAATACTGTGGTTATTTTCATCTGGATATGCGCTTATGAAATTACCTTCTCTATCCTGCTCATACTCATATTGTGTAAATTCTCTATAAGTAAATGGGCATCTACGTTTATCAATATAAATATGATTCAAACCTTGCAACCATTTTATACCATATCGAACACTATCTGGCCCTTTATCAGCACCACGTATAAATGCTCCATATGCTTTAAAGTCCGCAATAGATTTTTCTTCTGCGCTATCAGCAGTTACTAAATCCTCAAAAGTTAAAAGTTTCTTCTCGTTATACAAAATGTTGAATACCTGTCTATTTCTTGTTCTCATTGTTCGGTATTCATCAAATATATATAAATCTAAATGGCGTGTATCAAAGTGCATTTTAACGTATTGAAACGGGTCTATAGAAAATCCCCAGTCAATACCGTGATATACCTTATCAAAAGTTTGCCACATAGGTACTGTTGCTATTACATTACCACGTACATCTTTTTTCTGTACAGGTGCATCCATATCTAAATCTTCTACATTACTAAATACATCTCCGCCTGTACCGATTGCATGTCCTAAGTATTCATGCTCATATGCTCTTGGGTTCTTTATCTTTAGTTCTTCAGCTTCTTGTATAAATTGCGCCCCTAACCACTTTGGAGGCACATCCAAATAAGAATTACGAACTACAAGTGTACTGTCTCTGGCAAATGCTTCACAATCATCAACATACTCATTAGCCCAATTATTCTTACTTATAGGCGGGTTAAATGTTCTAAAATCCCAGAAATTTTCACCGCCACGCATTGTTGACTGTGTAACAGTACGCAATTCTTTTTCGCCCGCATACTGGTCTAACTCCTCAAACCAAGTTACGCCTATATATCCAAATGGTGGTTTAATAGATTTTACTTTCATAGGGTCATCGAGTCCCATGAAATATATCCTTTGTCCTGTTGGTAAATATACAATAGGTGTTGCATATGTCTGCGGTATTTTAAATAATCGCTCTACCCCTAATTGATATATTCCCCAAATAACTTGCGTAAAAATACTGTTCTGAATAGTATTAGCAACTTTCCTAAAACATATGGCATGAAGTTTAGGGTTACGCATTATTAGTAATGGTACTGATATTCCTCCAGCAAAAGAAGATTTTGTGCTACCACGACCGCCAGGAAAAACGTAATGTGTATGCCTGTGTGCAAATATATCTTGCAACACAGGCTTATACATCGGTATTATGCAGTTATCTAAATCAATGCTTATATTTGCCATATCAAATTATATAGGCATCATCAAAACCTGCATTTTTAAGTTTTGCTAATAGCCTATCTGCTTCTCCTTCTGTTTTTACTGGCATTGTACGCACTTTATACATGTTGCTGTTATCAATAAATACATAGGCAGATTTGATACCGAGTTTAACTAAATAATCGACTCGTTTCTTAGCGTTAGACTCACTTCTAAATGCACCAACTTGTATTTCATACATTTTTTCAGGAGTTTTAGAATTAACAAATTTTGCGTAAAACTCTTTACCAAAGTTAGCCCGTTTAGTCTGCACAGATTCACCTTGGTCTGCTGGGCGCTCAAAACTGAAAAGAAATACGTTAGATGCGGTTAATACATCATGTGCATCTCGTAATACATTCATCATGCCTGTATAGTTCTGCATTTCTTTCCAGAGAAATTGTAATTGTGTTTCTAAGTCAGCTATTGACTTTTTCCTACTTTTTGCAAATTCTAAAAGTGCCGCCTTTCTTGTATGATATGTCCATTGCGCTAATCCATAACCAGCGCCGTCTGTTGCAAATTTTGTATATTTACCGCTATCAACGACTTGTGTATAACTAATATCCGTATATCCGAGTTTACGTTCAAAACTATTCTGTAAATTGTTAGGTCTGAGATTAGATTCTGCTTTCAGATTGCCCATAATACCAGCTATAGCATAGCTGTTTAATCCTTTGGATTTTAAGAAATCCCAAATCTGCTTATCTACTGGGTCGTTTTTATTGATAATTGTACTTTTCTCTTCTTTAACTTCCTTTGTACCAGTCGCAAGTTTCTTATTAACATCATCTGCAATATCCCCCATTTTACTATAAAGATAAGGGCCGGGACAAGTAGTAGCAGAAAACCACCTATGAACAGTCATAATCATCTCATGTTCTTTAGGTTTATATGCAAGAGTTTTTGCTTTATCGCCAAACCAGATAATTTTTGTCTTTCCGTTTCTCTTACAAATATCTGTAACAAGTTCTATAAGGGCTTTATATGACTTCTTAGAAATCTCCCAGTTAGGTCCGCCTGTACTATTAGCGACTTCAATAGTAACAGCACGATTATCATTATCATAATTACTTGAAGTCCAAGCCGCATCTTTTTCTTCAACATAAAGTGCTATATCGCCATCGTAGCCTATGCCGTAATTGGAGGATGCTTGTCGTGCAGATGATTTAAAACTTTCACCACATTTCTTAGAGGTGCATTGCACCCAAGCCATATGATGAATTGTGACTCTTGTAATAGGATACTTACGTGGCGAATACTTATTCGGTGATATAATCTTAGCAGTAACTAATGAACTATTACTCATACTTGCTCCTTAATATTTAGGTCTGATATATCCTTTAAGTGTTTTTCTTGCCCGCTTACGAACATGAACCCCACCTTTATAGTTACCTGATATGTTATATTTTGAATCAATAGCAAACTCTGTATGGTTAGGTTCGCCTTTATTATCCTGATAAATAACAATATCGCCAAGTCGTATGCCTGTAGAACCACTGTGCCAAGTTCCTAATTTTTCAGCATTAACTTTTAGTTGTTTTGCACTTTTAGCATAGCCAACTAAATCTAAATAACCAGCTTTATAAAACGCCCAATTAACAAACTCTGAACACCACGCATCAGACTTATCAATTTTACTATGTTTTGTGCCGTGTTTCTTGTTATACTCATCTATAAACTTATTGTAAGCAACAATAAAATCTTTATGGGCAGTAGGCGAATCAATAAAGGGTTTCATAATATCATAAACTTTTTGACCACCAGTCGATACTGATTCAGCAAACACAAGAATAGCATCAAAACCTAACCGCTGTAATTCTTTACGCCGCTTTTCTGCATTAGCTAAAATCGAAAATGCTCCAACTTGTACTTTATACAAGCCATTAACATTTACTATAACAGCTGGTATTTTATACTTTTGTACAGCGGCTTTAAGATTTTCAGCATTGCTTTTTTCTTTAAAAGCACCGACTTGTACTTTATATATCGTATTCATATTATTCTTCTTTCATTTCAGGCATACCAATAACAATACTCTTTAAAATTGACGCAATAGAAGCAACGCCAGCAACAGAAATAATATGAAGCCAATTAATTTCTGTAAATGCTTGCCCTATAGTAATCATACCAAGAGCAGTTTCAGCAAATGTCCATACAGCCCTCTTTAATGCGTTTTTGGCATACCTATTAATAAAATCAAGCATAAAGTCATTATTCATCTTCTTCGTCCTCTTCATCATCTGAAAACAGTGTTATTCCTACAGGTTCTTGTGGTTGCATCATATCGGGCAAAGAAAAAGGGTCTCCCCAATTAATATTAATATTAACCTGATTATCAGCAAGCCCCTGTTTACGTAATTCCACATCAACAGTTCGTTTGGCGAGTTCTTGACCTGCTTTAATTCTGTCAGCTAATGCCGCATCAAGTCCAAATTGGTCTTTTTCTTCATTATTCATTACCCTTGTAAAAAATTCCATTACATCAGTAGCTTCTGCAATGGTCTTTCGAGCCTTTTCTGCCATAAGCCTGTTTATCTCCTTTATTATATTAGGCTTTTTTAACATACGCCGGGTGAAATTAGTGTAACATTGATTATCTTTACGTATCTTTATAGAAGCGGCTTCGCCAATAAGTCTCTCGCTCGACCCCACCTCACTATTTATATACGCAAGTACAAATTGATAATCTTGTGGGGTAAGCGGCGTATCTTCTGTAATAGTTTTTCTGCCGCCCCTATGAGTTTTCTTTTCGTTCATTTATTCTCTCTTTTTTCGTAATACTGCCATTAACTAATATTGTTTCTTTTCGTAATTCGTTCCATCTTTCATTATCAGTTGGCAAATCAAGGCCGTTAAGAAGATACCAATAATCACGAATAAAGCTAACCATATTAATTAATGAATACGTAGAATACAATTCCTCTCTGCTTGATTTACCTGTATCAGGATTATCAATTTGTTTTAATAATACATATCTGTTTATCTCCCGTTTTTGTTGGGTAGAATAAAATTGATTAATATTATACAGTAATTGTTCTCCATACAGTACATTACAAGCCTTTTGTATCTTACGTATAATACGTTGCTGTTGTCCGCCACCAGCCATAATTATCTACTCCTTCTCCTACGGCGTCTGACTCTTCTCTTTTTCACTGTTATTCTTGCCATTATTAATCACCCCTGTTAAATCGTTACCTACATAGTTAGCATTGCCATCTTCACTTTCAATAACTACTTCATCAATGGGTAAAGATAAATACCAAACGAAACCGGCGGCCATAGAAAGGATTATAATTAATTCTACTATAGCAATAATAAACCATCTCTTAGCATTTAACTTCAATTCATGCATTAACTCAGTAGCCAGCGGCATAGTCTCTTTGTTTTCCACTAT
>Ga0326513_10004154_pt1 | contig 10411 bp, 8 predicted proteins | sample 2_2465_0518_D_FD_203654 | JGI IMG/M metagenome (GOLD analysis project Ga0326513, IMG submission 203654) | Bovine rumen microbial communities from UC Davis, California, United States - 2_2465_0518 | ecosystem: Host-associated > Mammals > Digestive system > Stomach > Rumen | place: USA: California... | reverse complement strand
CAGGCGACCACGTCGAAATCGGTGATGTCCAGGATGTCGTCGCGGTCCAGCTTCTGCTTCTTGTACACGGTCTGGGGCGTGGTGGTACGCTTCAGCAGGGTGAAGACCTCTTCGATCTTCTGCTTACCCTTCGCGTAACCCTTGGCACGGGCCTCGTCCTCAGTGATGTCAGCGAAGACGCTCTTGATGCGGGAGTAGGGCGTATGGTGGGTCTTTCCGATGACCTCCTGGACCCAGTCCATGTCGCGCTTGATCCACTCGGGGGGATTGTTCAGCGCTTTGGCCTCGGGGAACAGGAAGCTGGGGTCATTGACGAAATAAGTCTGGTCGCCGGTGGAAGTTTCCATACCGGTGGTGTCGATATGGGCCAGAACACCCTCGCTCAGGTGATGATTGTAGGACTCCTTCAGAGAGCCGTACTTCTTACCGTCCTCCAGAACGGTCTGCAGGGCATCGTGAATCAGAACAGTGTTGTTGGTGCCCTGGTTTTCGAAAAGATTGTGAGACATATCTTCTTCCTCCTTGTTGGCGTCCTCAGGCTGAGTTTCATTTTCCTGAGCGCCTTGTTTGAGTGCTTCCTGGACGCAGTAGAGCATCAGATTTTTCTGATCCTCGTCCATGCTGTTCATGACATCTTCCATTGCTTTTTCCTTCTGCGGAGCAGGTGCCGTTGCAGTGGCATGGGCCAGATAGTCGGCCGACGGCATCTGATAGGGAATTGGAGCCGCAGCATGAATATAGCCGGGAGCATACTGAGGCATCTGCACGGGAGCGGGAATAGGAGCCGCTGCAGGAATAGCAGAGTGCGCCAGGACGATATTCTCGTCATTGTGGATCCAGGCTTCGAACTCACTGTCCTCGTCATCGAAATGCTCAAAGGACAGATCGCGGATCACGGCACCGGGATTTGCGCCAGCCAGAACAAGGCTAACCTCGCGAATCACACCGTGAACCACATCGCTGGCCTTCTGAATGAGCTTGTTGGCATAGATGGACATGGATTTGATGTCCTTGTGCATGACAAGCTCCTTGGCGGTCTGGCCAGCCTTGGTATTGTTGAATTTGCAGTACGCGTATACGCCATCATCACGATTCTCAAGCAGCGCATGGCCCAGAACCTTGGAAGGATCATCATGCTCATGCTGCCAGACAAGCGGGACCGTGGTACCGTCGCATTCCTTGAAGGCGTTGCGGCGGATCGTCCGGCCGTCAGCACACTTGAGGTCGTTTTTGGTAGCGTATCCGCCGAAATCATATCTTTCGGCCATGATTGTTACCTCCAGTTTTAATCAGGCGGACCCTGCTGTTGCATGATCATGGCGTTGAATTCAGATACGGGCATATTGCCGATGCGGTCCATGATTGAACCTCCGCCCTGATCATCAACAAAGTAGGTCTCATTTTGATTTCCGTCGGGCAGTGCCATAGTGGGATCTTCTGCTCCCTGAAGCTCAAGAGGATTGATGTTCTTGTTGATCAGCTGATTGGCGCGATCACCATCAACAGGCCGATACCCGATAATTCCTCGGATTTCGTTGGAAGTCAGAATCTCGTTGGCCGTGAACTTGTCCACGATTTCAGCGATCTTGCTAAGCGGCACAAGCTTAAACGGATTCCGGATAAACAAAATCGACTGCCCCTGAGTGCGAGCAGTCTTGGTGAGGAATTTTCGTTTGAATTCATCGGTAATGGCCGTGAGAATTGGCTCGACGGTTCGATTGAAATAGTTCAGCATGGTCTCTTCGTTCGCCGTTCCGTTCAGGATTTCCGGCGTGATGCCAAGCTGACTATAGAGCTGATTTGTGAGAAACTCGATCTGGTTCAGCAGGTTGTTTTCGAGTGGACGGTTCAGCTGAGTGATCTTTTCGGTTGCATCCGTATAGGCGATTCCGTACTTCGAGTCTCGCAGCTGCATTTCTATGTCTTTTCTGCGGTGCTCGGCCTGTTCTCGCCTTGCGTCTGTCCGAATCGTATAGGGCAACTGTATGATCATATCCAGCTTCCCGGCGCTCACCTGTTCGTCAACGGAGTCCATTAGACTTAATTTGCGGATTAGACGCTGTAATGTCGAATTGGGCTCGTTCATCACATCGTAGAAGGGATTTTGAATGATCGCCACCTGCTCTTTGGGCACGACGATCTCTTCCCTCAATCCAGTCAGCTGGTTGTAAACATTGACCTGCACATACTTTGGGAACCATTGGGTAACAAGCCCAACACGGATCGATTGTATCTCATAGCTCGAAGAAATATTCGGGTCAATTGACGTTTCGATCGGGACCGCTGCAACGCATCCTCCGGAAAGCATTGTGGAAGCCAGATCGATAAAGAAAGCCTGACCCGTCTGGTCGATATTTGCGTCCAGGGACAGGCAATCGTTCAAGCTGTCTTTGATGGTGTCCACATAGTTTCCGTTAACATCCACCCTCGCGTGGAGAATGCTGACAGACGCAACATCCACCGAAATCCGATTGATGACCGATGTGACGATGGATTTGTCGTTGCCTCGAAGCACGCTGACTCTGCGGTCCGGACGGTAATAACTGCCAGACCCTAATTCCTTCATCGAGGGACGGTCTCTCCCCCGAAACGCATTCCAGGCATGTTGCAGCCCGTCAATGAATTTTGGCATTATGGATCACCTACAGTTATTTTGATTTAACGCCAGTCGCGCTCGTACTCTTCCCGGGTCCCACCGTCCGCAGTGAACTTCTCCCAGAAGGCATCAGAAACGCCATCGGGCTTTTCGTTCAGGGCGGAATGGTAGATCTTCTCTCTGATAAGTTGCTCCGGAATGAGCTGCTCAGGAATAAGCTGTTCGGGGATAATCTGGCCAATAGCATTCGGTACATTACCGAGCCACTGACTGGCCTGACCTACAGCATTACCGACGTTACCGGCGGCGTTTCGAGCCCAGTCAGCAACGTTTCCGGCGGCATAGCCTACAGAGCTGGAAATTGGATGCTGGTTAACCTGATTCATACGCTGCTCTCGCTGGTCCCAAGCTTGATCTATTGCCTGTGCTGCAGGAGAATTGGGATTATACGGGAAATAGGAAGCACTACCTGTTTCGTAATACTTTCGAAGACCTTCATCATATGCGGCGTCTCGCTGCTTGGCATACTGATTGTAAATATCGTTACGAACAGGCGCAGTAATAGCGTCTCTTGCATCAGAAACACGATCTCCAACCCATTCACCAACAGCATTGGCAGCACCAGAGACAGCTCCGCCAACATTACGAGCAGCCTGTCCAACAGCACTTGCAGCATCCTGGATACCGTTTGCGATCTTCTGCCTCGGAGCATTGTTATACATATCCATGTACTGATCGGCAGCACGAAGCCGGCTTCCACCCTCAAGGTAGTTGCGCATACCTTCGTCCCAAGCGCCAAGGCGGTTCTCTTCAGAATTCCAGTTTCCATTTCTGGCAGCGTCCATCAGATTATTGCCGTAGTCTTGATTAAGGCGACCGAGCTCCCTCTGATTCTGGGCTTCTTTCCGGAGGTTATTTCCGGTGTACCAGTTAGCGATATTCTTTGGTGCGTTTGCTACTGCATTTACTGCATTCTGAGCAGCTCCACTAACGCCCTGCGCTTGATCGCCGATCCAGTCACCGACATCCTGAGCAGCCTGACCGGCCCAGTTGCCGACGTTCTGTGCAGCATCGCCGACGGCATTACCAACGTCTTTAGCCGCATTGCCAGCCCAGTCACCAACTGCATTAGCCGCGCTGCCCACAGCATTACCGACACGGTCAAAGAAACCGCCGATGCCTCCACGGGCCTGTTCGGCAGCCTGACCGACTGTATTGCTGACGTTCTGAGCTGCATTGGAAACTGCTTTACCTGCATCCTGAGCAGCCTTGCCAACGTTGCCAGTAGCGTTGCTGACCCATTTACCAGCACTGTTGAGAAAACCAGAAGCGCCCTTGCTTGCATCAGAGACGGCCTTAGAAGCGGTGTTCTTTACATTATTCGTAGCACCGTTAACCCACTGGCCGGCGCTGTTGAGGAAACCTTTGGTTCCTTCAGAGGCTTTATTGGCAGCATCGGAAACCGTATTGCCTACATTTTTAGTTGCCTGCCCTACAGCATTGCTTACGTTCTGAGCGACGGGGCTGACTGCATTTCTGACATCCTGTACTCGATCGCCGACCCAATTTCCGACGTTCTGAGCAGCTCCAGACACAACATTACCGACATTTTGAGCGACGTTCGCCACATCTTCACGAGTAGCAGGCCACAACGCGACATCCGCAGCTTTCTGAGCAGCGCCTCTTGTCCAATCGCCGACAGCCTGAACAGGAGCAGAATTGGCAACATTTTGAGCAGCTCCAGACACAGCGTTACCGACATTTCGAGCTGCCTGTCCTACAGTGTTGCCAACGTTTTGAGCAGCCTGACCGACTTTACCGAACAAAGAATTATTTTGCGCTTCGGCAGCAGCATTTCTGAAATAATTCAGTGCATCCGCACTGTTCTTCGGAACGTACACCTCTCCGGTAGTAGGATTACTATACCCAGTCCCGCCGTTATATTGATACGAATTCGGATTTGCAGCTATATCTTCTTCAAGTTCCTTCAAATCACGTCCATAGCCTTTGCCAGTTATGTCGTAATCGACAAAGTCTTTGACATTCTGAGCAGCTTCTTGGAGCTTTGTCACAGGATGATTTAGATACGCATCCCGTTCATCCTTGTAGTCGGTATAATGACCTCTCGGATCAGCATCGGATTTCGCTCTCGCTTTCTCATAAGCTTCTTTTTCGTCCTGGTTGCTGAAGAAATTACCGACGTTCTGAGCGGCATTGCCAGCCCAGTTTCCGACATTGCCGGCGGCGGTACCGATAGCCTTTCCAGCATTTTGAACAGCGCCTCCTACATTCTTGGCCGTCTGACCAATGAAATTCGAAGCCTTACCCAGAGGACTAACATTCTGTCGTTGCTGTGTAGCCTGTGATACAGAGGAAAGCTCTTTCAAAACTTGATCATCAATTTGTCCCTGACGTTGTAATTTTCGAATTATTTGATTGTTTGCCGGCCTGCCCCAAGGCTGCGCCATATTACGTCTCGCCGAGTCACGAGAATCCATAACAGACTGTTTGTTGTAAACCGGAGCCAGCTTTCCTTGCGGTTTGGGTGCAGCTGCACCGTATTTTTGCTTAGCGGCAGCCTCAGCCATCTTGCCGTACTTGCCGTAGCTTCCGACATTTAGTTTGTTCGGGTCGATCCATTTAATGAAACGGGTGTCGGCATCAAGACCGAATTTGTGCTTATTCCACTCCATGCCCTTAACACCGTAGTGCTTTAGGCTGTTTTCGCTGTCAAATGGAATGCCAGCGACGTAGTATTTTCCCACGTTCATGCACCTCCGTTTGAGGGGTTAGGTTTTTATTCGTATTCGTCCTTATGAAGCTTATAGGCAACATAAGCGTCCATAGTGGCGGCTACGGAGTCAATTTTCTGATCGTTTCTCTTCTTGTACAGTTTTCTGTTTCCGTTGGTGTCAACGAGTGCGATGCAGTTGCCCATACAGAACGACATCAGCTCCTGATCGAACAGAAGCATATCGCTCTCGGCAAGCTTCTTAAGCTCGCCAAGGGGAACAGATTCTGTCCTTGCACCCTGCGGAACCTTCTCAACGCCATACTCGGCATTCTCAGAAACCCATCGGTCCACAAATGCCTTGGCGTTGTATGGGTCGAAGCCAAATGAGCAAACGGTATATTCCTGCTCGACAATGTGCCTGTCGAGATCATCGTAGACCTCCAGCATGTCGAGCACACTGCCCTCCATGACGATCAGGCTGCCCTCATTGATAAACTCATCGTACTTCATGCGCATGGCACGTATGAGCTTTTGATAGGTGAGCATGGAAATATAGCATCTTGTCTTGACACCGAATGAGCCGTCTGGAAGTGGGAACAGAAATGCAAATGCACAGAAATCGTCACCCATGGAAAGGTCAGCGCCGAGAGAGCAACGCATGCCCCAGTAATCCAGTTTTCTGGCCTGGGGAAGCGTCTCTTCATACGTGAAGAAATACGTGAATCCTTCGGTCGGGATTCCGAAGCGCTTTGCCAGAATGTCGTTCTTTGCAGCCGGGACGTGCTCGGCGCGCTCGACTTCAAGCTGATAGGTCTCGTAAGAAATGGTTTGGCCGATGTTTGGGTTCGCTTTAACCCACATATCTGGATCGGCCACTTCCTTCTCGTCGTCCAGTCTATAGTACCAGATCGAGACATGGGGGTTGTCGTACTTGCCCCGAAGGATGTCCACCATTTCCATTTTGATTGTATCGCCCACCGCATTTCGTACAGTCCCTTCGGAACTGATTGCGATGATAACGTAATCCTCGATGAGACCTTTAGCGCCGGACTGCTCGATAGCACCGATGGGGTCTTCACGTATGTCGCCTGAGAGCCACTCGTCCACGCTGGCGATCTTACAACGCAAGCCCTGAAGCTTGTCGATCTCCATAGGCTTGATCTCCAATATGGAATTGGTGATCTTGTTCTCGACGCCTTTCTTGGTCGATTGCAGAAGGGACTGCGAGGCAGACGAATGCCGTGATGTGCGTATAGTGCTCTCCGTGAGGAATTTGAACAACGGTCCTCTTGCGCGCACAATGGCTGTCCTGAGCGGAGACAGCACTTCCTCGGCCTGCTTCATCGTAGGCGCTGTCGTGATCTGCTGGGTCGTTGCCGGATCCATTACAAGGAAATACCCCTGAATTGTGGATGCATACATCGACTTTGCAGCGCCTCGACCAACGATCAGAATCTGTTTGTTGATGAGCCGTTTCTTAATCAAACGCTTGACTGTTCGGCCCTTTTTATTCTTCTTCCCCTTGATGTATACGTCTCGCTCGACGTAATAATACCAAGCAAGAAGCTGCTCGGCCCAAAGCTTGAATGAGTCGAGCAGTATCAATTCTGACCCGTCTGTCAAGGTCAATTCATGTTCGCAGAACTTGATGTAGCCATTGATCGCTTTATCGTCATAGAACACGCCTGGATTCTCGATCAGCTTGTCAATGCGTTGCATCTCCATATCGATATACTGGTTTACCGGGATCTCGCCAGCCAATACGGCATCCCGGAATTGTCCATAGTAAATCGGAACCGCTGTATTGGATAGTGACATCTTTTTATCCCTTCTTATCTGCCGTATCTATAGTACCGATCCCAGTCGTAATCGTCCGGGTAGTCGTCATAGATTGTTGGCGGAGGAGTCTGTACACGAGGCGGTTCTTGCCAGTGCATTCTTGTCACATCGTTTCTCGGCTCGAGATACGAATGATCACCGCGTTTAGCAGCATCATACGTGTTCACACGAGGTGCACGAGTTTCGTAACCGGACCGACTTCCAAGGTCGCCCATTGATTCGAGCGGTCTCATTTGGTACTGCCTTGGTGGTTCATTTTGAACTGGCTGAGAAACTGGAGAAGGCGCTGGTTGTGGCGCAGGTGCAGTCGATCCGGCATTTTGAATTGGGTTTGCAGTAGGAATAGAACTCATATCTCTGTTAGCAATCTGCTGTATGAAATTTTGAGCCATATTATAGTTCTGCAGTACCTGTTTAGCCTCCTGAATTTGATTCGGAGACGAGTCAGGATCGCCGATTATTCGCATAGCTGCAGCAAGTCCTCCTCCGTTCTTATTCGGATCAAGCGCTTTCTGCAGATCCTTCAGTTGTTTTTGCTGATTCAGCATATTGATCTGCTTTTGCATCTCCACATTGTTCTGGTCCAGCTGATTTCGCAAATTACTGAGCTGTTGCTCACGCTGCAACTTCTCGAGCTCTTTACGCTGAGCCTGAGAGCCATCCGCGTCGTCCATTTCTTCCTGGAGATTCTGTATGTCCCTTTCACGACGGAGCTTTTCAAGCTTTCGCTCGCTGTTGGTCTTTCGAATCTGGTTCGCAATCCTCTGGAACCCAGCGTCAGCCATTGTATTAACACCACGCTGGGCTATGTCAACAACACCCTGCGGAATATTCGCAACTGTCTTGGCAGCAGCCTTTGGGATGGCGGTCACAATGTCGCTGACGAACTTTTCAGCCCGGCCAAAACCAGTAGCCGACTGAGCTCTTGCCAGTGCATCCGAGTAGTTCTTCTCGGCAATAAGTCTCTGCGTGTAGTTGCGCAGCTCCTCGTCGGTCATCAGAGAGGGATGCCTCATCTTGTTGCGCTCTTTAGCATATGCGGCAGCAGACTTGGCTGCTTTACTTGCTTTTTGCTTGGCGTCGCTCAAAGCGGAAGTGACTTTAGCTTTATGCTTTTCATAGCCGGCCTTGGCTTTGCCAACACCATACCGCTCTCGCCCAGCTGCTGTAAGGCTTCCATCAGAATTCTGGAATCGCCGAACGCCCCACTTCTGCCTTAGAATACCGTAATGGTAAAGCTCATCTGAGCAAGGCAACCCGGCAACATAGTATTCGCCCATTCGTAGATCACCTCGCTTCGGATGAGTTTTGGGCATAAAAAAAAGCCCTCTCCGAAGAGAGGGTAGAAATTACTGAAAATAACTTAACCGATCATATCGGCTTTTTCAAGTGTTAATAGGCCTTTCGCCTTTATGACCATAATGTTTCCTTCAGCTATAGAAAATGATAATATCGCAGTCTCGTCTTCTTTACCAGCATAAGCGCTATCTCTATAAAGAAGACCTTTATTGTCGTCAAGACTATTTGCATCCTTGCATATGGCAAGATCGACTACGCTATTGCCATTTCTGATAATCAACCTGTAACTACCAGGCTTAATATCGACACCTCCGACGTACAGACCTGCCGACATTTGAAATTCTTTCACCAGACCTCTGTCGCTTATAACTTGACAGACTTGGTCCTTCAAAGTCAACAATTCATCGTCAGTCATCGAACTCAAGTCGATCGTTTCGGACAGTGCAATTGTTCCGATCAGAAACAGAGCAACCAACAGACACAAAAACTTCTTCATGGACAATCCCTCCTAAAAAATGTTATGGAAAGATTATAGCGCATTTTGACTGATTAGTCAAGCCCTGTACTGCCCAGGATCGACAGCAACGTTCAACCGCCACTCAAGCTCCTTACAACTGTCCTCCATGGCTTTCATCACGAACGAATTAGCCGGTGGGTCGAAAATCATTTTGACTTTCATGTAGATGTAGGACTTGATACCCTCCAGGTCAACAGAGCCATCGCTGATGAAGTCGTCCCACGTCTCATCCGGTCCGGTAATCCGAAATCCCTTCTTAGGCCCTACCCCAAGCTGAGCGAGCGTGGACAGGGCGGTGTTTATATGAACGATGATTTCAGTGTCGAATGCCTCATAACTGTCATCCGGCCCGAGCATCTTCTTGATAGTGTTCAGTATGCTTTCCTCCATTGTCTTTCACCTCGCTTACTGCTTCCATGGGCAGGTGTCGTTGGGTCGACGAACAATCGGTCCGGATGCGAGGAGCGAAATGTCGCCGTAATGTATTGCGTTATGCGTCCTATCGGAGACGCAGACCACGTTTTCAGGATCGAACAGAGCTTCTCCCTGCTCCTCAATGTCTTCCATAGTCAAAGGATTGATGTGATGCAGTATAAGCTTTCCTCCCTTAGGTATTTCCCGATCGGGCAGAGCCATATCGCATCCGTTGTCCCGCAATATCATTTCTCGGCGGAACCTTCGCCATTCTTTTGACATGTAGAATGACTGATTGAGGTATCTGCTGAAACCGAACGTAGACTCACCGATACTTCCAGAGAGCTTGAGATAGTGAAACCGCTCTTCTGCTGTGGAAAGACGAATCAACTCAGAATATCTCTTAATAATCTTCGTCTTCATCGTCGTAGTCCTCTTCATCCTCATCTCTGGTCGGAGAATACTCGGTCATGGCCTTCATGGCCTCCTGCAAAAGCTGTGCAGAGGTCTCCTGAGCTCTCAAAGCATCAGCCTTCGCCTCGAGCATGCGCGTTTCCATTTGCAATTTTTCTCGAGTCAGCTTTTCCTTCTGGGATCCGTACCGAATAATCTCAGAAATAAGCTGATTGCTGGCTGATTTGTCCCTCAAACGCTCTTCTGCGAGATCCACAGCCAGATTAACCAGCTGATCAAAGCGACCTTCGACCGTTGGAGCCGGGGGTTCGTATCTTTCGATAGGAGTTTCAACAGGTTTAATCTTAGGCATGTGATCTTCACCTCCACTTCTATAAACTGTCTATATGTTTTTACCTACTTTTGCCACACTTTCGGGCCCCTTTGAACGGGGTGCCTGGCATACGAATATGACCATCGAAAGGAGCGGGAGATGTCGAAACCACTGAAAAATGGCCACACACGTAATCACAGCCCCGCACCCCTTTCAAAGAGGTCCAAATATCAATGGACAGCTAAAAAGTTTTCCCAAAAAACCCCCCGTGGAAAAATATCAAAG
>Ga0326513_10004153_pt1 | contig 10412 bp, 8 predicted proteins | sample 2_2465_0518_D_FD_203654 | JGI IMG/M metagenome (GOLD analysis project Ga0326513, IMG submission 203654) | Bovine rumen microbial communities from UC Davis, California, United States - 2_2465_0518 | ecosystem: Host-associated > Mammals > Digestive system > Stomach > Rumen | place: USA: California... | reverse complement strand
GGTTGCCATTTCCCAAAACCACTATGCCCGAGGCTGTGGCAACGACTTCACGTTCGTCGCCCTGCGAGGGCTGCACCTGCGCTGTGGTTTTGATTACCGTGCCAAACGGCTGCATTCTGAGGATGTCAGTAGCAAAATCAATCTTCCAGCTCTGCTCCTTGGTAAAGGTGATGGCATTGGTTGAGCCATGTACGTGTTCGTGATGATGTTCATGCATATCTTTATGCGCGGCAAAGACATGAACATGGGGGTGGGTCACTACGGAAACACCCGTGGGCTGCATTATTTCAACCTTTAACTTACCACACCCAGCCTTGGTAGGCCTTAATGTACATTTATAGATACCCGGCTGCGAAGGCTGCTCAATTTGCTGGCTGACGATCTCACCGTCTACAACGAGACTGATTTTCACCTGAACAGAATCCAGTGGTTTGAAATTGGAGAGACGGGTAAGGTGGGCCGCAACCTTTGATTCCTCCCCTACCAAAAATGGCTCTGCCTCGGCAAAGAGCTCGAAATCGGAGTTATATGCGGTATATTGTTCAGCATCATGATGATGCTCGTGTTTGTGTTCTTCATGAGCATGGTGGCAAGCAGGGGTCATGCCCAAGATGGACGCTATACTTAATAAAAAGACTATTTTTTTCATTTTCAACAATGTATTAAGTGAATAGTAACCATACAGTGTTCAGTGAACAGTGTACAAAAAACAGCAGTAGCGAAAGCTACCTTGCCTTCAAAATGAAATGTATGGCGGAGCCCTCAAGGAGGTGATACCCAGCAAGGGTGTCGAAACAAGCAGTACCGCCCTAATAGGATGGTACACTTTGATTTCGGGTAAAACAGGAACATGGGGAGAGGGTAAGAATGCAGCCAGTGCTGGAATCCAATAGTCATTGGACTCAGTCTTCATTAACTTGGCTAACGAAAGGTGGTCGTCACTAGTGGTAAACACCAGGTGCGACAGCAACTCTTGCAAAAGACAAATGTCGAAAGGATGATGAGAATGATGACGGTCGCAACCATGTCGGTCGTATCCGCTATCGCAATGGCAGTACAACTCGGTCTCAAAAACCAGTCCTACCCCCTCTTCGCAATCGTGGTGGTGATGAGGCACAACAGCATGGAGCATGATAACCGCACATGCTGTCAAAATACATATTTTAGCCATCAAATGCTTCATATAGTGCACATTGTGTAACTATCCCACCAAAGCAACCTTTTCAATAGACTTTGCAAAGGTATGAAAAAAAGATGAGTATCTAGCTTTTTTCAGATTATGACCGCCATATTTTGCAAACCACTTGCAAACAAGCTAAAGCATCTTATAATATAAATTACGTTCGAAACCGTACTTTTCGAGCTTCTGGTCATAACTATAGCCCAGCTGCAATAAACTCCTGATACTGGCTTCATTCTTGGGCGAAGCCGTTGAACACAATACCCGAATGCCCCTACGCCGTGCCTCATCTTCGAGACACCTGCCCAGCAACACCTGCAAATGATTTCCCCTCCACTCAGGACGTACTATACAGATTTTGTAATTGGCCGAAGGCGTGTCCACACTATGAAACAATAGGGGTGACAAATCCTCTTCGCTGTCCTCCAGCGGAATATACAGCACCGCAAAAGCAACCATCTTTTCCTCTACCCATACTCCTATACATCGGTGAGGCGGCTGCAGACAGCATCGCCACATCTCCAGACTGTTTCGCCTGAGCATGTCGGGCTGCGGAAGGATTTCAATCGTCTCGCGCTCCATATCTATAATTTCATCCAACTGCTCCAAACCGCAGTTGCGAATAACAAAGTTTTGTTCCATACCTTAGAAGCTGTTTAAACTTGTAATGCTCTCCCAAATTTAGACCACTGATATACGGAAAAAATCTTTTTTTTACAATCAGAAAAGGTCTAGAAAGTACTATACAGACTTTTCACTTTTCCTTAGGCCTCTGAAAAAAATGAGGACAAAGGCAAGGCTCCACATTTCCACATTGTTGCGTATCGAATCAGTCTCAATTAACTATTTGCCATTATCAAGTAGGGGCAGATTTCCTGTGGGAGATAGACGGCTACGGTGTTCCATCGGAAGTAATCGAATGACATCAGCATGAGACCGCCGTAGGGGTTGCCGGTCCCCCACGAGTTTTTCATGACGAAGTAGCGGGTGCCGTCGTCGCCCTGGACGATGCCGACGATAGCCATGCAGTGATCATCAGTGGGAGGGCGCAGAAGCGACTTACAATAGAGAAGGAGCGGCGGGAGAGTGGTGACCGCAATCCCCTGCTGGAATGAGAACCCACGCTCACTGATGTCGCCTTCCCAACAAACGCCACGATGCGCGGTTGCCGCCCGGATGGCAAAGGCCAGAAGCGAGTCGGGATGGCAGTTGAAGAACTGATTATGCTCCCAATTGTCGGGCAGGTCGGGAACTATCCACTGGTTATATGGTTTGCGCCTTGTGGTACAGAGTGGCAGAAAGTCGTTCGGACTGCACACCTCTTGGTAGATGCCGTGCCGTTCAACTAGATTCAGCAAAGTCTGTCCCATGGCACGTCCAGAAGTGGGCATGTCGACCTCGGAGTATTGAACCTCGGCCACCGGTCGAATGGAAAGAACCAGGCTATCACCCTGCCGAAAATGCTCTGTTTCGATGGCGGCAAGCATAGAATAGGCCCAGCAAAACTGTGTACGGCCTTGGTTTTTAACCGGGGACATAGGGCTGACAACAACCTTTTGAACATGTTCTGGCCGATTGAGAATGGGGGTGGAATAATGCCAGAGACAATAGCCTAAAAACAACACGACTATGGCTGAAACCATGGAACCAGTGAGGATTATCCAACGACTATGGAACGAGGAAAGATTGTTGCGTCTGCGGGCTGGCATGGTAACGGATTTGAAATTAAAAATCTGAATTCTGAGTAGGGAAAAGCCTCTCAGAACTCAGAATTGTAGAACTTAGCATTTATTAAAAGAGTCCTTCAAGGACTGTATCGTCAACAAGGTTGGGCATTGTGACCTTGAGGTCGGGGTTGCTGTCCATAGCGCGCTGGATGGCGAACATAGCGCCCTCGTTACGAGCCCAGCTGCGGCGGCTGATGCCGTTGTTGACATCCCAGTAGAGCATCAGGCGCAGTCGGCGGTCGCAGTCGGCAGAGCCGTCGAGAACCATGCCGAAGCCGCCATTCACCACTTCGCCCCAGCCTACACCGCCACCATTGTGGATGCTGACCCAGGTGGCACCGCGGAAACTGTCGCCAATAACGTTCTGAACGGCCATGTCGGCACAGCGGTTGGAACCATCGTAGATGTTAGAGGTCTCGCGGAAGGGGCTGTCGGTGCCGCTGACATCGTGGTGGTCGCGGCCCAGCACGATGGGCGCAGAAATCTCGCCCTTGCGGATAGCTTCGTTGAAACGGGCGGCAATCTTGGTGCGGCCTTCGCAGTCGGCATAGAGGATACGGGCCTGGCTGCCCACCACAAGGTGGTTCTCCTTGGCACCTTTAATCCACTGGATGTTGTCGTGCATCTGCTGCTGGATTTCGGCAGGAGCCGTGGCGGCTATCTCGGCCAGCACTTCCATGGCAATGTGGTCGCTCTTGTCGAGGTCCTCGGGTTTGCCGCTGGTGCAGACCCAACGGAAGGGGCCGAAGCCATAGTCGAAGCACATGGGACCCATGATGTCCTGCACATAGGAAGGATAGCGGAAGGCGCTGTGGTCGGCATTCCAGATGTCGGCACCGGCGCGGCTGCTCTCCAGGAGGAAGGCGTTGCCATAGTCGAAGAAATACATGCCCTTGGCCGTGAGCTTGTTGATGGCGGCCACATGGCGGCGCAGGCTCTCCTGCACCTTCTCCTTGAAGAGTTCGGGCTTGTCGGCCATCATCACCTTGGCATCCTCAAAGGTGACTCCTACGGGATAGTAGCCACCGGCCCACGGATTGTGGAGGGAGGTCTGATCGCTGCCGAGGTCCACCTGAATGCCTTTCTCGGCGCAGTACTCCCAAAGGTCCACCACATTGCCCTGATAGGCGAAACTGCGGGCAATCTTCGCATCGCGCGCCTTATTGACAGCCACAAACAATTCGTCGAGGTTGGCATGAACTTCATCCACCCAACCTTGGTCGAAACGTTTCTGTGTGGCAGCAGGGTTGATTTCAGCGGTGATGGAAACCACACCGGCAATGTCGCCAGCTTTGGGCTGAGCACCACTCATACCACCAAGTCCGGCAGTAATGAACAACTTACCGGCGGTTCCGCCGCCAAGTTTGCGGGCAGCATTGAGGACGGTAATAGTGGTACCGTGCACGATGCCTTGAGGACCTATATACATGTAACTACCAGCAGTCATCTGGCCATATTGAGTAACGCCTAAGGCGTTATAACGCTCCCAATCGTCTGGCTTGCTGTAGTTGGGAATCATCATGCCGTTGGTAACCACCACACGGGGTGCATCCTTATGCGAGGGGAAAAGACCCATGGGGTGACCGCTGTACATGGCCAAGGTCTGCTCCTCGGTCATCTCGCTCAAATATTTCATCGTCAGACGATACTGAGCCCAATTCTGGAAGACGGCTCCATTGCCACCATAGGTAATCAGCTCATGGGGATGCTGAGCCACAGCCGGGTCAAGATTGTTCTGAATCATCAGCATGATGGCTGCAGCCTGGCGGCACTTGGCGGGGTACTGGTCAATGGGGCGGGCGTACATGGGATAGGTGGGGCGCAGACGGTACATATAGATGCGGCCATATTTGCGCAACTCCTCGGCAAACTCGGGGGCCAGCATAGCGTGATCTTTGGGGTCGAAATAGCGGAGGGCATTGCGGATGGCCAACTCCTTCTCGGCCTTGGTGAGGATGTCCTTACGCTTGGGGGCATGGTTGACGGTGGTGTCATAAGGTTGTGGTGCGGGCAGGGGATTGGGAATACCCTGGCGCAATTCGTTCTGAAATTCTTCAAGTGTCATATATATGTTTATTTATTGTTTATCAATGATATTATTTTCTCTATCAAAGCCTCCACCTGTGGCAGATACCCCTTAATATCCTCCTCCGAGGCATCGATGAAATCATCGTAGTCACTCCCCTGACGGAATGCGAATATGTGAGAAAACAAAGAGCCGTCTTCTTTTGACAGAGGTCCATCTTTGACATAATTGAAATTGAAAAGAGAGATTACACCTTTGTGCGTACTCACTTTATGCCCATCGTGGATAAGCAGGGCCGAAGCAGCGTAGTATAGTGCATAATACATTCTATTGGCGATGATGTTCCATACCCCTAAAGGCAAGACCTTATGGATGTCCTCCATTGATTGCTGCGCCTTCTCCAAACGATAAAATACGATGGCCTGCCGTTCTTCTTCCGTAAGGCTCATATTATTATACCCTCCTCTCTAACATTGTGTTTAAATAGTGACGGCGGAGCTTCGTTCCACTGCTCTTTTGTATATACAAGCGTGTTGATTTCTTCGCCAACGTCCTGACCCTTGAGCCACAAGTCGTAAGCAATCTCGTAACGTTCTTTGTGCGGCATCGGGGGTTTGTTAAGAATAACAACGATGTCCCAATCCGAGTCTTTCCGAGCATCACCTCTAGCCCTCGACCCGTAAAGGATTATCTCCGCGTCAGGTTCTTTTGCCCGCACAGTGGAACGTATCATATTTAGCACACTATCTTTGTCCATTTCAAATTGCAAAAATACGAATAATAATTGGAACAGACAAAAATTTCTTTCTGGCTCGATTCTTCGCAACAGCCATTTCCAGAATTGATATTAACTTCTTGGCTCAATAAAACAATAATTCCGTTTCGACAAGAAACACTATCTATTATCTTCATAGCGCCCTGATCTGATATGCGGATACCTTTCCATCACCCTGGCTTAAAACCGAACGGTACAATTGCCAACTGTTCAATCCCGTACGTCTGCACCACGTATTTTTCTCATCCAGCAAGAAAAAAGTTGCGCTATGGGATAAAAAACGCAGGACAGTGGAATTGCCCACTGCCCTGCGTATGGATTATGAGTTGGGGATTATCTTGCTTAAAGTGTTATTTGCAGGCCCACTTCGAGGCGGGGGAGGTTGAGGTGGAAGGCGGTGGGCAAAAGGTCATCGATCTTTTCATCCCCCAAGATCAAGTCCGTCATGCGGTAGCGGGCATAAATGCCAATCCAGTCGTAGGTGAGGCGGGTTGTGAATCCCCAATTGAATAGGTTATTGTCGAGATTGTGGGGACCACGGATGTCTATCTGTGCCCTTGAGGCGTAGTTATAAGTGTCGTAACGAACGCCGTATTTGTCCCAGCCAAGGCTGCCATAAAGGCCCAAATCCCAGTGGATGCCGTTAGCCACCAATCCCCCGGTAGGGGTGATACGCACCCTCTGGAAGAGTTCGAAGGCAAACTCGTTATGGCGGTACTGTTTCTTGCCTATCCCGTTCTGGTCTATGGCATACAACTGGTCCAATCGATTGCTTTTGTCAATGGGGTAGTTATAATTACCCAAGGCGTATTCCACTCCAAGACCTATTTTATAGCTCTTAGTGAAGGAATGTATCAGACGGTATCCGACATGGAATGCGGGCGACCACAGGTTGACAATCTTCTCATTCGACAGTGTGGGCACATTCAAACCATACATCAGGTAGAAACCTCCCTCCCATTCGGCATTTTTTCCCCACTTGGCTGGAACCAAATCGGCCGCAGTGCGGCTATAGTTATAGCGATTGGTGAGTTCCGCGCTTTCCGTCTGGTATTCAGGGGCAAACTCGCGGCGCTCCCACTGCATGGCATACCGGTCCTCCTTGCTCAGGCGGTATGAGGTGGTATAACCGTTATAGCTTACGTTGAGCGTACAGCTGTCGAGACAGCCCTTGTGGAACTGGAGGATGTCCCCTGGGGTAATATTTTCAAACTCCACGCTCGAGTACTTCACCAATGTGCCGTCGGGGCGCTGCTTATTAAAAAAGATGGTAGCCAAGGGAGCCTTCTCCAGCAGCTGGACTTGCACATATTCCTTTGTGTCGGTGAACTTAAACGTGGGTGCTTTCTTGGCAGGGCCGTTAACAAAAAATGAGGCTTGCGGCACTCCATAGCCCAAGGCGTAATCATAATATGGGTAAAGGTCGGCCGACTTTTGAATCAGATCCATCATTTCCATGGCAGTCTTTCCCTTGCACATCTGCCAGGCGCAGGCAGCAAATCCAGAGGTAAGTGGGCAGGAAAAAGAGGTGCCGTAAACCCAGCTTGTCTTGCTGTCGCCTCCATTGGCCGCTGCCAAGGCATGACCGTAGGCACTCACGTTGGGTTTCAAACGGCCGTCGGCCGAAGGACCGAAAGAGCTGAAACTGATATGGCGATAGTGCTCATTATCTGACTCAATGCCGCCCACGCAGAGCACACTGTCGGCATCGGCTGGAGTAATAATGGTCTTCCACTGGCGGCTGTCGGCCTCATTGCCGGCCGAGTTCACCACCAGTATGCCCTTGCGGGCAGCGATGTTGCCGGCCTTGGCCACATAGGAAGTACCGTCCATGTCGCGCGTGAAATAGCGTTCCTTACCGTAGCCCAACGAGCTGCTGATGAGGTTGGCCCCATGTTGGTCGGCCCGTTCCATAGCCTGCATCCACCACACCTCTTCCTTGAAGGGCTCGGCCTCCACCTCGGTGCGATAAAGCAGGAACTCCGACCCTGTGGCCAACCCCAGCTGCTGCCCGTCAATAATGCCGGTGATACAGGAGAGGGTGCTCAATCCGTGGCTGTTCCAGCCGTAAACGTCGGCTTTCTTATTAGGAAAGTTCCAAGTGTCCAAAATGCGGTGGCTGTCGCGCAGATGCTTAAAGGCATCATGCGTATTGACACGGGGGAAACCACCGTCAAGCACGGCAATGCGGATGCCCTTGCCGTCAATACCCTTCTCACGGAACAACTCGCCTTGCATACGCACCAACTGGTTGGTAAGCTCTGGCAACTCATCCGCTGCCAATACTTCCGCGGCCTCAGCATTGGCAGCCTCTCGGCAGGCAGCCATTTGCATCTCGCTGGCAATAATTCGGGTGCTGCTGACGAAAGGCAGCTGCTCAATCTGACCAATCTGCTCGGCCGTGGCCATAACCGCCACAGCATTCAGCCAGCGGCTCTGCCCCACCTCCTCAGTGGCAATGGCGCCAATCTGGCTGACATAGCCGCCATTGAGCGGATAGTTAGTAACGTCGTACAGGTCGGCTCCGTTCTGTCGATAGCGCTCTATAGCTTTGGCATCAAAATAGCTGTACGGGTCAAAAGTAGTACCCTGCTTGTCGGTGAGAAACACCCAGTAGCACGACTGGCTCATGGCCGGAAGGCTGCAGAGCATAATCAATAATGCAGTAAAAAACCTTTTCATATTCATAATAATTATTGTAATACCGTATGTAATATTTCGTGTGATTTAAAATTTCGAAATTCCGTAAGATGCATCTGGAAATAATCCAGCAAACTATTTATCAGCTCGGTGCGCTGAGAGAGCGTGGTCAACGGTGCCGGCTCGTCGCCATTGACAGCCTGCAGGTAATAATGCAGCAACTGTGACGTGCCCGCGCCGAGTGTGTTCTCTCCGCCAAAACAGAAACGCCCACCCTGCTGGTCGAACAGGGGCTCGCGCTGGCTGTAGTTGTCCAGTGGTTCAATGCCCAGGTAGCGCGACACCGTCAGCAGGAACAGTATCGGCTGGTGCGAAAGCGACCGACCGTCCCCCTTGAACTGTACGCTGTCCACCACGTAGTCAAACAGTTCCGGCATCGGCTCCTCCTCACGCAGAGTCTTGTAGAGCAGTTCCGTCATAAAGAACCGCAGCGCGTTGTGTACCGCCTCGTCCGACATATCCTCCGATATCCGTGGCACGGCACCGCCGTGGGGCGCTATCTCCTTCAGGTAGTTCAGCTGCGTCTTCGGGTTGTTATACACCACCAAGTCCAGATAGCTCAGTGGCTGCAGCAAGTTCTGTTTCGTGCGACTCCCACCCTTGCGCACTCCCTTCAGTATATAGGAGCGCACCCCAAGTTGCCGTGTGAATATTTTGGCTATCACCGAGGTTTCGGCATACTGCGTAGTGTGCAGCACCAAGGCTGGAGTAGAGAGTGTCGGAGTCACTTTTATCTTACAATTAATATCTTAGCCACCGACCGCATAGTGCCGCCTGTGTCGGAGGCAAACACATAATAGGTGCCGCTGGCCACCCTGTCGCCATTGACGGTACGTCCGTTCCATATAGCCTGTCCCCCTTGGGCGGTAGTAGAAAAGACCACATGGCCGCGTGTGTCGGTCACATGCACCAATGCATCCCTCATGAAACCCTTAATGGCTATCGGCCCTTCGTAATCCGGGCGGACAGGATTGGGAAAAGCGTAAATATTAGCCGACGGCAGGTTCTCGGCCGCCGTGGCGGTAGAGCGGTAACTTTGCAGACCGTATGCAGTACCTATATACACCACGCCTGTCTCAGGGTGCACTGCCAACGTAGAAATCTTGTCGGAATAGAGGGGACTATTAGCGGTAGTGAAGTGAGCCAGCTCCTCCAAGCCGTTGGCCGAGACGAGGTAAAGGCCATTATTCGTGGTGCCCACCCATTTTCGGTTGGCTCCGTCCACGGCCATACAGGTGATGCCCTCGTATGCCATCAGGTACTCATATATGCCGTCCTCACTATACAATATATTGCTGCACGTCACCGGCGACTGCTCGCCGCGCCCTCCGTTAGCAAAGGCGCGATAGCCGTCGTAAATCACCTTAATGCCCTTGTCCGTCCCAAACCAGATGTCGCCCGACCGGTCCTGCACCATGCAGTTCACCGCATGGGTCTCCAGTCGGCTGCCTTGGTTGGGATTTACGTATGCCATGCGGCCTTCACCGTCATGCACGTATATGCGGTTAGCGCGTCCGGCAAACCACTTATATCCGTACACGCTGTCCCACAAAATCTTATCAATCTCCAACTGCTCGCCGCGCAAACCGTTGAACAGCGGCGTGATGTCAAACGAAGCCCATTCGCCACTGCGGTAGCGCACCGCCAGCCCGTTATTCACCAGCGAGTTGGTCACCCATAGGTTCCCCTCTCGGTCGTATGCCAGACCCGACACGCGCAAATGGACAAAATCGCCCATCCTATAGGGCACAAGCGCCCCGTCGGTATTAGACTCGTCAAAGAGGGTCTGTGCCACATCGTCCCGTATATCCAACACGCCGAATCCCCACGAAGTGGCACTCACGTGGTGTCTGTCCAGTGGGTCCACGGCCATGTTCAGCACATCCATAAAGCGGGACGTTACCCCGCCTCGCCCCATCGAAGACCACCTCTTCTTGCCGTTATCGAAAATGGCCATCCCACCGTCAATAAACGAGCTTGCATAGGTCGGCTGTTTCCCTCCGG
>Ga0326513_10004152_pt1 | contig 10414 bp, 7 predicted proteins | sample 2_2465_0518_D_FD_203654 | JGI IMG/M metagenome (GOLD analysis project Ga0326513, IMG submission 203654) | Bovine rumen microbial communities from UC Davis, California, United States - 2_2465_0518 | ecosystem: Host-associated > Mammals > Digestive system > Stomach > Rumen | place: USA: California... | reverse complement strand
TGAAGTCGATAGGATAATGGCCGATACAATCAGCAGTGGAGACGGCTAAGTTACCGGTGATCTTGTAATTGAAATATGCGCCAAGCGGGCAATAATATTTCATCTTCTTCCAGAGTTCCGGTTCATGTTCCATCAACCAGTAGGAGACGGTTCTTTCCGCATTGTATTTGACGGTATCCATCATACCGATGGCCTTAAAGATGATCTTCTCATACCATTTCAGGTTTTTCATGCCTGGAATTCTGGTGATTCTCTGATCTAACCACAAGACAGCGTTACGAAGTGGTTTTTTCTCTTCATCCAGGATGATAGAAGAATCACGGAAGACATCGATGACCAAACCTTTGACCGCTTTTAGATAATCAGGATAATCATCATAGATATCATTGGTGGCTTTTATGATTTCTTCAAGGTAAAAATCGACTCTTTGTTCTGCAAACCCTTTTTCAGGTGAAAAATATGGTACCTCATATTTTCGTCTAGAAAAGGCTAAGATATCTCCTGTGGAAGAAACAACAGAAGCTCGTAGCGATTGGGTACCGACATCAATGACTAAAAAATAATCTTTCATAAGGGAATCCTATTTCTTGATAATCTATTTTACTACATAAATTAGTAGAAGAAAAAAGATATATTCCCTTTTTAGCGAAATTTTCGTAAAAATTTTTATATATTTATAAATATATACTTTGAAATTCGCTTCCTTCGTGATAAAATAGCGTTCGGCTAATTGTGAACTACACCCCGGTAAGGTTACAGTTTGCTCAAGATTCAAGAAAGGTAAAATTTAAAATGCAGCGTCAAACTACAGTTTACAAAAAAACCGACGTCGCCAAGAAATGGTATGTCGTCGATGCAGAAAACAAGCCTCTTGGTCGATTAGCCTCCGAAATTGCTGTCGTACTGATGGGCAAGAACAAGCCACAGTACACTCCAAACTTTGATAACGGTGACTTCGTCATTGTTGTCAATTGTTCGAAGGTCTACTTGACTGGCAACAAGTTAATTGGCAAGACTTATTATGATAATAAGTCCAACAATTATGGTGGCTTAAGAGCTAGATCCGCCAAGGTCATGTTGGAAAATTATCCAACCGAAATGATCAAGAGAGCCGTTAGTGGCATGTTACCTAAGGGCCCTTTAGGCAAAGAGATGTTAAGAAAGTTATTCACTTATTCTGGTGCGGAACATGACAAACAGGATAAGAAGCCGGTTGAAATCGAACTGGTTGCTAAGAAGGAGAGATAAACACAATGGCTAACAAAACTGAAAAGCTTATCTACTCTGCCGTCGGAAGAAGAAAGTCTTCTGTCGCTAGAGTCTTCTTAACTCCTGGCACTGGTGCCATCGTTGTCAACGGCAAGGTCGCTGACGAATACTTCCCACACAAGGTCTTAATCTTAGATGTCAATCAGCCATTTGGTGCCACTGGTACTGAAGGCAAGTATGACGTCAAGGCTAACATCGTTGGTGGTGGTTATTCCGGTCAGGCTGGTGCCTTAAGATTAGGTATCGCCAGAGCCTTAGTTAAGGCCAACGATGCCAACAAGCCTTTATTACGTGCCAAGGGTCTCTTGACTGTTGATGCCAGAGTCGTTGAACGTAAGAAGTACGGTCTCCGTAAGGCTCGTAAGGACAAACAGTTCTCTAAGCGTTAATCCAGCGCTTGGCTCTCTGCAAGTCTATCAAAACAAAACAGAAAATCCCTGGGAATCCGAACCCAGGGATTTTTCTTTGTTCTTATTTATATAAATATATAGGCAAAACAAATGCGGAACCGAGGTGGTTCCGCATTTGCAGTTAGTGAATCGAAGATTTACTTTTCTTCTAAGCCGCCATAACGGAGGATATCATGATATCTGCGTTCAGCGTACTTAGCATTCTTAGCAAAGAGTTCTTCCGCATGTTCTGGGTTGACTCTTGGAAGCTGAGAATAACGAGTAGAAGTGAGTAAGAAGTCTTTGATCTTGGAGAAGTCTGGGTTCTTGGACTTGGCACCCATCTTGAGTGGGGATTCGCCTTTTTCAGCAAGACGTGGATCCCAGGTATAGGTTAAGAAGTAACCGCAATCGACGGCCATCTTTTCCTGAACGATAGCGTTACCTAAACCGCCACGGATACCCTGTTCCTGACATGGGCAATAGCACATGATCAAGGATGGACCATTGTAAGATTCAGCTTCTCTTAAGGCCTTGATAGCGTGAGCTGGGTCAGCACCTAAGGAGATAGAAGCGACATAGACGTGATCATAAGCCATAGCGATCAAACCTAAGTTCTTCTTGGCAGTCTTCTTACCAGAAGCGGCGAACTTAGCAATCTGACCGGTCTGAGAGGACTTAGAAGCCTGACCACCAGTGTTGGAGTAGACTTCAGTATCTAAGACCATGATGTTGACATCGTCTTCGCTGGCGATGACATGATCAAGACCGCCAAAGCCGATATCATAAGCCCAACCATCACCACCGATGATCCAGACAGACTTATCAAGTAAGTCGTTCTTCATGGCTAATAAAGCCTTGATACCTTCACAAGAAGAGGCTTCAATGAGTTCTAACATCTTTGGTAAGATGGTTCTGACATGAGCCTTATCCTTGATGTTGTTGAGATAGTCAGTTAAGACATCCTTGAGTTCTGGTTCAACCTTATCCTGGTTGGCAAGAACGATTTCACAGATACGGGTGAGCTTCTGATCGGTAGCTAATCTCATACCATAACCATATTCAGCATTATCTTCGAATAAGGAGTTAGCCCAAGCTGGACCTTCACCCTTCGCGTCAGTGATGAATGGGGTCATTGGAGTAGAACCGTTGTAAATAGAAGAACAACCAGTAGCGTTGGCGATCAACATATCGTTACCGAAGAGCTGAGTAGCTAAACGATAATATGGAGTTTCACCGCAGCCGGCGCAGGAGCCAGAGACTTCCTGATATGGCTTGTAGAAAGCAACTTCCTTCAAGGTGGCAGCTGGGAAGTAACCAAGCTTTGGTTCAACCTGCTTGTATAAGACGTCGGCAGCAGCTTCGTGGTGGAATTCACCCTTGGCTTCGACCATCTTGAGAGCCTTATGGGCTTCCATGATCGGCTTGCCGTTTTCATCTTTCATTGGGACGCCATTTTCGTCCTTCTTTGGAGTCATCTTACCTGGACACTGGTTGACGCATAAGCCGCAGCCGACACAGTTCATTGGGGAGACCTGGATACGGAACTTTAAGCCCTTGACGTTTGGACCACCCATGGCTGGTAAGACGTTTTCTCTTTCGTCTTCTGGTAACTTAGCAATATCTTCATCATCTAATAAGAAGGCGCGGATGGTGGCGTGTGGACAGACGAAGGCGCACTGGTTACACTGGATACAATTGTTCTTGTCCCACTGTGGAACACGAGCAGCGTTAGCTCTCTTTTCTCTGAAGGTGACGTTCGGGAACATCGTACCATCTTCTAACTCCCACTTTCTGAAAGTAGAGACTGGTAAGCTATAACCATCAAGGTTGTTGATGATGGAGATATAAGTATCCCAATAATCGTCGCCAGTTGGCTTGACAGTGCTGTTGATTGGTAATTCAGCCCAAGCTGGATCGACAGCAACTTCTCTTAAGCCCTGAGTACCGGAGTCGATGGCCTTATAGTTAAGTTCAACGACATCCTGACCCTTCTTGGCATAGGTCTTAGCAGCGAACTTCTTCATCCATTCATTAGCTTCATCATATGGCATGATCTGCTGGTTAAGATAGAAGAAGGCGGACTGTAAGATGGTATTGGTATGTCTACCCATACCGATTTCAAGAGCGATCTTGTTAGCATCGATGACATAAAGCTTAGCGTGTTTCTTGGCTAAAAGCTTCTTCATACGATTTGGCATAGCAGCAGCTAAAGCTTCGTCGGTCATATCGGTATTGAGCAAGAAGGTACCGCCATCCTTTAAGCAGGAGACCATATCATACTTAAACATATAGGTATCGACAGAGCAGGAGACGAAGTCAGCATTTTCAACATAATAAGTGGAGTGGATTGGAGTCTTACCGAATCTCAAGTGAGATCTGGTGACACCGCCAGACTTTCTGGAGTCATAGGCGAAGTAAGCCTGAGCATATTGATGAGTTTCATCACCGATGATCTTGATGGAAGACTTGTTGGCACCGACAGTACCATCAGAGCCTAAACCATAGAATAAGCAAGAGGTGTAATCATGTGGAATGATGTAGTTTTCATCAGCTGGGATGGAAAGATGAGTGACATCATCTTCAATACCAACAGTGAAGCCAGTCCAAGTGGTTTCAGCAGAAAGGAAGTCGAAGACACCCTTGATATGCTTTGGACCAGTATCCTTGGAAGAGACACCATAACGGCCACCTAAGACCTTGATGTCATCTCTATGACCCTGCTTGAGAGCAGCGACAACATCCAAATATAAAGGTTCACCGATGGAGCCTGGTTCCTTAGTTCTATCTAAGACAGCGATGGTCTTGACAGTTTCTGGTAAGGAAGCAAGTAAATGCTTGGTGGAGAATGGACGGTATAAATAAACCTTTAAGACACCGACCTTTTCACCCTTGGCAACTAAATCATCGACAACTTCGGTACAGGTTTCAGTGACGGAACCCATAGCGATGATGACCTTAGTGGCATCCTTGGCACCATAGTAAACAAATGGAGCATAATCTCTACCAGTGGCTTCGCTGACCTTCTTGAAGTAATCGCAGGCAACGCCGACGATGGCATCTTCATGTAAGTTCTGAGCTTCTCTACCCTGGAAGGTGATATCGTCATTTTCAGCACCGCCCTTAGTGACAGCGTGAGAATGTGGATTCAAAGCGGACTTCTTGAATCTTTCGACAGCATCCATATCTAATAAAGACTTCCAGAAGTCTTCATTGACAAATTCAACGTTCTGAATTTCATGAGAGGTTCTGAAACCATCGAAGAAATGAATAACTGGAGTAGCAGCCTTGATAGCGACAAGATGAGATAAAGGAGCTAAATCAGCGACATCCTGGACGGACTGAGAACAAATCATAGCAGCACCGGCCTGACGGATAGCATAGACGTCACCATGATCACCAAAGATGGACAAGGAACGAGTAGCTAAAGAACGAGCGGCACAATGTAAGACGACAGGTAACTCTTCACCGACCCACTTGTAGATATTTGGAATCATTAAGAGTAAACCCTGAGATGCAGTGTAGGTAGTAGCTAAAGAACCACCAGCAGCAGCACCATGGACAGCACCAGAAGCACCAGCTTCGGACTGCATTTCCATGACTTTGACGGTATCGCCAAAGAGGTTTTTCATACCAGCGACAGCATATTCATCGACATGTTCAGCCATAGGGCTGGAAGGAGTAATCGGGAAGATTGCAGCGACTTCAGTGAACATGTAAGAACCTAAAGCAGCAGCAGTATTACCGTCTACTGACTTCATTGAGAATTTCTCTTTTTCCATAACTTCCTCCAATATTAGTTATTCTCTAATTATATATTATATACTTAATGTAAGCGTTAACTTAACAATTTTTTGCCTTTTTTCCTTATTTTTTAGGTTAGTCATATTTAACAAGTGTAAAATAGCAACATCAAAAACAGGACTGCTCGCGCAGCCTTTTGGCAATTTTTATTAAAAACCAATAAAAAACCTAAAGTTTTTTAAAAGTTTTATCTTTTAAATTCCAACACAATATTCCCTTTTACGTTTGGTCCGACAATACAAACGATTTGTTGAACCAATATGATTATATCAAATCTTTCCGAGAAAATCTACACGCTGTATAACAAAAGGACATTCTGGCCTTTTGTGTATGCAGATATCAAACAATTATGGAATGGTTTGTATTCAAACAATAATATTGCTTGCATATAACACATGAATGGTTTATCATATGAACGTTCATTCATATGAAAGGAGAAAATCCCCATGAGCTGTCCATGTTGTTCCAGCCATAATCACCATCATGATGAATGTTGTGCTGATGAAAATTGTTGTCATATCAATCCCGAAGAGGAAGAAAAAGAAGAACGAAAAGAGAAGATCAGAAATATCGTTCTCTTAATCTGGGGTAGTGTCTGTTTGATCACCGCCTTCATCCTCCAGAAAGTAGATGCCAGATATATAGATATCTCCTGGTCACTCTTCTCAGATGTCAACTTCTATTCCTCTTTATCCTTTATCGCCTTCCTTCTATATACAGTAGGTTATCTCCCTTTATTCCTCACCATCGGAAAAGAAGCGTTAGAAGAAATCAAAGAAGGTAACTTCTTCAATGAGAATACCTTAATGCTGGTTGCTACCGCTGGTGCTTATGCTATCAACGAACATCCCGAATCTCTCTTCGTCGTTCTCTTCTCTATCGTTGGTGAAACGTTAGAGGATTACGCTACGAGTAAATCCAAACGTTCTATCAAGAAGTTAGTCAATAACATGCCGCTATACGCTCACTATATCGATAGTGATGGTAAAGTCATTGAAAAAGAACCTGAAGAACTACAGATCGGAGATCGTATTGAAATCCGTCCTGGCGAGAAAGTCTCCGTCGATGGAAGAATCCTCTCTGGTAAATCCAGCATGGATCTTTCTTCTATCAATGGTGAATCCTTACCAAAAGATGTAACTGAGGGTGATTATATCTATTCTGGCAGTATCAACCTCTCTTCTCTCCTTGTGATGGAAGTCGGTAAAGAGTTTAAAGATTCAACCCTTTCCAAGATCATGGAACTGGTCGAAAACCAGGAGGAAAAGAAAGCCAAAGCCGAGAAGTTCATCACACGCTTTGCTAAAATCTACACTCCAGTTGTCTTAATCATTGCCATCAATGTCTTCTTATTCGGTTTTGGCTTCTCTAATTGGAGCTGGGTAAATGGTGGTAGAGACTGGTTATATAAAGCCTTATCTATCTTGTTGATCTCTTGTCCTTGTGCACTTGTTATCGCTGTTCCGATCACCTTCTTTGCCGGTATCGGTTCCGCTTCAAAATACGGTATCCTCATCAAAGGTTCTATCGCCTTAGAAAACCTTTCTAAAACCACCACCATCATGTTTGATAAAACCGGTACTCTGACCAAGGGTAAATTCGCTTTGATCAACAAACCAGACAAAGAAGCGCACCATATCGCCGCCTCCTTAGAATCCAAGTCTACTCATCCTCTTGCTAAGGTCATTACAGAAAGTTACAAAGGTGATTTATATCAGGTAGAAGATTTAGAAAACAACCCTGGCTATGGTATTAAGGGTGTTATCAATAACGAAACATATTTAATCGGTAACAAAGCGTTCTTAGAAAAGAACAATGTCACCGAAATCAAAGAAGAAGAAACGCCGTTTAAAGTCCTCTATCTTGCCAAACAAAACGGTCCGTTTATCGCCTCCTTCATCGTCGCCGATGAAATCAAAGAAGAAGCGATAGAAGCCATCTCTTCTTTGAAGAAAGAAGGTTATCAGAAAACAGTCATGCTCTCTGGTGATGATAAGAGAATCGCTGAGGATGTCGCCCTGAAGATTCACTTAGATGAAGCCCAAGGGCAACTGCTACCAGATGAGAAATTAGAAGTGGTTAAACAGGCTGCTAACGCCTCTTCTATGGTCGCCTATGTCGGGGATGGTATCAACGATTCGCCATCCATTCTTGCCGCCAATGCGGGTATCGCCATGGGCGGTCTTGGTTCTGACGCCGCCATTGAGGCTAGTGATATCGTCATCATGGATGATAATCTCAAGAAAGTGGCGGAAGCCAAACACTTAGCGAAGAAAACCATGACCACCGCCAAGGTCGTCATCTTCACTTCTATTGCCTTAAAGCTTCTCTTCATGATCTTGGTTGTCACTGGTTTGCTTGGTAAGTTTGCTATGATCGTCTCTGGTTTATCGGATACCGGGGTGATGATCATCTGTGTCTTAATCGCCTTAAGCATGTCGTTCTACAAACCAAAATATCTCAAGAAACAATAACTCGGAACAGCAAATAAGTTTTTAATAAGCTGTGTTTGTTGTTTCCACAATTCAGATTGATGACAAAAGAGACAGTTGAATAACCTACATGAACGTGGGTTAGCCAACTGTCTCTTTTAATCTTTGTAGTTAATTTTTCTCTGAAAACTCAAAGAGGGACCTTTGTAGGGCCCCTCTTCGTGTATGTAAAGGAATGAATTTATTATCGTTCTCAAGGCATCAGTTATCCTGATGTTAATTACATCATACACCACCGACTTAAAATTTAATTAAAACAAACTTAAATTTCCTCGATTTTTTTGGTGCGGTATATTTTTTATCACGTTCCTATTACGATTTCAATTATATTATGCCAAAAAATTACAAAATTTTCCATTTTATTTGCTTATTTACATAAAAGATTCGTAAATAAGTCATTTTATAGACCTTTTTTCCTTCTATCCTTGTATAAATCCTCATCTTTTTCAGAGACGTGCTCTAAACCAGTATGGAATAAATCTTTAATGTGATTATCTGTCAGAGCATAAATAACAGACTTGCCTTCACGATAAGTGGTGACAATATCGTGCTTTCTTAATATTGCTAACTGATGAGAAACGCGAGACTGGGACATTCCTAGGATCTCAGCGATATCATTGACACATAATTCATGTCTCGATAAAAGAGAGATCAGAATCAGTCTGGTCTTATCAGCAAAAATAGAATAAAAGTCGGTCAAAGTCTCATAGGATTTGTTCGAGAGAAGTTCATCCTCGATGTGCTGAATTTCAGCAATGGTTTTCTTTGTTTCATTCATGATGTTTTCATTATACACCTTTTTTAGCCGTTCTACGCCCAAGAAGAAAAAACATGTAGGTTTTATAGGATTGAGGAAAGAAAGCCTTAAAAGCCACAAAAAAGGTTTCTTTTTAAATATATATTATTTATAATAATATAAGTTTGTTAACTACTTTATAAAGGGGAGTTCCGCATGACAAGAAAAGGTTCTTCAATCTACATCAAAGGTGAGTACATCACACTTGGTCAGTTACTCAAGTTTTTAGACTTGGTGCAAACTGGTGGTGAAGAGAAACTTTTCGTGGTCACTCATGATATCACGTTCAACGGAGAGCCAGAAGAAAGACGTGGTAAAAAACTCCGCGACGGCGATGAAGTAACCATCGACGGCGAACTATACAAGATATGTACATCAAACGAATAGTACTGAATCACTTCCGTAACTATTCTCAGATCGACGTGAACTTTGGTCTCAACCGCATCTATATCACCGGCAACAACGGAATCGGCAAAACCAATGTCCTTGAAGCCATCTACTATCTGACATTGGGGCGCAGCTTCCGCAAAGCGGATGATAAAGCTTTAATTCAGAACGGTCAAAACGAAGCCAGCATCTATCTGGAGTACTTCTCTGAGAAAGATAACAAGGATCACCATCTCTCCTGCGTGATCAACTCATCCTATAAGGCTTTTGCCTTTGATGATGAGAAAGTCAAATCTCTCTCACAGATTCTAGGCAAGCTTATCGCTGTCTACTATGAACCGAGTCTGGTCTTCTTCTTCAAGGATGAACCAGAACAAAGACGTAAGTTACTCGATGAAACCTGCTCTCAGCTCTCTTCTCAGTATCTCTTCGCCATCGGAAGATACAAGAAGCTGTTAAAAGAGCGCAATACGGCTCTGCAGCAGGATTATGATCCCGATGTCCTTGATGTCATGCGCAATCAACTCATCAATCTCTCCTATCGCATCGTCAAAGACCGTAAAGACGCCATCAAGAAGTTGTCTAAGAGTGCCACTGATTATTATCAGAAGCTCTTCGGAGAAGAAGGTCATAACTTCTCTTTGACCTACAAGACTTCTTGTCCGCTTGATGATGATCAGGAAAGCTTCATCAAGCATTCCATTGAACTCTTCCAGAAGAATCAATCGATGGAGAATATGCGTAAGGTTACCGTTCTTGGTCCCCATCGAGATGATTTGATGGGTAAACTGAGCGGGAACAGTCTTGCCAGTTATGGAAGTCAAGGCGAGAACAGAATCGCCTCTCTCAGTCTGAAAATGGCCGTTTTGGACTTGCTTAGCGACGCTTTGGGTGTCAGACCACTACTGCTATTAGATGACATCACTTCCGACTTAGATGAGAAGAGATGTAAGAATCTGCTGTCTTGCATCAACATGGAAAACCAGCAGGTGTTCGTCACTGGAACAAAGATTCCGGATGGATTCAATGATTATCAAATTTATACCAGCAATGGTAATGAATTAACGAAAGGGGAAAGTGAACAATGAGCGAAGAAATCAAAAAAGAACTCACTGATGAAGAAAAACGCGCTTTAGAACGTCAGAAAATCTACGAAAAACAGCAAGCTAAAGTCGCGAAGGTCGCTGCCGATGAGAACATCGGTCCTAAAGCGGATAAGCCAGAAGAAAAGAGACGTGTGGAAGAAGTCAAAGAAGAAGTCTTTGATGAACAGCATG
>Ga0326513_10004151_pt1 | contig 10414 bp, 10 predicted proteins | sample 2_2465_0518_D_FD_203654 | JGI IMG/M metagenome (GOLD analysis project Ga0326513, IMG submission 203654) | Bovine rumen microbial communities from UC Davis, California, United States - 2_2465_0518 | ecosystem: Host-associated > Mammals > Digestive system > Stomach > Rumen | place: USA... | reverse complement strand
GGCGGAAATCGTGGAGAAGTATGTCCATAAAGGCGACAAACTCTATATAGAAGGACGCATTCGTTATACAACGTGGGATGACAAGCAGGGAGTACGCCATAATGCAACTGAGATATGGGCTGACAACATGGAACTGCTGACGCCTAAGCAGACGTCATCACCGCAGGATTCTGGTGCTTCTTCTAATCTGTAATTCATGGATTATTTTCTAGATATATTGGATGAAGTGACGCTGTTGACCCCTTCGACTGGCGCCATTATAGCAGGTTTGTTGGCTTGTAGCCTGCTTTTGATTTCTGGCTTTGCCTCTGGTTCAGAGATTGCTTTTTTCTCACTGTCACCTTCTGACCTGAACGAGCTTGATGAAGAGAAGAACGACGATGACCTGCATATTAAGCAGTTGCGTGAGGATTCAGAGCGTACGTTGGCAACCATACTGATTGCTAACAATTTGGTGAATGTATCCATAATTATGCTCTTTGGCTATTTCTTTGACCAAACAGTACAATTCCATGCGTGGTGGCTGGAGTTTGTTTGTGTTACTGTTTTACTGACGTTCTTACTTTTACTGTTTGGCGAGATTATGCCCAAGGTGTATGCTGGCCAGCAACCACTACGTTTCTGTCGTGGTGCAGTAAGTGGCATCTTGCTCTGTCGTAAGTTGTTCTATCCCTTTGCCAGCATCGTAGTCAGTTCAGGACGTCTGGCTGATAAGGTGGTTCCTTCCGAAAATCATGTACTGAGTGTGGATGATCTGGAACAAGCTCTTGAACTTACTGACAAAGAAGATATCAAAGATGAACAACGTATCTTAGAGGGAATTGTTCGCTTTGGTGATGAGACTGCAAAAGAAATTATGACCTCACGACAGGACGTCGTAGACCTTGACTTCAAGTCGACCTATCAGGAAGTGATGCAGTGTATTGTAGAAAACAACTACTCACGCATTCCTGTCTATCAGGATAATAGTGATAATATCCGTGGTATTCTGTATATTAAGGACTTATTACCGCACCTTAGCAAGGGACCTGCCTTCCGTTGGCAATCACTGATTCGCCCACCGTACTTTGTGCCAGAGACTAAGAAGATTGATGACCTCTTACGTGAGTTTCAAGAAAATAAAGTTCATATCGCTATCGTTGTAGATGAGTTTGGTGGTACCAGTGGTATTGTTACTTTAGAAGATATTCTGGAGGAAATTGTAGGTGAAATAAATGATGAGTACGATGAGGATGAGAAGAGCTACCAGCGCATCAATTCGAATACCTATATCTTTGAGGGAAAGACACTGTTAGCAGATTTCTACAAGATATTGAATCTTGATGACGAGACTTTTGAGGAGATAGAAGGGGACGCAGACACCTTGGCTGGTTTGCTACTGGAAATCAAAGGTGAGTTTCCCAAACTACATGAGAAGATAGAGTACTTGAACTTCACTTTTGAAATTCAAGAAATGGAAGAACGTCGCATCTCAAAAATCAAAGTGGTGCTTCACCAGCCTACTTCCGACCAACCTACCGCATAGTACCATGCCATCTGCTTGATGAGTTCGTTGTGTTTGTAGTATGGACTGTCGTTGTGTTTCGTCTGTGGGAAAAACATGCTTACTCCACCAAAGGCTTCTTCTGTCACTGTGAAGTCCTTAAAACCATTGTGGTCATTATTTTCTTCTATGTACTTTGCTTGCCAGAATGTGCTTGTCTTGCTGTAGACAACGGCTTGGTTGAAGACAGCTCGCCATGATTGGTAGGCCGCAGTATCGTCTGCTAGTCCCCAGCGGATGATGTCGTTCATATCGTAGAGTGTCTTCTCGTTTTGCAGATAGGTGGTGATGCCCCATGTTAATCCAAAGTAATAGATATGTCCTTTACCGAAATCATCCTTGGGAACATTGGCTACAACGATGGGTAATACTTTTCGAGTGGCCTGTGCCAGTGAGCCTAGCTGACTGGTTTTGATGGTCGAGATGGGAAGATGTCTATTCCTTATGTCAGTTTGCTCATTATAGTAGTCGCAGACACCTTTATACATTTGTATATCATCGTGATTGAATAATGCCGGTACTATAGAGTTATACGGAGCCCCTATGCCAGGGATCTCAGCAGGTGAACCGATCAAATATTCAGCTGCATCTTTCAGTTCATAGGCAGTTTCAATATTCTGCATACTACAGCAGTCGCTGAAGATAAACTTCCACTTGATTCCCAGTCTGTTAAATAGTTGTCGCATTGACGGGATATTCAGCCATTTGCCATTTGTCGTATCCTCGTTAGTGCCGCTATCTACACCATAGGCTCGGCGCGGTGCACCATAGATGCTGTTGTCGACCGAGTCTTTTTCAATGATAAATCCACTGGCGTGTCCCCACAGAACCAGTCCGTAATCTTCTTTTGCCGGACACAGGGTTATGCAGCGTCTCAATACTTCTTCCATGTTATCTGGGTCAGAGACCAGGAAATCCTGCTGATATTCATACAGTTTTTCCATCACGCCATTCTCGTCTATCTTTGCAATATAGGGTTTCTCTGATATGGAAGCCTTGTCAACAAAGACAACTAGATTCTCGTTTGCCGTTACCTGCTTTCGCCCCTCCATCATCTCGTTGAGGTCGCTTTGGATGTAGTATGTCAGGTTGTTTTCTCCAGACATATATACAATAACTGTACGACGGGCAGGTTCCGGGGGAGTGGAAGAGTTGTCCTCATCCTTGGAACAGGCTGTTACCATCAAAAAGAATCCAAATAGTATCAATAAATGTTTCATTATATCATTTTGTGTTGCAAAGATACAAATAATTGGAAAAAAAATGCTATCTTTGCAGGAAAATTGAAAAATATGACGCTTTTAGCACGCTATATACTCTTATTATTACTCTTTTGTCCCTTCTCAATGAAGGCACAAGACTATTATGTACAGTGTGAAGATACGTGTTCGCACATTCATGGTATTGACCTCAGTCATTATCAAGGTAACGTCTTTTGGGAAACTATAGGCGACAATACCCACATGGCTTATGTCTATCTAAAGGCTACCGAGGGTGGCGACCGCATAGACGCTACCTTTGAACGCAATATTTGGATGGCTCATCAACAGGGTTTAAAGGTAGGCAGCTATCATTTCTATCGTCCTAAGTCCGACCAGCTGAGACAGTTGCGCAATTTTCAGTCACAGTGTATCCCTGAGGAACAAGACCTGATACCCATGATTGATGTGGAAAGTACGGGTGGTTTGTCGACAGACGTTTTCTGCGATTCGCTATTTTATTTTCTTGATTTGGTAGAGGAAGCCTACCATCAGAAACCGTTAATCTATACTGGTCGTAACTTCTATAATAAGCACTTGCAGGGCAAGATTGACGACTACAAGATAATGATTGCTATGTATACGGAAGAAGAACCCGTCGTTGCCGACGACCGTGAGATTACGATGTGGCAATATACGGGCAAAGGAAGCATAGCTGGTATTAGCGGCTATGTTGATAAGAGTCGTTTTATGGGGAACCATAACCTGCGAGAGATACGATTCCGCCACTGATGGCTATTTTTTGTTTTCTTCGTAGGAAGCCAGCACCACTTCACCTTTCTTCCCAAGGCATTTACAGTAGTCTCTAATTTCACTATCTGTCTGTTCGTCAGAGAATCCCAGGTTATGGGCAATACATCTTAACGCTTCAATCTCCTGAGTATAGCAGACTTTGTCAGTGGCCATTACCTCAATCAGACGACGCAGGTATTTACTCTTCTCGACCAGACTGGTGGGATAGTTGTCCTTAATTTTCTCTGGGTCCATCTTGAACAGCTTCTGCAGCTTATCAATATCGACGTTTTCCTGACGGCAGATGTCCAAGATAATTTTGTTCTCGTCAAGCGTGTAGTTACTGTCTGATGCACTGATGATAATAAAGTCTCTCAGACGGGTGAGGTCTGGATCATTGCTGAGGTCTCGTTTGAAAAGGCTGAATAGTCCCATACTAGTATTCTTTAGTGTTAATAGTATATTGTTTGGCGTTTTTATTCTTCAATATGCGAGAGGCTGTGAGCAAAGTTGTGTATGAAATTGGTAACAGCCTCGGCAGGATAATAGCGCATATAGCGTGCTGACTGCTTGACATGCCACATCATAGCACGTGAGTCGTTTGTACGTACGAAAATGCTCTTACCCTGTGTAAAAAACCAGTCGGCAGCATTCTTCTCTGTTAGTTGGAATATGTCGTCAACAGCCCGTCGGGTACTTCTGTTGGTTACAGCATTGGTAAAGTGTATCTCTTCTTCAGTGAAGTTAAACAGTTCCATGAGCAGTGAACCTTCCAAACGTACCATTCTTCCCATTTCCAGACGTTGTACCCAAGTTTTCAGTACTTCATACTCTATGGTATCTTTAGTGGTACGCAGATAGATACCCAGCATAATTAGTTGACGCAGGCTGATGCCCTGTGTCATGATGTTACGAGCGATATGAATAAGGCGCAATAGCAGGTTAAAGGTGGCATCTTCAGTGCCTGCTTCTTCAGCAAGCTGTTGTAACTTGCGATTGAGCATGGGGTTTGTTAGTTCTTCTGAGCCTTGTACCTCTTTCGTGGACGTAATGTCATTCTCGAACTGTTGACGTAGCGAGGGTGTCATTTGTAAGAAGAAATCGTCCTGACAGCGTCTGATGCCGTTTCTAATCCAAGGAGTGACACCATGAATCTCGGCAATTTGGTAGAGTCTATTCCATTTCCAGTGGGACATGGGCTCTATCGGTTCTGTCTCGCCGAAAGCTCCACTACGGAGTAATCGTAGAAAGTTACGCTGAATGATGTCCATCGTATATCTTTATGAATAGCGTTTCGGGTATCTTAATAATATAGAGAGAAAGGCTGCAACGCCAATAGCAATGGGATAGTAGAGATAGGGCAGGATGCTGATAGGGTTCAGCTGAGCCAATCCTGCCGCCATGAGCATCTGTGCACCATAGGGAATAAGTCCTTGTACCATGCAGGAAAAGGTGTCGAGAATAGAGGCACATTTGCGATTGTCTACACCGAAACGGTCAGCTATCTGTTTAGCTATGCCTCCCACGGTGATAATGGAAACCGTGTTGTTTGCCGTGCAAAGGTCGACAAACGATACCAGTCCTGCTACCGTCATCTCTGCGCCACGCTTTGTAGAAACATGACGTGTCAGGCGCTGGATGATAAAGTCTATACCGCCATTGTGCTTGATAATTTCTAAAAGACCGCCTGCCATCATAGTGATAATAATGAGTTCACCCATACCAATGATGCCTTCGCCCATAGCGCTGAACCATCCATAGATGTCAAACGAACCACTAAGGCAGCCAATGGTACCAGTCAGGATGATACCCAACGAAAGTACTGCCATGACGTTCATCCCAATGATAGCGGTTATCAGTACGACCAGATAAGGCATTACGTTCATATAAGCTACATCAGGGACGTCCTGTGGTGAATGGATATCGGCTCCTATGAAAAGGTAAACTACAAGGATGATAATCGCCGCTGGAACAACAATGAATGAATTGACGCGGAATTTGTCGCTGAGTTTACAGCCTTGTGTAGAGGTTGCGGCAATGGTGGTATCGGAGATGAACGACAGGTTATCTCCAAAGAATGACCCGCCAACCACAACTGCTGTCATCATCGGAATGCTGGTACCTGTCTGTTCAGCGATACCTGCAGCAATGGGCGTCAGTGCTACAATGGTCCCGACGCTTGTCCCGACGCTAATGGATATGAAACAGGCTGCGAGAAATAGTCCAGCTAACAACATGTTGCCAGGCAAAAGTGTCAGTGCCAGATTGACGGTAGCATCAATAGCTCCCATCACTTTGGCAGTATGGGCAAAGGCTCCCGCCAAAATGAATATCCAGATCATCAGCATCATCTGCCCTTTGGCAGCACCTTGACTATAGATGTCAATGCGCTCGCGTAGTGGTATACCGCCACTAATAAGTACGGCATACATGGATGTTGCCATGAATGCCACGGTGATAGGTACTTTGTAAAAGTCACGAGCAATGATGCTCGTGACCAGATAAAGTAGGATGAACACCGCAAGTGGTGATAATGCTAATAATCCTTTTTTCATTTCGATATTCTTATATTGATAATATAAGTCACGTTACAAGGTAACTCCGTTCTTGAAAATCGAGATTTCCCGATACCCGTTCTCCTCGTTGCGAGCCTGTTCACCACTAGCTACAGCCAACACCTTGTCAATAAACTCTGGCACCAACTCTGCCATGGTGCGTCCCTCTACCAACTGTCCGGCAGAGAAGTCAACCCAGTGTGGTTTGTTCTTTGCAAGGATGGGGTTGGTGGCTATCTTCATGGTGGGCACGAAGGTACCGAAAGGTGTACCGCGTCCAGTTGTGAACAATACGATATGACATCCTGCAGATGCAAGCGCCGTAGCTGCAACAAGGTCGTTGCCCGGAGCTGAAAGCAGGTTCAGTCCAGTATGCTCCAGACGGTCGCCATACTCCATAACGCCGCTGACCGGTGCCTTGCCACATTTCTGGGTGCAGCCCAGCGCCTTGTCTTCCAATGTGGAGATACCACCAGCCTTGTTTCCTGGACTTGGATTTTCTCCTACTGGCTCACCGTGCGAGAGGAAGTAGTTTTTGAAGTTGTTAATCATTGACACCGTCTTGTCAAACAGTTCTGTTGTCTCACAGCGGTTCATGAGGATGGTCTCTGCACCAAACATCTCCGGTACTTCGGTGAGGATGCTGGTACCACCCTGCGCTACCAACCAGTCGGAGAACTCACCAACCAGTGGGTTTGCAGTAATACCGCTGAACCCATCGCTGCCGCCACACTTTAGACCAACTCGTAGCTTACTGACACTGACGTCTTCGCGCTTATCTTTCTTTGCTTGGGCATAAAGTTCACGCAGTATCTTCATACCAACTTCCATCTCGTCTCCTTCTACACGCTGGGTTACCAACAACTTAATACGGTCTTTGTCATAGTCGCCAAGCATGGCCATGAAGTCTTCTGGCTGGTTATTCTCACAGCCTAAACTCAAAACCAACACACCACCGGCATTTGGGTGCAGGCATATGTCGCGCAGTACCTTACGAGTGTTCTCGTGATCTTCAGAGAGTTGCGAACATCCATAGTTGTGGTGCCATGCATGAATGGCATCAATTCCCTCGCAACCGGTCTCCTTGATGAGCTGATGAACAAGTCGTTCCGCAATGCCGTTGACGCAGCCTACGGTTGGGACAATCCATATCTCGTTGCGCACACCGACTTCACCATTTTTACGAACATAACCCTTAAAGAAACGCTTTTCGTCTTTTATGTTAAGTTTTTCGTTTACAGGGCTATATGTGTATTCAAGTGTTCCGCTGAGATTCGTCTTCAGGTTATTCTCGTTAACCCAGTCGCCAGCCTTCAAGTCTTGGCGAGCATGACCTATAGGATAGCCATATTTGATAATGTTTTCACCTTGTTTGGCATCCTTGATGAGTACTTTGTGACCAGCAGGTGTGTCTTGATTGATAACAATTTGTTGTCCATCAACATCAATGATGTCGCCCTTTTTCTTAGGAGCCAGACAAACGACCACAGAGTCGGCAGGATTAATTTTTAAGAAAGTAGCTTGTTCCATAAAGATTTGTTATTTGTTTGTAAATGTATATTATCCGATATTCTTTCGTCGGTAGAATTCAATATTCTCTTTGGTGAGCAGTTCAATAGGCATGTAGTTCACAGGTTCAACCTCTTTTTTAAGGATGATGGCGTTGAAGAGGGCGTCAATACATGCATAGCCTTGTTGATAGGCATGTTGAGCTATCAAGAATGAAATGCTACCCTGTCGTACACACTCTACATTCTTGGGTACCATGTCGTAACCCATAATCTGAATGTTGCGACGGTTACTCTTCAGCAGGTATTCACCTACCAGATGGGCTTTGGAGTTGAATGTAATGCAATGATGTACAAGCGGATGCTGCTCGAAGAATTTTTCTAAGATGGCATGATAGTTTTCGCGCTTTTCGTCGAGTGACAAGTTGACCTCATGAATCTTTACATTGGGGAAATGGTCGTGCATATAGTGACGGAATCCCGTCTCACGGTTTTCCTGCTGCTTGGAGGCTACGTTACCGTTACGCATTTGCTTCATCAGAATGATCTCCTTCTCATTTGGTGTAAAAAGCATCAGCATGCGTGCAGCAAAATAACCACTGGAAAAAGAGTCTTGTCCGTAGAATGCCAATGGCCGTAAGTCCGGCATATAGGAGTCGAGCAGGATAAAAGGAATCCCTTGGGCATGCATGATGTCGGTATATTTTCGTGTAATGTCCAACTGTGAAGGAACAACGACTACACCGTCAGGTTGCTGTTTCAACACCTCTCCCATGACCTGTGCAAAAGTACTGGTGTTAAAACGATTGTAATAGATGATTTTCTTGGATACGCTGAAATCACGGAACCGTTCTGTCGCTTCTGAAGCCCCAGTTTCAATCTCCTGCCAATAAGCCTCTGACTCGTGTTTGGGTAATACCATATAAAAAGTGTACGACTTGTTATATGCCAATGCCGAGGCATAGCGATTAGGCTTGTAGTCCATTTCCTCCAAAGCCTTCTTGACCTTTTCCAATGCCTTCGGTGACACGTTGGGGCGCTCATGCAACACACGGTCTACCGTACCCACGCTGACGCCGGCACGTTCTGCAATGTCTTTGATTCTAATTTTTCCAGTATCCATAATTTCTGCAAAGGTAATGAAAAAAAATGATACGCCGAAGAATTATTGTGGTTTTTTCTTGTTGGTAAACGTTTACGATTGTTTTTATAAGATTTTTGGAGTTATTCTTTGTCAATAGAAAATTATATTGTATCTTTGCAACAATTTTAAATACGATACAACTTAATGTAATACTAAAACAAATGGCAAAAATTGTTACTTTAGGCGAGATTATGCTTCGCCTGTCGCCCATGGGCAACGACCGTTTCATTCAGAGTGAGTCTTTCCGTATCATCCCTGGTGGTGGTGAGGCTAACGTAGCTGTCAGCGTGGCTAACTATGGTCACGAAGCTTACTTCGTATCTAAACTGCCCAAGCACGAGATTGGCCAGATTGCAGTAAATGCTTTGCGCCGTTATGGTGTAAACACGCAGTTTATTGCTCGTGGTGGTGACCGTGTAGGTCTGTATTATGCTGAGACGGGTGCTTCTATGCGTCCTTCTAAGGTCATCTATGACCGTGCACACAGCTCTATTGCCGAGGCTGATCCCAAGGATTTTGATTTTGATGCTATCATGGAGGGTGCTTCATGGTTCCACTGGTCAGGTATTACTCCTGCTATATCTGACAAGGCTGCTGAGCTGACCAAGTTGGCTTGTGAGGCTGCAAAGCGCCATGGCGTAACAGTCTCTGTCGATTTGAACTTCCGCAAAAAACTGTGGACTTCTGAGAAGGCTATTTCTATCATGCGTCCGCTGATGAAGTATGTTGACGTATGTATTGGTAATGAGGAAGACGCTGAACTCTGCCTTGGCTTTAAGCCCGATGCTGACGTTGAGGGTGGTCAGACTGATGCTGCCGGTTACGAGGGCATCTTCAAACAGATGATGAAGGAGTTTGGTTTCAAGTATGTGGTTTCTACGCTTCGTGAAAGCTATAGTGCTACCTTTAATGGTTGGAAGGCTCTAATATACGATGGCAAGGAGTTCTACCAATCAAAGCGCTACGAGATCAATCCTATCATCGACCGTGTTGGTGGTGGCGATTCTTTCTCTGGTGGTTTGATTCATGGTCTGCTGACTAAGGAAACTCAGGGCGAGGCTCTTGAGTTTGCTGTGGCAGCTTCTGCTCTGAAGCACACTATCAATGGTGACTTCAACCTAGTAGGTATTGACGAAGTAGAGAGCTTAGCTGGTGGTAATGCAAATGGACGTGTTCAGCGTTAATATTCCATGAAACAGTTTGAATATAAGGTAGTAACCCGCCTCATTGGTATTGAGAAGAAACTGAACGAGCTCGGCTATGAAGGCTGGGAACTGGTAGCAGTAGAATGCGGTACGTATTTTTTCAAACGTGAATACAAAGAATAATTATGGCAAAATTTGATAAGTTTCAGGTGATGGCAAAGATTGCCGAGGCACCTATGGTTCCTGTGTTCTATCATAAGGATGTTGAAGTATGTAAAAATGTCATCAAAGCATGCTACGAAGGTGGTGTACGCGCTTTTGAGTTTACCAACCGTGGTGACTTTGCTCATGAGGTCTTTGGTGAGCTGTCAAAGTGGGTCAATCAGGAGTGTCCTGAGCTGGCTCTTGGTATTGGTAGCGTTGTTGACGCTCCTACAGCAGCCCTTTACATTCAGTTGGGTGCTAACTTTGTGGTTGGTCCGCTGTTCAACCCCGATATTGCAGTCGTTTGTAACCGTCGTTGCGTAA
>Ga0326513_10004150_pt1 | contig 10415 bp, 8 predicted proteins | sample 2_2465_0518_D_FD_203654 | JGI IMG/M metagenome (GOLD analysis project Ga0326513, IMG submission 203654) | Bovine rumen microbial communities from UC Davis, California, United States - 2_2465_0518 | ecosystem: Host-associated > Mammals > Digestive system > Stomach > Rumen | place: USA: California... | reverse complement strand
CACGTCTTTCTGCATCAGCTTGAAACCCACACGTTTCTCGAGCACGGCGAGGAGCATGTTCAGACGTCGCTGGTCGAAGCCCGTGGCAGAGCGCTGGGGAGTGCCGTACGCCGCACTGCTGACAAGTGCCTGCGTCTCGACAAGGAAGGGACGGACTCCCTCGATGGCACTTGAGATAGCCACACCGGAGAGACCCTCGTGGTCGTCGGTGAGCAACAGCTCAGAAGGGTTGGAAACCTGACGGAGTCCTGTCTGTTGCATCTCATAAATGCCTAATTCCGAAGTACTTCCGAAGCGGTTCTTTATGCTTCGCAAGATGCGGTACATATAGTGCTGATCGCCTTCGAACTGGATGACCGTATCGACGATGTGCTCAAGGATTTTCGGTCCGGCGAGCGTTCCTTCCTTGGTGATGTGACCGATGAGGATGACGGGAACGCCCGATGTCTTGGCGAAGCGGAGCAGGGCTGAGGCACACTCACGCACCTGAGCTATAGAGCCGGCACTTGACTCGACATCCTCGGTAGCAATGGTCTGGATGGAGTCGATGACCACCAGTTCGGGTTGCACCTCCTTGATATGTTCGAAGATAGACTCCAATGCGTTCTCGCAGAGAATCATGAAGTGGTCGTCAGAGTCATGAGGAGTCTGCCCACTTAACCGTTCTGCCCGCATTTTCAGCTGGTGTGCACTCTCCTCGCCGCTGACGTAGAGGATGAGCTTGTCGGTGAGGCCGAGCATGGTCTGGAGCGTGAGGGTAGATTTACCGATACCTGGTTCGCCACCTAACAGGACGATGCTACCCGGCACCAGTCCGCCACCGAGGACACGGTTCAGTTCCTCGTCGTGCATGTCGATGCGCGGGTCGTCCTTGGCCGAGATGTCATGCAGGCGCAGCACCTTGTTCTTGCGCAACTGGTGACCAGTCTTCGCTGCCGCTGACGTGGCCGCCTGCTGTCGCGTGTCGGCCACGCGAATTTCCTTGAACGTGTTCCACTGTCCGCAGGCCGGACACTTGCCAATCCATTTGGCCGACTCCTGTCCGCAGTTCTCGCAGACGTAAGCTATCTTGTCTTTTGCCATAACAGGGACAAAAGTAAGCAATAATCCCGTAATAACCAAATTTCCGGCTCAGATTTTTACAGAAAGTTGGCAGCGTCAGGTGAGTCGGCTGAAGAGCTGTTGCCAGAGGGGCATGATACGTGAGGCCTCAAACCGGCGGGAGGAGTGTATGGCTGCCTCTCCCATCTGATGTCTCAGTTCTGGCTGTTCCATCAGGAGGCAGACCTTGTCGGCGAAGTCAGCGATGTCGCGGTTCCTGATGAGGAATCCGTCGGTGCCATCGGTGATGATGTCGGCCGGACCGTAGGGGCAGTCGAAGGCCACGACGGGCAGGCCGCAGCTCATGGCTTCAGGCAGGACCAGTCCGAAAGGTTCGTAGCGTGAGGTGAGCAACAGGATGGAACTCTCTGCGTAGTGTGTGAAGATGTCGGGTGTAGGCTCGTGTAAGGCGATGTTGGCCCCCAGGGTCTTTATCTGTGACAGGAACTTATCCTGCTGTTCACCGTATCCGCCGTAGATGTGCAGCTGCCAGTCAGGATGGCGGCGCTGTACCTGTTGCCATATCAGCAGAAGGCTGCCGATGTCCTTCTGGCGGGAGAAACGACCCACGTAGATGACCGACTTAGACTGGAGGCTGCTGAAGGTGCCACTCTCGTTGAGATGGGCGATGTTGGGGATGACAGAGACGTTGGAAACCAGTTTGCGCCACTCGGAGGCATCGCCTTCGGTGAGCGCCACCACCCACTGGGCCTTCTTCACCTGGCGGTTGTAATAAGACTCCTGCCACCTGCTGACCAAGCCCTCACCAGCCATGGCCATTCCCCGGCAGGAGGCATGAGACTCGAAGACCAGTGGGATGTCACCACTGGCTTTTGCCACGACTCCAATGAGTTCGCGGCGCACACAGACAATCACATCGGGACGGAAATCACGGATGGTGGTGCGGAGCCGCTGGAGGAAAAGACGCAGGAGCCTGCGTCTGTGCCAGAGTCTTCTGATGCCCCAGTAGTTGTACTGGCGGTAGAGGCAGATGTCCAAGTCGCGGTAACAGACCCGTGGACTGAGGGTGAAAGCCAGTTCGCGGGAGCCTTGGTTGATGGTGGTCAGGCAGACCTCATAGCCGTAAGTATCGGACAGGCTGTTGATCTTCTCAGTCAATATGCGTTCCAGACCACCATAGATGGTCATGGCGTCATTCACGTAGAGGACTCTCATGAGCGGGGCTTTACGAGGTTGTCCTCCCTGTCCTCATAATGGTCTTTCCTATAGAAGATGCGGGAGATGCCTTTCATCTGAATCCTCACGTGCTGGACAAAACTCTGCCAGAGCGACTGGCTGCCAATGGTACCGTAGCCCGTGATGGCACGACAGCGCCGGTCGCGTACAAACTTGATCTTGCCGTACTTCTTGAGCGACAAGGCCATGGAACCGTCCTCACCACGGATGATGTCAACACGGTACTCCTCCTTGCGACCCAGTTCGGCGTTGTAGGCGAACACCAGGCCACGGACGCTGAGTTCAGGGCGCTTGAAGTGCTGAACCCAGAGGAACAGGTCGCGGCACATCTCGAAAAGCTTCAGACCCAGACTGCCGTGATTAGCGTCAGGGAAATAGCTCCAGGTCGCAGACACCGCCACGATGCCCGGCTTCATCAGCTGGTCGAGCATCAGCTCGTAATACTGGGGCGGGTAGAGGGTGTCGCTATCGACGTCGAAATAATACTTGCCACGAGAGTGCTGCAGGCCACAGCGGCGGGCGTAGCCACAGGAGTGCTCGTACTCTGTATAATAAGGTATGCCAGACTTCTGGTAAATCTCTGCCGTACGGTCCTTCGAGTCATTATCGACACCGATAATTTCGACAGGGTACTTGCACCTGATCTCGCTGATAGCCCAGAGGCAGGCCTGGAGATGGGTCTCCTCATTGTAGCCTATGACCACGATGGATGCTACAGGGTCGTCGCTCTGCAGGGCGGCAAGGCGTTCGCGCGTACCGTCGATAATCTCCTGAGGAACCTCACTGAAGGGTTTCCCGTAGATGGAAAGATATTTCTCGTACCAGTTTGACATAAGCCATGAGTATTGTTTTCCGTGTGCGAAGATAGGAAAAAACTGCGGAACTACCAAATTTCAGATTAACTTTTTCATCTTGCCGAGACACCATACTGCCGACACGCAGAGCGAGGAGGGCAGGAGACCGACCAGACAGAAAGCCAGGTTCTTGAGGCGGGACTGGCGGAAAGTGCATATCCGGGACAGAGAAGCGGGGTGAGACACCATGGCCTTGATCTCGCTGTCGGTCACCGGGGGGACGATGTCATGCCTGCGCTTGAGCACGTTGCAGGCCATGTAGAAACCGGTCATGACCATGAAGAGGCAGCGGTTGGGGAAATACGCCTTGTCGGACAAGGCGGGGAGAGCGTCACGGAGATGACCGACGGTGCGGACATTGCTGAGAATCTCGTCCTTCTGTACCTGCTCCCTGGCCTGATAGTGGGAAAGAGACCCTTCACGACAATAATAGAAATAGGTAATGTCGGGGAGCAGGACTGCACGGGAGACGAGGGTGACGAGGTCGGCCGTGAACACAAGGTCTTCCCAGTAGTCGGCTTCGACAAAGCGCAGACCGGCGGACCGCAGCAGTGACGTCCTGACCAGGCAGTTGCAGGCCGAGGCCTGGATGCCACCGTACTTACGGTAGGCAAAGCAGGCCAGCTGGTCGGTACCGAGAAGCTGGAGTGAGGGATAGCGGAACGTCTGGCGTTCACTGGCAAGCCCAATCTTCTGGTAAGAACCGAAGACCACCTCAGCGTTATAGTTTCGGGCACTCTGGAGAAGCAGGCTGAGGGCACCGTCGGCCATCATGTCGTCAGAATCGAGGAAATAGAGATATTCGCCCCGGGCAGCAGCGATGATGTCGTTGCGTGAGGCAGAAACGCCCTGGTTGGCGGGGTGGGAGACAATGCGGATGGCTGTCCCCTTAGGATGTCCTGACTGCAAGTGGCGTACGATATCCATTGAACCGTCGTCGCTGCCGTCATCGACGACAAGGACCTCAAGGGCGGGACAGTCCTGACGGAGGGCTGACTCCAACGCCCGTCGGACATAAGCTGCTGTCCGATAGACGGGGATGCCTATGGTCACGTCGTACTGCATCGCTCAGCCATCAGTTCGTCAAAAAGCTCTTTCCACTGCAGGGCCACCTTGTCGATGTGGTACTGTTCAGAACTCAGTCTGCCTCTCTCACCCATCTCCTTCCTCAGTTCCTCGCTCTTCATCAGCTTCACAAGACGGGCAGCAAAGGTCTCCATCTGGAAGGCTGGAACGAGGTAGCCGTTCTCACCGTCGGAGATGATGGCACGGGGACCGTTCTCACAGTCGAAGGCCACTACCGGCAGGCCGCAGGCCATGGCCTCGACGAGTGCCAGTCCGAAGCTCTCGAAACGGGAGGGTTGTACGAGAATCGAGCTGTGGAGGTATTCCTTCACCACATTGACGAGGCTTGCGTTGAGGTGGCAGCGGTCTTTGTCGATGGACAGTTCAGTCATCCTCTTGACATACGGGGTGGGGTCGCCCATGCCGTAGATATCCAGCTGCCAGTCCTCACACTGCTTCTCGACCATGGCCCATACGGAGAGCAGGATGTCGTACCCTTTCTCGTATGAATAGCGGCCAACGGCAATGACCCGTTTGGCATCCAGGGGACTGGGCGTGGTGACGTTCAGTGTCATGGGGTCGGGAATCATGATGGCGTTGTCGAGCTCGGGCCACTCCGAGATGGCGTTGTGGGTAAGGACTACGAACGTGTCGAGTCTTCGCAGGTGGTTGACGATGTCGTACTTCCACCATTTCGTGAACAGCCTCTTCACGAAGCTGGGATTGTCGGTCTCCGTTGCCCGGTAACTGTCACGGCTAAGGTGGAGTTCGCCGATTTTAAGGCTGCCGTCCCTGATGTCGTTGATGAAGTTGATTTCACGGCGCAGCGTGCTGATGGTGATGTCGGGGCGGATGCTGAGCAGTGTTGCCTTCAGGCGTTTCCTGTACTGATGCTGTTTCTCCAAGTACAGGACCACCTTCTTCCAGAAAGGCTTGTTCCACAACTCTTCGAAGTTCAGTCCTAAGTTGATGACCTTCACCTTCTTGGAAAGAGGGAAGAACGAGTGGACGTCACCACCCTCGGTCACGATGATGGATACGTCATAGCCAAACCGTTCTGCAAAGTAATTGGCCTTGGCAGTAACGACACGTTCCATGCCTCCTGCAGAATAGAGTGCAGGCGTGCAATAGACAATTCTGTAGCACTTATCTTGCATCTGACAGGTAGTAGGTATAAGGTCTTCTGGTATCGAAGAGAATGCCCTGGTGCATGGAGGTGCCCATGACGAATTGATGCCAGTCACCGAAGACGATGGTCAGATACTCATCATAGTCCTTGCAGACAGGAACCTCAAGGAACTCGAACTGCATCATCATGGTTTCCGTGAAAAGTCTTCTCGGCCGGTGCAGTTTCTTATATTTATAACCCCAGGAGTAGATAGACACCATTTTGGTGGCTTCGTGGTTATAGCGTTTGCACTCCTTCTCATACTGGTTGTACAGCTGTCTTGCCATAGCTTTCCATAAAGGAGCGGCAACGGTGTGAAGGATATTCTTAATCCGGTAATGGGGAAGCTGGGGGTCGTCGAAGAAATGGGAAGACATGGAAGCGAAGGTGAGCATGTTCTCATAGAGCCTCTGGGCTTTCCTACATTCACGGTTCCAGTCATCCTCGCCGTCGGGGACAGCGTCCATGGGGAAGATGTCAATGAAGATGCCCTGGTTGAAGCGCATCTTTCCCTTGCGCTCCGTGTCGAGGATGGCCGTCGTCTCGCTGTTGCGCAGCTGTGCATGGCATCGCAGGGAACCAGGGTCAGTGCGTTCCGTCTGGAAGAAGTAGGGGTGCCGGAACTCTGCTTCTGCCACTTCGCAGAGACGGTCGTATTCGTCACGCATCATCATGATGTCAATATCATCGTCCCAGGGGATGAACCCCTTGTGCCTGACGGCTCCTAACTGTGTCCCACCATTAGCGATATATTGAATGTGATATTTATTGACAACACGCTGAAACTCGTGAAGGAGATCCAATTCGACAGCCCATATCTCTTTTGCCCTGGATGTTACGACGAAGCCACAGCGCTGCTCCTCGTCCAGGAAACCTTTAGGCAAATCTATTTTCAAATCCACCATTATTATTTATAGTCGGTTTTTCTAATTTGCGGGCTAAATTACACATTATTTTCAGAATAAACAAAAAATAGTGTCATAATTTTCATTTTTACTTAAATAAAAGCGGAAATATTTTGTCATGTCAAAAAAATACGCTATCTTAGCAACAGATTTTGCAAAACCAGTGCTATACGATGAAAGAATACAACTACAAGGTGACTGTCGGCATGCCTGTTTACGGGGTTGAACAATATATCAGGAAGTGCCTGTTGTCTGTCCTGAACCAGACTTTCAAGGAGGATATAGAAATCATTGCCGTGGACGACTTAGGACCGGACAGGTCTGTAGATATCATCAAGGAGCTGCAGGTCTCACACCCCAAAGGGCGGAACATACGTCTCGTCACCCAGCCCCAGAACATGGGCTGCTGGGCAGCACGCAACAGGGTTCTGGAAGAGGCCCAAGGCGAGTACGTGTTCCTGCTGGACTCTGACGACTACATCTCGGAAGACTGCATAGAGAAACTGTATGCACAGGCGACGGCATACCATGCCGAGGTGGTCTTTGGTTCGGTATTGCCCGTCGCCCTTGACGGCCAGCCCATTGACATTGGGCAGGACTTCCTGAACCAACCTTTTGAGGTCATTGACGGGCAGGACGGACTTGCCAAGTTTGCCAACAAGAGCATTCATCCCACGTTGAGGGACTTCATCTGGAACATCCTCATCAGGCATGACTTCATAGACAGACACAACCTGCGCTTCAAGAAGGCGAGGTTCAACGATGACATGATTTTCAGTTGTGACATGGTGCCGTTGGTGACGAAGGCCGTGCTGATACCCGACCATACCTACTACTATGTCATCAGGGACAACTCGCTGTCGAACTACCAGCACCGGAAGGAAATCAAGCTGGACGAGATCAAGGAGTTCGTACGCATCTACTCCTACCTGAAGAACAAATGCCTGGAACTGAGAGACAAACCCTACTTTGAAACCCGGTGTACGAAAGGGCTTATCCTGATGTTCTTCATGCTTTGCGGCGTGTTGAAGAACAGGGATCGCATCAAGCCGGAATTAGACGACAAGCTGGCGAGGGACGCCATCCGTCATCCCCTGAAGCTCAAGGAGATACTGCGCTTCAGAAGTCACAAGCTCGTCAACCTCGGGTTCTATATGATAGGTCGTATGCCGGCTTCTGCTGCCGTCAGTGTGCTGAAGTTCATGGGAAAGAAGAAACACGTGCTGTGATGAGAATTCTGTTTGTTATATTCCATGGTTTTGCCCCAGACAACGGCATCAGCAAGAAAATCTCCTATCAGGTCGAGGCGCTGAGGTCATCGGGACAGGAGGTGCATCTCTGCTACATGAACGAGGACTCCACCAAGAAAAGAATGGTGGATGACACCGTCATTGCCGATTATGGGAAAGGGCTGATGAGCAAGATACGGAAGAGGACGGACTTCACGCCCATTGTGCAGTACGCCATCAGCCAGCAAATAGAGTTCGTCTATATGCGTTCCAACCACAATGCGAACCCGTTCACCGTGCGTATGGTGAGGAAGATGAAGCAGGCGGGAATGAAGGTCGTCATGGAGATACCTACATATCCTTATGATACTGAGTACGTCGCCCAGGGGATAGGTCGGCAGATAGTCCAAGACAGGATTTTCCGTAACTTGTTAGCCAGGCAGTTAGATGCCATCGTCACTTTTTCTGACTATGAACAGATTTTCGGGCAGCGCACCATCAGGATTTCCAATGGCATTGACTTTGACAGTGTCAAGGTGAAGGCGAGTGTCAATGATACCAGCAAGGAACTAAATCTGATAGGTGTGGCTGAGATACACGAATGGCATGGATTCGACCGGTTGGTCAGTGGACTTGCAGCCTACTACGCCACACCACGGGACTATGTCGTCAGGTTCCATGTGGTAGGCTATTTTTTCTCTGCCGAGGGGGAGAAGGCGTTCCGGCAGTTCGTTGCTGACAGCGCGATGGAAGAGTATGTCCTGCTGTATGGCAAGAAGCACGGGAAGGAACTGGACGATGTTTTTGACCGCTGTGACTTCGGTGTAGGTAGCCTGGGCCGTCACCGGGTTGGCATACAGAAGATAAAGACCCTTAAGAACAGGGAATATGCTGCACGCGGCATCCCCTTTCTCTATTCCGAGACAGACAGCGACTTCGACGAGAAACCATACGTGCTGAAGATGCCGGCCGACGAGACTCCTGTCAACATAGACCAGCTTGTCGCATTCTACCGGCAGCTGTCGCTGACACCGAAGGACATCAGAAACTCCATCGGTGACCTGTCGTGGAAGAACCAGATGATGACCGTACTAAACAACGTGATGAGGCTATGAAGAGGATTTGCTTTCTGGTTGACAGTATTTTCAGCATCGGCGGCGTGCAGCGGGTGACGGCGGTTATTGCCAAGGCTTTGGCAGTGGATGCCGATGTCACCATTGTCACCTTCGACAAGCCGGAAGCCATCGACACGTCACTATATGGACTTGATGACGACCGTCTCAGCATCAGGTTCTTTGCCTACCCAGAGGTCGGGCGGATGGAGAACACCCTGTGCAAGGCCTACAGCGCACTCTACCTGAAGCTGCAGATGCAGTCCTCGTGGGCATCGCGGCTCTACGGTCTCAGCTCCTTCCCGCCCACTCTGCGGAAAACCCTTACCCGTGAACTGCAGGCTGGCCAGTACGACGTAGTCATAGGTGTTCACGCCCCTTTGGCAGCCCGACTGGCCACCATCAGGACAAAGCTGCCGGGGACGAGGATGATAGGCTGGATCCATAACTCTTTCGAAGCACTCTACGGCAAAAAGTACCTCTATATCGGTTCCCTGCGACGTCGGCACTATGTTTACCAGTTTCGGCGGCTTGACCGAGTCGTGCTGCTCTGCCGTCAGGATGTTGATGCGTATGCCGCCTACGATCCGCAGTTCTCACCAACCTTTATCTACAACCCGCTGACGCTCACTCCTGGACAGCTGTCCGACGGTACTTCCCACCGTTTTCTGGCCATCGGACGCTTCTCGTACCAGCATAAGGGCTTCGACCTGCTGATAGAGGCCTTCCGCCTGTTTGCCTGCCACGACAGCGAGTGGACGCTCGACATCGTAGGCCAGGGGCAGGAAGAGAACGCCTACCGTAAACTCATTAGCAAGTACCGGTTGGAAGACCGCATCGTCATACACCCCTTCACGAACGACATACAGTCATACTACTCGCAGGCACAGGTCTATGTCCTCAGCTCGCGCTGGGAGGGCATGCCCCTGGTGCTCGTCGAAGCCATGTCCCATGGTCTGCCCGTCGTTACTTCCGACCTGCCCGTCTGCAAGGAAATCATGGGCGACTTCGGCATCTACTTTGCTAATGGCGATGTCAACGGCATGGCACAGGCACTCCTCACTGCCACCCGCATCAACTGGTCTGCCAAATCCCGTCAGGCCGTGGAGACGGCTCGCAGGTACAACATTGATAATATCATCCCGCAGTGGAAAGCACTCATCGGATGACACTCATATAAAGAATCACCCCATGAACACAGAAAGCATACGACAGAAACTCAAGCAAAGTCCAGGGCTGAAGCATGCCATCCATTGGCTCATTATGAACCGGCGCGATGCAAGGCCGCGGTGGTACGTGCGACTGCTTGCCCCGCTCTACCAGCAACGTGGATGCCATTCGAAAATCTACTCCTCCGTCCGCATGGACACACCGCCATACCGCCGTTTCTCAATAGGCAGACGGAGCGTCGTGGAGTCCTTCAGCTGCATCAATAATGCCGTGGGCGACGTTATCATCGGTGACTATACGCGCATCGGCCTGCATAACACTGTTATTGGTCCTGTCACCATTGGCAGTCATGTGCATCTGGCTCAGGGTGTCACTGTTACGGCCCTGAACCACAATTTTGAAGACCCTGGCAGAAGGATTGACGAACTGGGCATCTCGACAAAGCAGGTCGTCATCGGCGATGATGTCTGGATAGGAGCCAACGCCGTCGTATTGCCGGGTGTGACCATTGGCACCCACTGTGTTGTCGCCGCAGGGGCTGTTGTCACCAAGGATGTGCCTGATGGCTGTGTCGTTGGAGGTGTCCCTGCAAGAGTCATTAAGAAACTGATATG
>Ga0326513_10004149_pt1 | contig 10415 bp, 13 predicted proteins | sample 2_2465_0518_D_FD_203654 | JGI IMG/M metagenome (GOLD analysis project Ga0326513, IMG submission 203654) | Bovine rumen microbial communities from UC Davis, California, United States - 2_2465_0518 | ecosystem: Host-associated > Mammals > Digestive system > Stomach > Rumen | place: USA... | reverse complement strand
TCAACCCAATCATGATCATCAAAATCCCAATGAGTAGCGGTAGGAAACTCACGATATTCATTAGTTTTATCGCCATATATCCATATTCTCATTGCGGCACTACAGCTCCTGTTTCTACAATCTTAAATCCATATGACTGAAGAAAATTACCAATAATAGACATGACTTGAGTCTTAAACTCAGCATCAAGACAAGTAAACTTATTTAATAAATCTTCCATTTGGTCAATAGCATCAATACAGCTCATAACAACTGTGCATTTTGGTTCACCATTACACTGAAAATTAATAATTGCATCAGTATCAACGGATTTAGGATCAATTATAATCTCAATGTTTTCATTTTCTGTTTTCATTATATATTCCTCAATGTACATTTCAGCGTTTTCATTTTATAACGCTTACGACTCTGTTTACCATTACGTTTTTCAATCGGTTTGCCATTTTTATCACGTTGAACTCTGCGGCAAGTCACTGTGATAATCTCGCCTATTGAAGTGGGAGTGATATGAAAAGTGGTGTCACCACCAATTGCTCCAGAATAACCATCTGCACCAACCTTGTGACACCACTCAACATACTTATCATACTCATCTTGTGTCAGGCCCCAGTATGCACCATATACAATATCGTTTACACTACGTGGGGTAAGATCAAGATCGGGTATTTCGGCTGCCTATCCGTCTGGGAGCCTTGTTATTTTCAAAGGTCAAGCTCCTTCATCAGACGTTCAAGCGTCGCTTTTTCATCTGCATCCATATCCACAGGACTGGAAGCAGTCGCCGCAGGGGCAGTAGCACCTTCATCATCAAAGTTGAGGTCGCCACCATTGCCGTTAAATGCCACTGGAGTCTTAGGGCAGGTCATTGAGACAGCGATCTGAACACGCTCTCCATTCTCGACTGACCAGAAATAATACTTTTTGTCTGCTTCGCCGCAATAATCAGCACCAACCGCCGCGGCAAATCGTTTAATCAAGGCTTCCTTAGCCTGCGCACCTTTCGCCATAGAAGAATACTTCCTTTCTCATTTTCTATAAATATTATATCAAAAATTTTCTTAATTTTCAAATTCTTCAGGATGTTCCTCGATATAATCAAGGCAGTTGCTACACAAATATCCCCATCCATCAGTGTAAACCATGTTCTCTTCAAAATCCGCTGCACCACAACGCTCGCAAGTTACCGTATAATCTTCACCTTCGCGGCAATGCTTACACAGGAATGTATCACTATCACCAAACTGCTCCTTACCGCAAGATACACAGGTACAAGATCCACCAACAATCAGAGGTTTATCTACTTCTGCTGGCATATAATCCATATCATATCGATATACCATCATCCAAGGAGAATATGTGTGACTTTGATATACATCATTAAAGCAACAAGCATCAGGATGATTCTGAATAAATTTACGTGGCGGCACTACTTTACGATTGCTATCATTGCCGACAATAAACTTGGTATCATTAAATAGAAATTCCAAACCGTTAATATTGGTAATGCCACGCATACCCCAATGATTAAAGTGCTTCATCATTGGCAACTTAGCATTATCGTGATTTGTTGGCAACCATAGGCGGTATCTATTTTCTTCTTGATATTCACGGCGATATTCATCATCAAAATAGAAAAACTGATTTAGAAGTTTAGCCACGTGTTCAAGAGCAGCATCACTGTGAAAAGGATACTGCCGTGCGGCATATATAATTCCATTATGATTATCAATATAAAAATAACAACGCCATTTCTTATTATTCCACGGTACATCTGCGGGAAAACGAGGCAATACCACGTCTTCTTTGCTCTTGAGATAAGCCATAATCGTGCAATTATCAACCATATAGCTTACATTTCCTGCACGATATTCGCCATCAAGTGCGTGGCAAGAGCGCCAGCCGCACTCGTTTTCAGATGCAGACAGGAAATCAAGAGGATGCACCGATAGGCACAGAGTCCCGGTCACTTTATTAGACTGGATCAACATAGATAGCTTCTGCCGCACATCCTCGGCTTCCAATCCAAATTCTTTCATAAGAACCTTGGAGAGTTTCATGCCAACAGGAAATCCACTCCACGGTACTACAAGTTTATTTTCAAGAATACCATCGAAGTTCTCACGGAAGAACTCCCACATATTCTCGCCATACTCGCGGCACACCCAATCGAGGAACTCATTAACTTTCTGCTCTTTTGCATTATCATCAAGTTCAAAGGTCACTGGCGTATCCTGCTCGTAAATCATCCCATTCATCGTATCCATGAACCGAGCTTTGTTTGCTTTCCAGTCGCAGAATATCTGATCCGTGTTCACATGGCTGAGATCCTGACTGTACTCCAGTACTCGATTGAACTTTTTCTGAACCTCGATAAACTCTCCCATTCTTACAATCCTCACATATCCAATTATTTACGTCTTTAATAGTTTGAGCCTCTTGTGCGGAAAGGAAATAACCACGATTACAAGTCTTACACCAGACCACTTGATGTACCGCTTCCGCGTAACATTCCATGCACATATTATGCGGCATTACACCATGTGGATACCATATGGGCAGCATGTCCTCTTTTTTTTCGAGGCTATTGCACATCATGCAATGTTCATAGCCTTCTGGCACTGGAAAATCATCATCATAGTCATACCAGGCTGAACGATAATTACCGTATTTCCAATACTTGGTAAGCTCAATATATTCATAAACTGGAATAGTATCTTTGTTCTGATCTACATCCGTTAAAATCTTAATAGTCTTACTAATAGTTTCATACATCCAGTCCACATGTAGCCGTTCAATCTCATGGTGTTCATCTTCATAACCTATTGAAAAATTAACAGCAGCTACTTTCCAAGCAGGAGCTAATACACTAATGTCAGTAAATGTGCCCCAATGAGTTTCAAATCCGTATGGAGTAATAAAATCTTCAAAATCCATATTATCGCAATCATAATAAACAGCATCGTTCTGACCACGACGATCCAATTGAATCATAAACCGCAGATCCGCAGGAAATTTCGGAATATGAACAATTAATTTACTTGAGCCAATACAACCACATTCTTCACCAGTGGTAATAATCACATGTGGACGAAGATCGGTTGAACGAACGATTTTTTGAATCGCAAATACGCCTGCACGATCATCGGCGCCAGCTCCATCAGGGTTCCAAATTACATCTTTCTCTTGGTCATAATAGAAATTTTCGATTGCTGGTGGCCGCTTAAATACTGTATCAGCATGTGCTACTAAAGCAACTGGAATTGTACCCAAAGCAATTACATATGCAGGGGTAGCAATTATGTTCTCTTTGCCATACTTGCTGGAGAGTAAGTCTTTCATAAAAGACAACACCCCACGTTCGCTTAGGTGGCAAATATTCTGATAAGTCTTGCGGTCTTTATTACTGAAGGTCGCCATCTGTCACCATCCTTTTTCATTTTCTAAATATATTATATCATTTTTAATTAAAAAAATCAAACCACTCTTACGAGTGGTTAGGCTTTGAAAGATGTATGATGGCTTCAATACGATCACAATAATGGCAATTAGATGGTAATCGCATACAATGTTGACCACAATTTATACGTTTTTTACTAATTTCTTCTGTAATCATAGGACACAATATTTCTGATTCACAATTTCGTAAAAGAGAATTTAATCCAAAAACATAATCACCTTTATGATAAATATTAACTAAAGCATTTTCTCTTTCTACTTTTGCATCATAAAGCTCTAAAACATCAACATATGGTTCATAAATATGTAACATTTGTGGAGTAATCCAGAAATGTTTAATACCATTATCTTGATCACGCAAATGCGTCCATGCAGTGGGTCTTCCGATATGTGGTATTACTCTTAATTGTACATATGTATTATTTTGATCTAAAATTTTACGTACTGTTGGTAGTTCAAAAGTTAATGGTTCTCCAATTAAAACTCCATATGGAGATAATTGTAAAATAGCCCATAATTCATTATATGTAGTTATTGGATAATGATACATAATATGTTGAAAATTTTGCTTATGTAAAAAGACATAATCTTCCATTGAATAACAATCATATACTAAATTGGGCAGTTCAGCAGCAAATTCTTGTAAGCGCTTTGTAGAAATATTGCTTTGCGCCAAATTTAAAATTTCTATAATTATGATCCGCTCAGGATTATCTTGGGCATATAAAATTGCATTATTCAATAAACTTACAGAATAACGAATTTCATCTAAAAAATCATTTTTACAATGATAAGAAGCACATAGTTTCATTAAATCAACTCCAATAGCCGGTGCTTCAAATCGAAGCACCGGCATATATAATTAAATCACATCGCAGTTGTAGCGGGAGAGATTGCAGTATAATAAGTCACTCTACGAGAAGGGGCACCCTCTGCTTTGACTGTTTGTGTATCTTTAGCCACATAACCATTCTTAAATAGCTGACCCAAACGATAGACCACCTTCTGTGGAGTCGCATCAGTAACCTTATCTACAATATCAGCAACGGTCATAGGCGTATCAGAAAGAGTTGCATAAATTGCGTCAGTCATAGCATCATTAGTGGCTTTATGCTCCTTTTGATACTTCTTACTCTTCTCCGCACGCTGCGTCATCAGTTCTACTTCATGGTCAATAAACTCCAACAGCTTATCAGCGCCAATCTCTGCATCAGCTGCAAACATAGTGTTCTCTACAAGATTCCTAAGAGTATTATAGCAATCCCGCTTTGTAATCTTCCCATTATCTGCCATTGTTTTTCTTTCCTTTCTTACGATTGAGTTCTCTCAATCTTCTAAATATATTATATAATATTTTTTTGAAGTGCGCCAGTCAGTCATCTTTGACTGGCGCATTTTCAAAATCTGCCTTGAACGCATCCCACTGATCTTTCCAGAATGCGATCATACTATCACAATATTCGGGGTCATGCCGACGAGTCCAGCTATTATGAGCGTCTTCCCAACCACGAGGATGAATGATATTAAACGCGGTGTCTATGTCAGTCTTAGTAGGATCAATTACGTCCATTTCGCCATAGGTATCTACTTCGACCTTATCCTCATCTTCATCATATGAAACAGTCGCCTTTTCAATTCTGGAAGCGCAATCCGGGCACAGACATACCTCTTCGCCTTCAACTGCACGGAAACGGAGATCGCCATGCCAATTAGTGAAATACTGCCGTACAGAATCATTAGCAGTTTCCATAAACTTCCGCGCACGCTGCTGGTAAACAGGAAATACCAGATTTATAGCATCATCATTCCAAATGGTTTCATCACATTCAGAGCACTGGCAGCAAGAGTCGTTGTAGCAGCACTCGCAAATATAATTGCCATCAGGATCGGTGTAAGCCTCACCTTCATCAATTACACAGCCACAGCTGTTGCAAGTGTATTCGGCATGACAATGCATGCACTCCAGCGCATCGGCACCCTGGGTATCACAAGGAATCTCATCGCCACAAATCATGCACTCGGCAGGACCACTGAAATTAATATAGCCAGGCAGATGCTTGCGATCCACGCTCAGCATACCGATAACATCATCGCCACCGATGTCGTTGTACATATAGTTGGTACGGAACTCAATCGCACGAGCATCACCCAGATCATCTTCCATATGCTGGATGAAATCATGATGCACATCTTCATACAACCAACCATACTCACGGCCAACCAGTTCACGCACCCAATTCAGAGCTTCTTCGGCAAACATGGGCTGATGGTAGGGATAATGACGATTACAGATAATAACATCCTTGGTCACGATGATCCAAGCACGCCATTTCTTAGAGTTCCACTCCTGGCCATCAATTTCCATATGCTGCTTATCGCTACGCAGATAAGCGCAGATAACCATCGGGCTATTCATCATTTCGACAGTGCCCATACGATAGCAGCCCTCTTCCTGCCAAGACATGCAACTGGACCAACCATTGTCATTGTCAGAAGCGGTCGCATAATCCAGAGGATGAATAGACAGACACAGAGTACCCTTCAGCTTTTTCTGGTTCAACACCTGAGAGTGAGCGATACGAAAACGCTCCCACTCATCGCTCTTGCCGAGAGCCTTCGCAATCTGGCCCCACAGACGAGTCAGCTTCATACCATTCTGCATGGTAATCTTTTTACCGTTTTTCAGTTCAATGGTATAAGCACGACGAGAGTCGCTGTCCTCGCAATCGTACCACATAGAGAACATATCAACAGTATTATCAATCAGAGGATTGCAATTATACAGACTATTGCGCAGATAACGATAAGCAGACATATTGGGATCACGATGAGAAGCCCAAATGTCAGGATTACCCATCTGATCACTCAGAGCATCGGTCAGCGCGCCAATGCAATCACGATAATCATCCACCATTTCACTCATGTCGCGACGCAGTTCAGTCTCATCGCGTACATATTCGATGGGGCGTTCCATAATCAGCTTATCGCCAAACAACTTGGTGAGGTACTGACCCTTATTCTCACGCCAAAACCGAAGAAGATGATCCACGGAGCAGTAAGTACCATTCTGATTCCGAGTGTGTTCCCGACGATAAGCATCAAACATTTCAAAATCTTTCATAGGTCATCCCTCACTTTCTATAAATATAATATCATATTTTTTAAAAGTTTTCAAATGACTATGAAGTTAGTCTTGATCATCCCAACGGACTTCCAATACACCATACTTGCGCTTGTTATCCTGCGAAGCTTCAACACGAACGTCGGTCTTATAGCCATATGCGGCAAGTTCCTGGGCGATCTGGCGCAGAACATTCATATTGGTGCGCTTGGCATTTTCGATTACAAAATCGATCTGTGTATACCCACGCTTTGCCGCACGGGTAATACGCCGCATGGTCGTGGCTACGTACCAGCGATACAGCTTGTAGTAGTCATGGTTGTACTTTTCATTCGCAATGTTTCGAGCCTGAATCGCAGTGTACATAGATCAAACCTCCTTGCAGTACCACACGATAGTCTGCTTAGTTCCCTTATAATCCTTGTGATCCTTTACCTTCATCTTGAGGGTGATCACACGGTCAGCTTCAATGTTCTTGCTACCAGTGGTCCACACATATACGTTTCCATCTTCATCTTCAAGGATGTGCATATGGGACTCACCATAGCGGCTGTTGAGAGCCACATTCTTGGTGACAGTGACAGTCTTAATCATCCAGTCACCAACGTTGCCCTGATACTCACTCTTGGAAGGCTCAGAGATCAGGCTGTTGACATACGCTTCGACGAATTCGTTATCCTTCATCTGAAGGTTCTCTTCATCGGTTTCATCACGTACATCATCCCAGTCCAGCCGCACGGCTTCAACACCTTCGGGCAGGTTCTCGGGCACATCCATCTTGGAAGGGGTATACCAGTGGAAGATGGTATTGTACCAAGCAGCACGATGACCAGCTTCATCAATAGTGAAGCTCTTGAAGAAATCAGAGATCACCTGCGAATCACCCTTATACAGAGTGATGAAACCCAGCTCGCCAAAACCGAAAGCATTACGAGCAGCGAACTTTACACGGCGGGCTTCCTTGGCCTCAGCAGCCTTTTCGGCGCGACGCTCAGCAGCGCGATCCTGCGCCGCACGCTCTTTATCAGTATACCAGCGCACGTTCATGGTCTTGATGCCAGAGCCACCGCAACCGTAGCAGCGGGTACCATCCATCTGATTGTAGGAATAGTGACCAGAGCCGCCACAACGAGGGCACTTGCCCTTGACCTTGATATACATCTTGCCTTCATTTTCAAAGGGCTGGCCCAGAATTTCCATATTTTCATAAGACTTTGCAACTGCCATAAAGATCACTTTCCTTTCTTCATCTTACATATATATAATATCATTTTTTTTTAAGATTTTCAAGTGACTTGAAGGTTTGGTTAGAAAAATGCCCCACTCGAAGTAGGAGTGGGTGCATAAAAGTCCACGTGAATCTGGTTTAACGCCTTCCGTTGCGGTCACGTCCGCGTCTGGGCGTGCAGCTACTCTACTCAGCTACTGCAATTATATTTTATTCGGCAACCGCGAACAGAGATACGTGCTTCTCGCCCTCGGACTTCACGACACGACCAGCCTTAACCAGCTTGGACAGAGCCGCAGATACCTTCTGACCGGATACGCCCATGGTGGTAGCCAGATCACCGCACCGCACCGGCTCCTCGGTCAGAGCCGCGTACACGGACTCGGTGAACTCAGCCGCTTCGCGCTGAGCCTTGGTCGGCTTGGTGGACTTAGAGGTAGCCCGCTTCTCCAACTGAGCCTTCAGAGCTTCCAGCTTCTCCTTGACCTCAGCGGACATCTCAACGGTGGACAGAACGGATTCCAGAGCCTTGGTGTAAGTCATCTTCTCAGTCATGGTATCATTTCCTTTCTGCGCTCTTGGCGCAAGTCCTTTTATTTGGTGGGGAACTTTCTCCCTCAACCTTACATATACATTATATCAAATTTTTTAGAAGTTTTCAAGTGACCGGGAGGTTCGGCTGGGAGCGGATTACTCCGCATCCACAGCCTTGAAGGTGGTAACCCGCTTCTCGGTGACCTTGGCAATCACGCCATCCTTCACCAGCTGGTTCAGGAGAGCGGACACCTTCTGGCCAGAGAAGCCGAAGTGATCAGCGATCTGGTTGGCACGGAAGGACTCGTCAGCATGGTCGTTCAGGAACTCGACGAAGGAAGCCTTGATCTCGGCATTCTCCTTCTGGGTCTTGGTCAGCTTACGCTCACCGCCCTTGGCATTCCGCTTCGCCAGCTGGGCAACCAGGGCTTCCAGCTTCTCGCGGACTTCGGTCTCGATGTTCTCATTGGCCAGCACGGTGTTCAGAGCGTCGGTGTAGGTGATCTTATTCATAGTATCATTTCCTTTCTGGTTTGAAGGGTTTTCCTTCCCTCATCTTTCATATATATATTATCATTTTTTTTTAAGGTTTTCAAGTGACCATGAGGTTCGGTTGGCTCTACGGAGCATTACGCGGCAATTAAGGCGAGTCAGTTTTCGCCACCAACCGATCGGAGCTGCCGCATGTTCAGCGACTATTTAAGGAACTATTCAGCTTCCACTCCTGCCACAGATCCATGCTGTGACGCCACGCCAGTAGATCATTTGATATAGCGCTTCCTACGGCACGCGCTACAAGTTTATTCTCATTTGGGAGGAGCCCATGCCATCGAAGGGCCGTCACATCGTCACATGAATTAACTACACACGATGCGGATGCGGCTATTAAGGGCGCCGTACTCTTATTACGTGGTGATCGCTTTTACGGACCGGGACACGTGCCCTGCAGTTTAGTATAAAGCCCACTGCCATCGAGCTTGCGGAGATTACTCCGCGGTAGCAACCTTGAAGAAGGTCACGCGCTTCTCGGTGAACTTCACCAGAGCTGCATCCTCAACCAGCGCGTTCAGCGCGGCGGAAGCCTTCTGGACGGACACTTCCAGAGCCTTGGCGACATCGGTCGCACGCACAGCGTCAGCGGAGTCAGCCACGCACTCCAGCACGGTCTGCCGGAACTCAGCCTTGGCCTTGTCGGCCTTGGTCTCGGTGGTCTTGGCTTTCAGAGCAACGCGCTCCAGGCGGTCGATCTCGTTCTGGATTACAGTCCAAGCGCGATCGGCATCGGCGGTTTCGATTGTGGACAGAGCTTCCTGGGCCAGTTTGAAGGCTTCACGTTTCGTCATCTTAATCATGGTATCAATCCCTTTCTGCCTTTGCGGCAATCGTTTTGTTTGAGGAGGGCTTTTTCCCTTCCTTCATCTTACATATACATTTTATCATTTTTTTTTGAAGTTTTCAAGTGACTTTCACACTTGGTAGCTTCAAGACCGGTCAGGAGAGTTCAAGAAACTCACAGTACTTGGTAACGTCGATTCCTTCGTCAAGAGCCATCTCGATTACATGATCGTAATCCTGAGCATCCATCGCGGCATCCAGTTCGCCAAGCGCCGCACTCAACCAGTGTGTAGAACAAATCCACGGAATGGTTTCATTTGCTGTACCATAGTGTCTCTGAAGGTCTTGATATAACCTTGCCATTCCATCGGGGTTCATGTGGTAGGTGGTCATTGTCCTCACTTCCTTCCCTCACCTTACATATATATAATATCAAAATTTTTTTGAATTTTCAAATGACTGTGAGGTTCGTTCAGATCAACCATATACCCAACCATTAGCAACGCTTTCTTCAAAGTCAGACGCATATTTTGCACGAGGGTTAGATTCGAGTTCGGCAACGCGCTGCTTTAGAGTCTTGCACTCTTCCAGTTTAGTATTGAAAAGCTGAATTGCTTCTTCATAGCGAGCCTTCCAATACTGCGCGTCAGACTGCGCTGCCTGAAGTCGCTGAATCTCGGCATCCTGGATCTTGAGCTGTCGTTCATACATGTCGATCAGACGCTGCCGCATTTGGCGTTC
>Ga0326513_10004148_pt1 | contig 10417 bp, 20 predicted proteins | sample 2_2465_0518_D_FD_203654 | JGI IMG/M metagenome (GOLD analysis project Ga0326513, IMG submission 203654) | Bovine rumen microbial communities from UC Davis, California, United States - 2_2465_0518 | ecosystem: Host-associated > Mammals > Digestive system > Stomach > Rumen | place: USA... | reverse complement strand
TAAATATTTTGGAATATGGTGGAGAATCTCTCGAGAAGAGCTACGTCGTCGTGACACTAACAAGTATAGAAAACCTAAAAATCCGTCACAGGAATATTATGAACCTATAGGTTGTCCTGAATGTGGTTGTGACCTAGAAGAACAGGAAGATGGTAATTATCATTGTATGTGTTGCGGTTATGACCATAACAGAGACCGTAATAATTATTATTGGTAAACATTAACATTTGATTACTTTAAAATGGGGTTGACATTGAGTCAACCTTTTTCTATATTAAAATTATAAAACTAGGAGTCAAAATGTCTAAAATAATCGCTGTAAAACATGGAACTTATAAAAACTATGATTACATGGTGTTAAATGCCCGTGGAACTCATTTTTGTGCTTATGTAAGACTTCCGAAAGAACATCCATTCTATCAGCTTCCATATGACGATATTGATTTAGATTGTCATGGCGGTTTAACTTTTAGTCAAATGACAGAATTTGAAAATGTTCGCCTCAGAGTATGGGATCCTGGGTCTGGATTATGGTGGATTCCTGGCCGTTGGGAAGAAGAAAAAGTAAAGAAAGGTTATTGGATTGGCTGGGATTACGCTCACGATGGTGATTTCTCCCCGCTTTGGCCTGAACTTGGTGGTAGAGAATGGACTGCTGATGAAATTGTTCTCGAAGCAAAAATGGTAATTGAAGAATTGATTAAAAAGGAGTAAAAAAGAGGGAATAATATGAAAAAGATTATTTTATTCAGTATTTTATTTTGTTTTTTAATTGGATGTGCATCAACACAAACATCTAAAACATATCAAAATTCATTATATAAAGCAGATGATGATCGTCATGATATTAACAATTTAATATCATTAAAACATAATTTTGATGTAGAATATGTTGGAACATTAGTTTTTACATTAAATGGAACTTGTGCACATAGTAAAGCTGTTAGATATGCTAGAAAAAACAATTTAGCTGATGAGCTTGGAAGTATTACTATGTTTCAAGAAACAATTGAATCTAAAAAAGTTATAACTGAAACATATTATAATGGCGATGAAAATGAGACGACTATAAAATTACCATCAAATTATAAATGTTCATATAGTGCACTTGGATTTAAAGTAGTTAATGAAAAAGAAATAATTGAAGAATTAATTAAAAAGGAGCAATAAGGTGACAGTTGGCGTATATTGTTGTATATTGTTTATCTTTACAGTCATAGCTATTCTCGTTACAGGTGGATTGGCTTGTGATGGCTGTCCTCTTGGTGCAACAGTTGTTGCTGTATGTGCTGTTGTCAGTATTCTTGTGTTTATAGATAGAACTCCTAGTTATTATGAAATGCAAATTACTGAATATCAATCAGTATTAGATCATCCACCGTCATGTATGAAGCATTCACCAGATGATATTGCATGTTTACATGAATATAAAACATGGGTAGCAGACTCAATCGACAAAGCTTATAAACTGGATAGTATGGCTCATGTTCGTGATTCTATCAAAGATTATATTAACAGCCTAAGGGAAGCAAATAAATGATTAATTTAATATTTAAAGATAAGGAAATTGAAGTGCTTAAATTTCCTGAACCGCCTACTCCTCATTATTATATTGAAGTAAAACCAGGAATGATTTATGAAACTTCTAAGATGGAAACTTTATTAATCGACTTTGATAGAAAAGTATCAAAATATAAAGCAATGGGAGCTTAATTATGTCTGGATTAACATATCTTGTTATATTAGTCGCACTATTTTTTATTACTACCATTTTAATTGGTATTGGTATGGGCGATAACAAAGATGATTTAGATTTTGATAATCATCCTATTACAAGTAGTTTAGGCATATTTAGCTGTATAGTATTAGCTATTGGTATTGTTATTGGTGGATTATGGCTTTTATCTTGGGTTTTTTCTCCGTCACCGACTCCTAATCAATATAAAACTGAATATGCAGTAAAGGAACAACCTAAAAATAAGGCAGAAGTAGTTAAAGTTGTAAATGATGCAATCAAGGAAACAAATCGAAAAGTAGATGAAAGTCAATGGCTACTGGAAAACAAGAAAACTAAATTGACAGTAAAGGCTGAAATTGAAGAAGGTTCCAATATTAAGGAAGCAAAGTTGGAATTTGTTGTCGATAGCGTAACTGACAAAGATATTGATTTTGCCCATAATGCTATTGCAGGAATTGTAAACCAAATCAAGGAATAATATGACAGATAATCAAAAAGAAATACTTTTTTACGTTATTTGTATTATAGTAGTTTTTATTTTTGCAAGTGTTAGTTATATTACAGAATTTTGGGATAATAAAGATGCAGAATTTAGAAATTCTGTAAGATATGTAGAAAAAGATGATTATGGAAGACCAAGATATTATACTTATAAAAATATAGACCAAACTTGTGCTGAATATTATGGTTATTCAAGACCTGGCCGAACTGTAGCAAGTGTAGAAAATATTGTTCATCCTGGATGGGTACGATATCTTACTATTTTTTATGATGATAAATCAGTTGTAAGTTTTTATTATGATTGGGACTATGTAAGACCAGATGATTATGAAATTATTTTTGATAAATGGGAAGGTAAACGTGGCCCGCTTTATGATAATAAGAGAATCGGCTATATGAAAAGGCCACCGATTGAAAATAAAAATGCGTTTATTAAATGTCTTGAACAAAATGAACCATTACAGCCCAAAGTCAAGGTAATAAATGCTGTAAATGATGCTATTAATGAAAAGAATCAGAAAATAGACGAAACTAAACAATTATTGGAAAATAAGAAAACTAAGCTGACTGTAAAAGCAGAAATCGAAGACGGTTCTACTATTAAAGAAACAGAAATCGAATTTACACTTGACAGTTTAGGCGATAATGATATTGATTTAGCAAATCATGCTATACTTAACATTCTAACAAAAGAAGACTAATATTATGGCTTATACAAAAGAAGATTTCGAAAAATTTAAAAAATTAGGTGAAGAATATTCAGAAGCACAAAAGGCTTTTACAAAACGTGCTTGTGAAGTTTATGTTCGTTTAATGACTGAATATTATTTGTTACATGGCGATGAAAGCTATACTAATTGGGAAAACCTTACTATGGTTGCAGCGTGTAAACAAGAATTAGGCAAAGAAAAAGATATTCGTCTATCTGAAGTAACCGTAGAAATTGAAGATAATTATATTAATCTTAAAGCTGAGTATTCTAGTCAAGGTGAAACTGACCCTATAAGTGGATATATTGATAATTTTGAATTCTTGTATGATGATCAAGCAATTACAGATTGGATTAAAAACAAAATTGAAGCCGATCGTGAAGCTCATAAAAGATATCAGGAATATGAAGATCTTAAACGACAAGAACGACTAGAAGAACAAGAACGAGAAGAGTTTGAAAACTATTTACGTTTAAAAGCTAAATACGAAGGTAAAAACGAAGATTAAGGAGTAAATTATGAAAGTAAAAGAACTATTAGAAGTATTACAAAAAGCAAACGAACAAGGATGCGGAGATATTGAACTCAGTTACTCTATTCCATGTCTTTATGTTTCAGAAGATAGCGATATCTATGATAACGAATATCGTAGTAGGTCAGAGTCACTTACTATTTCATTAGATAGCTTACTTGGTATGAAGAAACGCGGCTTTACAAATCTTTGTGTTTGTGGCGGAACTTATGATGAATGTTCTTGCTGGGACTATTATGACGATAGAGACGAAGCAGAAGGTGAAGAAAACGAAGACGAAGATGAGGAATAATAATGATTAATGTAGAACAAGCTATTAAATTTTGTGAAAGACTTGCAAAAGATCCCGAGTTCAATAAGCAATATGCAAATGATGGCGAATTTGATATGCAAGACATAATTAGCATGCTTAAAGAATATGACTATATGAAAGACGATTATTATAAGTATGAATATGTCTGTGATAGAATGTCCAGCGATGAATACTGTGAACTTTGCTCCATGTATGAAGCAGAATGCGAAGACGACGAAGATGAGGAGGATGATGAATAATCATCCTTGGATTAAATACGACGTTATTATTAAAAAAGAGTAGCTTTCGCTACCCTTTTATTTTTTAATATATTTTTTAATAATATTTTTAACTGTTTTATCTATGCTAGCTGTAGGTTTCCATATTTCTCTAGTTGGAAAACCTCGTGTTCCTGGTATACTAAATACTAGCATAATATTATCGCCTAAATCTTTACACCAATCACCACTATCTTTATTTTCAAAATACATAAATAAAGGATTTTTTGCACAAACTAATTCAAATTGGCCGCTTGGTTTATAATTTCTATTATAAATGTCAATATTAGGAATATCGCGAGTAGGACCATTCCATGAAGTATCTTCAGAAATATTTGGATTATAGATAGCTTCATAACCATCTGGCAATTGTTTCTTAAATTCTTCATAGAATTGTTCTGCTAATTCCCTCGATGTTATTTTTGTAGTATTTTGAATTTGATTTTCACTTGCTTTTTTAATATTATCAGCATTAAATTTTTCTATACCATCACGTACTAATCGACCAAGGATTCTTACAATAACTTTAGCATTTTCTTCTGGAGTATTAGGTGCAATACTAAATATAGCAGAATTTTTATTATCATCACAGGCTTGAATACGCATAAAATGATGCTCAGCCGTACATTCATCTACTTCATATGCATCAACTCTATATTTTCCGTCAACTGAAAAATCAAAAAGACTAATCCACTTACTCATTAAACCACGGCATACATTGATAGGAACATTCTGTTTTATGCCTTCACTTTCTAATAAATCACAGAATAAACCATAGATATCACATTTTGAATATGTTTTATCTAACCAATATTTATCATCAAGCGGAACTTTATCCAATATATCATTTGACATATCTTCATTTAATAAGTTAGCTGCTATTGTCATTATACGTTCATTTAAATTCATATTTTCACCAATTATATAAGTATTTATACAGGCAATAATGCAATTTTACTCAATTTTTGAGTGAAATTTTATTTCCGTCGTCCCTAATATAAATATTATATGAAATTGAATGAAGCTTTAAAAATATTGAAAGAAAATGATTATCTAGCTGAATTTTTAAATACATCAGTAAGTTTAGACCAGCTTGTTAAATTGATGGTTAAAAATAATATAATTTCAGATGATGTAATTATTGATCATGATTGCGACGCTATATCTGTTCAAAATTTGGAAGAAGATTTAACTAGTGACGATGTTTATAATTTTTCCAAGAAATGTGAAAAATTTATAGATAGACTTGCTGTATTTGTTAGAAAATATGGTTGGGAATTCATTCATACATCATTTTCTAAAGCTGACATACTTAATTTTAATGAAGAAACTAATAAAGTAGAAATTGTATTATATAACAGGTCTAGAGATACTCATGACTATGGAACTGAATTCTATCATTCAACAACTTTAACAAAAGAAGAGATTATTGATTCTAATAAAGGCTTGAGAGTAAAAACTCGATTTAGTGAAATTACAGAACCTAAAATTTATTTACTTTCTGCAAAGCTAATCAATATGAAACATCCGAGAGTAAATAGCATGTATACTGGTGATACTACATTAAAAAAGGTATTATCATATTATGCTGACCATGATTTTGGCGATAATCTCTATAAGATAACATTACCAAAGAATTTTATCGTTAAAAAGGATGCAGAACATAGTGACATGTCGCAGAACTCGCCAGAAGTTTATGTTACACAAAATATTCCAGCAAAATACATAACTTATGTAGGAAGCATAAACGATATGTTATTTAATGAAGCTCTGAAATTATCAAAAGAACGTAATTATCTAACAGAATTTTTACAGACTACTAGTCCTATCTCTTCAAGCGTCATTATTAGAAATATCGCAAAAGAAGTAGAAAAAGTAACTGGCGATAGATGCACATATACAGTAAATTATCATAACGATGATTATGATGAAGATTTTTGCTATAATTTAGTGTGCGATGGATTATTTGAAGATGGCGAATTGAATGAAGATTTGTTACTTAAAATATTACGCCCGATAAATACAAAATTCCATTATAATTGCAGAATTGGCAGTATATTTCCAGAAGAATCAAGAGTAATTATTTCAGTCTGGAACCTTAGCCCTAATGCAAAGTCGCATATTTATAAATTTCCGATAGGTAACAGAATATTCGTTCATAATTCTGAAGTTTCTCCAGATATTATCATGAAACATGGTTTAAGATGTAAAGCTACTGATTATTATGGAGAACCTAGATTATATTTCATGTCGTATGAAAATTATGATGGTTCATTAACAGATATTATTAAAGAGCTGAAAACTCCTGAAGCTGATGGATTCTATCCTTACGGTGAAAACAAATATTTAACAGTTTTACCAAAACATATCAAGGTAAGACATGACCCTGAAAATCCAGATGGAGACTGGTGTTTTATAGTCGAAAATATTCCGCCACAAAATATATTGTATATAAGTGATGATATTAGTGTGGAAGAAGTTTTAGAATTCATTAAAAAGAAATATAAACAGTTTAATATAAAAGGATAGCAACAAGCTATCCTTTTTAATATCTATTGCAATTTTCTTTTTTAAATGGTCCTAGATATTCCACTCTATCAAAATAATAATTTAGGAAATGTGGAATTCCTTTCTCATCCATTATACAATTACTAGTTATCACCCATGGCTTCTTAGTCCAAAATTGTATCTTTCGTAGAATTGGGTTTACTATAATTTTCAATAATGACCTATGCATCCAACAATGAGCTACACGGTCATAATACATATTATTTGATTGTTTCATATTATTGTCTTATCTGCCAGCAACAATTATCATAAGTTTTAAATTGTTCTATAATATATGGCTCTACAAATGGTTCAGGCAAAGGCATCCACGCTACTACACCATTGATAGCATATTCATCTTGCTGGTCAATCCAATCAGCTTTTCCATCACGATTATAACAAGATGCGATATAAATCGAAAATGCTGGGAAATCTTTACTACCATTGCTACATGTTACTAAAACACGTTTACCATTTTCTGGCAATCTATCTTCTACTTTTATCCATTCCATATTTAACCTACTATCATTAAAAATATAATAAAAATTAAACTAATAATTGTAACAAATATAGCACCAATAAAACCTGCAGATTCATTTGCAGACTGTAATCGGTTATATTCTTCCATATCTTTTGGATTATTCGTGCTATAAGGTCTACCACGCCATTCAGGGATTATTCTTGCCATTTTCAAATGTCCTTTTCATCCATTTATCATAAAATTCATCTAATGCTTTAGAAAATGCATCAAGGTCTTCTTTAGTAATTGGCTTTATATAATCTTTGTAAAAATAATCTGACATTGATCCTGATGTTGTTCTTTCTATAAATGGATCAGGATTTAAACAATATTTATTAAAATCAAACATTATTTTCCTTATAGGTCAGGCAAACCATAGAAATGGATTAAAGACCGAATTTTTCTTACATCTTCTTTGTCATTACAATTATATTCAGTCCCGTTTATAATCATTTTCATTTTAAGCATTTCTGGATGTTCTAATGTAGCACCAGTAATAATTAAAAATTTATTCAGACTGTTCATTGACATTTTACGGTCTTCTTCCTTATGACCCGCATTGTTGGGAAAATTAAAATCATATATTATATGACAGTCAAATATCAATTCATGATCTCGTGGGTCATCTATAGGATGATGCCAAATATTCATTTCACTCATAATTAACTATAATATAGTAAATTTTTTAAATTAGTAAACGGGTGTTCAAAATAAAAATTTTTTTCTATATTTTACTAGTATGAATAGAGAGTATTTAGATGCATTATATAAAGAATTTTTAAATTACGAGGCATTCTCATTTAATGCTGCTAAATATAGCCGTTATGATAAATCAGATGATGAAAAGTTTTTTTATAATGGTAATGCATCTATTTTGTTTACCGGTCTTTCTATAAGTCCTGACGATGTTATCATCAAGCCAGCTCTTAGTTATGTTCCTGACATCCGAAAGAAGTTTACTATTAGATATAAACAAAAAACGTCAACTGGTTATTTACAAGAAGTCACAATATGGAATAATTTGCCTTATTTAGAAGATTTTCCATATACTGGAATTCATATTAAAACTATTTTTCCAAAAGAAAATACAATAGTAAGACCTGGCGATTTGTTGTTTACGTATGAGAATTTTAAATGCTATTCTCAAGTTCATCATGCTATCGACTATTCTAATGCAGAAATTCTTAAATATGATGATTATAAAATAATTGATGATTTTAATACATGGTTATTAGCTAATGACCATTTAGCAATATGTTCAGGATTAGTTGATACGTATTTCAGGTCTAAATTTGATGGTACAACGCCAAAACTTAGAAATGGCGCAATCGATTACCAAAAGTTATATAGATTATGGCTAAACTAAACAGTTAGTAGTGTAAAAGTAACGTTTACATTTTAAAGAACTTTACTATATTTGTGATTATGGAAAATAAAATGAATATTAATTTTGATAATGTCGTGGAATCAGCTATAAATTCCGTGCAAGATAGAATCAAGTTTCGTTATAGTCAATTCAATGATTTTATTAAATTGATTATAAATGATAGTGATTATAATACACTGGAATACATTCAGGGTAATTCTTTAATGTGTATTTTTAGATACAAGGATTTTAATGATTATCGCTGTTGTTTAGAATTTTGTCCTGGACAGGAAGTTTTGCGTGTTGATGTTATCGTTAAGAATAATGATAAAGAGTTTGATTATAATCTAGCTTGGTTGAATGGTGAACAAATCAAGTATATTGACCTTGACTATTTCTGTGAAGGTGAAAATCAAGAAGAAAAGTTTGCAAGGGCAGTTAATTTTATTAAAGATGCAATAGAAACACATCATAAAGCCATGATTCGTCAAAAGGATTATTTGACAGACCATGAATTTAGGGTAAAAATGCAAGAATTATTACATCCTGATGATGGTAGCTATTTGTTTGTTGACCCGATTTCTTGTGATCAAGCAAATCTTTGGTTCTATGAAGAATTTAAGAAGAAAATTGAAAATCATCCGCATATTTGGAAATGGTTTTTTGAACTTTAATCAAGGGGTATTAAAATGGTTCTTAGCGTAATTGGTTGGTCTCTTTTAATTTGTGTCGTCACATTTATTATACTTATAGCTAGTTCTTTTATTATATCATTTGTAACAGATTTAAATACAAATAAACCGGCTAGTGTATTTCTTGGTTCTCTTGGAATAATTGCATCTATAAGTTTCATTATATCAGTAGCTGCTTTTATTATAGGTCAGGATGATATTTCAAAAAATCATCTTGAATCAATTAAAACAGGAAATATCAGAACTGAGTTGTTAGCTACTTGTCCACAAGATACATCAGAAGTCTGTAAGTATAAGTGGCATGCTTATAGGGCAGATAGCATTAAAACTGAATTACATGTTAGAAGTATTGAAGCGAATTAATTTCTTGTATTGTTGTGTTGGATATGGGGGTTTACAAAATCCCCATATTTTTTTATATTATAAGGCATGAGAAAAATACTTGCACAGTTAGTTTGGATAATTCCGCTTATTGCTTGGATGACATGCGGCGCTATTGTCTATACCCATGAGAATGACTATATCGCTAAGGGTGAATGTTTAAAAACATATACCACAGAACATTGGCATAAGCATTCAGCTCCGACTTATTCTACTCATACGGTTATGTTCTATAATGGAAATGCCTATGTTGTAGATGGTGAATGTGAGGTAGCTGCAATCTCATGGGCAGATACACATCGAGTTCTTATGTTCTTCGGTATAACATCTGTTATAGCATGGCTTGTATTAGGTATCTTCCTTGCAGCTGTAGTAATTTTCATCTTTTACCTATTATATACAATGATATATGGTAAAGATAAACGCAAAAAGTCGAAAAGAGAATAATGAATTATTTACAACTACATGATAATGGAAAACTTGGTGTCGATGAATTGAAACTTGCCAGATATTTTGACGAGGGCAATTATACGACATTCTATAAAAAACATCTTTTGCAAAATAGAATTAAGTTAACAAAAGATGATTTTATAGCAGGCGAAATTCCTGTCATGTTCAATGCAATAAAGAAACTTGGAATTGACTACAAGCATGAAGACTATCCGAAGTCATTAGAGAAGTATCTTCATCGTAGAACCTGGGAAACAAAACTAGGCTATATGAAAGATAAGGTATTTAATGACTACCTTATAGACTCTGTGTTCATTAAGCCAAAAGATAAGCTCAAGAAGTTTACAGGATTTGTTCTGTCTTCAAGAGATAATTGGCTTTTGACTGAGGGTGCAAGTGATGGAACGAAC
>Ga0326513_10004147_pt1 | contig 10419 bp, 8 predicted proteins | sample 2_2465_0518_D_FD_203654 | JGI IMG/M metagenome (GOLD analysis project Ga0326513, IMG submission 203654) | Bovine rumen microbial communities from UC Davis, California, United States - 2_2465_0518 | ecosystem: Host-associated > Mammals > Digestive system > Stomach > Rumen | place: USA: California... | reverse complement strand
ATGAACGGCAGAGGAACGTATGTCAGAGCGAACAAGGATTACTTCACCGCGTGGAGCGACTCCGCTGACAAGGCGAATCAGAAGGCAAAAGCGTTCAAGGCAACTATCCTCGGATTCGACGAGATCAATGCTCTGAACGATAACTCCGCAACCGGAAGCGGAAGCGGCTCGGCTATCAACTATAACGATATGTTTGAAGAAGCCGAGATCGATATGGAGGTCGTTAACCGCGTCAAGGAAATATACGATTATGCCGTTAAGATCGCGGGAGTCCTCGCAACGCTTTACATTGCCAAAGAGGCGGTATCCTTTTTCACTATGCTTTATAATATGGGCATTTTCGGCAAGGCGGCGGCGACCGTCGTGACGATAGGCATACAGTTCAAGCTGATACAGTCCTCTATTGCCGACGCGATCAACGGCAAGGACGTCCTCAAGAATCAGATCACGGCGGCGGTCACCGCGGCGATCGGAACGGGCGTTCTTACCGCTCTGTGGGGACCCGCCGGTCTCATCATTGGCGTCGCTGTATCTCTTGCCGCGCTTATATCCTCGGTGAAGGCTGCGAAGGAACTCGAATGGAAAGACACTCCGCTTTACAAAGATATAATGCGGCTCAAGAATGAGATCGAGGAACCGCTGAATATTGTCAAAGAAATAAACGTCAATATCGACGCGCGGCAGAGCGGAATCACGGACATACTCACAAAAACGCAGACCGCGATAGGTCTCATCAACGAGATATACGACCTTGCGGGCAAGGCGTCGAAGGACGAAGGCGACATAGCGAAGCTGAAAGTGCTTATCGGCTCGCTCAATACTCTCGGATTCGGCGATCTTATCGGCGACTTCGATGAACTGACGGGAGAGATAGGCGACTCAAAGAAAGCCGTGACCGACCTGCTCAACGAAATGCTGAAGCTCCAGCTTATGAGCGCGGGAAGCGCAGCTCTCGCCGATACGCTTGTAGATCAGCAGAAGGCGCAGAGCGCCGCAGATCAGGCTTATGAAAACGCGGAAACGGCGGCGCAGGATCTCGCGGCTATACTCTATAGGGGCGGTCTCTCCCCGGAGGATATTCAAAAGATATTCGGCGCCATAGAAAAGTACGGCGGACTGACCGCCGATGCAATGGTAGAACTCGGATATGCCAACAAAGGCGTAATAGACGGAATGCTGACTATGAAGGGCGCATTTGCTGACGATTCGGGGCTGTTTAAAGCCGCAAAGGAAGCGTCCGAAGTATACGTTACCGCAGCCGGTAATTATTCCGACGCGCAGAAAACCGTTGCAAATCTCGCAAATGACGTCAATTATTACACTCAGCTCGCGGCCGGCAACTTCGCTCTTGAAATGGATGAGAGCGGTACTGTGGCTCTTGCCGTCTTCGGCAACATCAAGACGGCTGCGGGCGAAGCTGCCGACGCTGTGGCGGGCGACGACGAATCCTCTCTCCTGAAGAGATGGCAGAGCTTCGTCGGTGAGTTTGTCAGCTTCGACGGAACCACCGCGACGGTAACCGTAGACGCGAATGCGGAGCCGTTCAAACAGACGATGGCTGATACTTTTACGGAAGTATTCGGAGCCTTCCCGCAGTCGGCAAACGAGCTATTTAATGGCATTTGGGGTCACTTTTTTGGGGTACACGGAGGCTTCGGCGGGTCATTCGCTACCGGCGGCTTCCCCGAAGACGGACTCTTCTTTGCCAACTCTGGCGAGATGGTCGGCAAGTTCAGCAACGGCAAAACCGCAGTCGCAAACAACGCCGAGATCGTCGAGGGTATCGCAAGCGGCGTGAGACGCGCTATGTCGGACTTCGACGGCGGCGACATCACCGTACAGATAATCAATCCCGACGGCTCCGTAGCGAACGAAACTACGATAACCTCGGCAGAGAGGCGAAATCGCCGCGCAGGGGCAACGGTAATACCCGTGGGGGTGTAAAGATATGACCGGCAATATTATTATGGTAAACGGCGTTGCTCTGCCCGCTCCGAGCAAGTTTCAATGGAGCGAGGCTGACGTCTCCGCGGCAGGGTCCGGGCGTGTCGAAGACGGCACAATGTATAAAAACAAGATCGGAGCTTGCGTCAACATTGAGCTTGCGTGGGATGGCGTGACCACGGCGCAGGCAAAGACGATACTTACTGCATTTGCGGACGAGTATTTCTCCGTGACGTACATTGACCCGCGGCGCGGCTCGGCTCCGAATTACACAGTCACATCGACCTTCTACGTGGGAGACAGAACGGCTCCTATGTATTCATACGCCCTCGACCGTTGGGAAAACATATCATTCAAAATCGTCGAAAGGGGGGTACATTGAGTGATCTCTATTGACGCGGGGCTTAAAACCGCCATTGATAATGGAGAGGCAATGTACCCTCTTCTCATAGCGGTCCGCGAGGGGAACAACTATCTGACGGACAGCGCGGAAGGCGACTTCATCAGCATTTCCAACGGCGGCACGAACAAAGCCGTTCAGTCATACATCGTCAAGACTCTGCCTTCGCAGAACGGTACGCCTACTCCCTCTTCGCCTATCGCCATTACCGGCAGCTCGGCAACGACCATCACGCGAGAAGGCAAAAACCTATTCACGCTTTCGCCCGGACGGAACGCTTACACTTGGACGGCAGACGGCGTGGGATTCAGCGCAATAGCCGCAAACACTTCCTCAATAACCTTTCATGGCACAGCCACAGCTAACCGTTCGTTTGCCATTACAGGGCAAAGTTTTACCCTTCCTGCTGGAACGTATGTTGCGTCGCTGACAGTTTATAATAAATTGCAAGTGTCAATAATTGGCAACGGAGTTACGCTTCGGACGCTGTGGAACACCTCTGTTTCATTTACTTTGAGCGTTTCAACGGTAATGACGTTTCAATATGTAGTACGCAACGGCGCGGCTTTTGGATCGTCTGAAACGGTTGGTATTCAAATCGAACGGGATGCTGTTGCTACGGCATACGAAGACTGTGTTACTCCCGAAGTCAGCACTATAACCTACCCTTCCGGGGCGGGAACGGTTTACGGAGCAGACATTGACGCTACAGACGGAGTGTTGCGTAAGACCTACACCAGCGTTATGGCTTCTGAGCTGACATGGAGCAAGTTCGACGCCAGCCGTAACGTATATCAGGCGTCTCTGCCGGGTAAGAAGTCCGGTTCCGCGAATCTGCTGACAACTAAATTTGCGGTGTCCTCCGCTGTTATAGCGCAGTTGGCAAACGGTCAATGCCGGGGCAGCGATTATACTGACAAAATATACTGCGGGTCCGACGAGACGACGATAGAGACGTGGAACACTTGGGTATCCACCGAGGACTTTGAGATCGTTTACGAGATCGAAACCCCCGTCTCATATACCTTTTCGCCTATTACCATAACAACGGTGAGGAACAACAATACTATGTGGGCGTCGGTCGGCACGTCCTATGTGACGTATTATACCGACGTCATCGAGGCAAACGTCAAAGTTTTCACCGCGTCTGATATATGGATGGGCAAATTCGCCGTAGACAGATATGCCACGAATGGCAATGCTCCGTCGATCGGTACTACCATCTCGGCGGAGTGCAACTTCTCTCTGCGATATAACGCGGACTATCTGCAATGGCTCGCCGAGGACAGCGACCTATGTATGTTCGTCGGCTGCCGGTCATATTGGGACTATGACGAGGAACTGCCCGAAATCAATACGGGATCCGAAACTCCGACCGGCAATTACATCTACGTCGGGATGGATACCACGACGCGGACATACGGACATCTCTACTCCGCAAGCGGTACTGACCTCGGTATTCCGATTGTCCCGCTGGGCGTGTTCTCGGCTGACAAGATAAAGACCTCGCCTACGACCATTGAAGTCAGAGGGCTTGACGTTCTCGACAAGCTGGATACGATCGTAACGGGCGCTCGGCTCGGAACGACTACCCCGGATCAGGAAGTTGACAGTCCTACACGTAACTGCGAATATATTCCATTTGACGTAATGGTGCAGAAAATCGCAGAATACGCGGGCGTGTCCGGGCTGACCATCACATACAGAAATCTGCTTTCATCTGATAGAGCGTGGTATCCATATGGCGGAGTCACCGGCAAGAAAACCTTCCGTCAGGTGCTTCAGTATATCGCGCAGCTTTCGGGAATGATTTTTCTTGCACCGGCGAACAAGCGCAGAAGAATCGGCGGGAAATATTTCAGCGTATCTCAAATACCCTCCGTCCTCGACGTCACCCCTTCGGTGAGATATTCGATGACGGTCAATTCCGTTGATACCGTGACACTCGCCTCAATAGGCGTAAGTGACGGCTCCGAGGAATACATCGCCGCCGGATCTGCTGACGGAGTGTACTCGTTGATGGTCGCGGATAATCCGTGGGTACGCAATGCGCCGACTACAGACATAAAGCAGGATTACGCCGACGCGCTGGGGTATCTGCTCACGTCGATATACAGACTCACGTTTACTCCGTTTGAGGCAAGCATTATCCAGCGCCCCGACCTTGAGCTGTACGATCCCGTGACGGTCTATGACGCGAACGGCGATCCGCACATCAGCGCGGTCACGCACATATCGTACAAGCTCAACGGTCCGACCGAAATATCCTGCGCCGGTGACAACATACAGTCAGGTATAGTCAGTTCGTCCACATCTGCCTCGGCAATAAAGCGCGACGCTATATCGGACATATCGCGCGGCGTGTCCAAAGGAGCGAATCTCGCATGGAGAACCGGGTCGAAAAGCATAGCCCTGAAAGGGTATACGATATTTGCGATCACGCTGACCGACGGCACAAACGATTGGACGCTTCCCGCTATCCGCAACGGCTCGGACATATACGGAAGTCTGCAAGTGCAGTCCGGGACGTCGATAAACTCATACCGGGTGCATTTTTCGACGGTAACGGAAACGTCGGCTATGCTTGATTACGCTTGCGTCGGACCCGGCACGTCAACAACGTCGCTTACAGTAAAATCAATTCTCGCTCTTATTTAAGGAGAACGCTATGACTACAATTACCATTGACAAGTATACGATCGAGCCGAACGCAATACCGCTCGGCACGGTCGGCTCTTATGGCGTCGAAGCTCTGCAATTTGAGTTTTCCGACGATTGGACGGGGCTGACCATTGAGACCAATTTCTATGCGGCGGGAAGCTCGACTCCTATTGCGGTCGTGCTGACCGATGACATCGCCGAAGTTCCCGCGGAAGTGACCGCCGTTGCCGGTGTCGGCAAGCTCGTTGTGAGAGGGCTTGCGGACGGCGTGTGCATCAACACCGTCACCGCTCTGCTGCTCGTCAGCGAGACCGAGATCAACCCGGAGCCGACTCCTGTCACTCCCTCCGAGATGGATCAGGTGCTTGCTATCCTCAACGACACGAAAGAGATCGCGCAGAGCGTCCGCGACGAAGCGGATCAAGGCGCTTTTGACGGCGTTTCCGTTGCCAATGCGGAAGTAAACGGCGAAGGACATCTCGTCGTAACGCTCTCGAACGGCAACACCATCGACACGGGCTACGTCATCGGTCCGCAGGGTGAGCAGGGCGAGCAAGGCGAGCAGGGAGTATCCGTCACCAATGTTCAAGTCAACGCGGACAAGCACATTATCGTGACGCTCTCGGATGGCAGCACCATCGACGCGGGCGCTATCGAAGGATATGTGACCGAGGAGGAGTTTTATAAAGTATTTCCGACAAACACTGTGTCAGGCGCTACAGTAACATTTGCTGACGGTGCTGATGATATACCTGTCAAATCATTTGATGTGGATATTCAATTCACGCAGAGCGGCAGCGGCGACCCGTCACCGTCGAATGTACGACCAATCACGGGGCGGATTGGAGCAATTATCGACGTCGGACGCAACTCATCCGAGCCGGAGGTCACGTATGCCGTAGATTGGACAGATGAGGCGGGAACGGTTTACGGTGGCACGCTTGACGTAACGAACGGCGTGCTGACGGTAACGCACGGATATATACTCGGATCGGATTCAAGGTTGGACTGGAGACAGTATTTTAATCCAAATATGCAAACAGGGTTATACTGTTATACGGTTTATCCGAATTTACCGAATCAGAAATCAAAAGATCTTACGCAAAAAATTGTATCGTCGCATTTTACGCAAGTTCGCTTTAATTGGACGACTGTGCGACACGGACAGATGTTTCCCAACTTCGTTGGGGATAGTGTTTATTGTTTTGTCGAAGACATTGATACGTTAAGCGCGTTTAAAGCATGGCTTGCGTCTGCGGGTGTACAATTCGTGTATGAGCTTGAAACGCCTGAAACATATCAGCTCGCGCCTACTGAGATTGCGACGCTTCTCGGACAAAACGTGATCCGGGCGGACACGGGCGATGTGAGCATAACATACAGAGTTGACCCGAACATCGTATACGAGCAAGATCGGCCGTTTACCATCACCGTCACCGTAACATCCCAAACAGCCGGAACTGCCGATAAAACTGCCGACGAGATCATTGCTGCGGTCAACGCGGGAAAGACGCTCCGTGTGATCGGAATACTGGGAACCGTGAATTACACATTTCAGAACATTGTCATATCTCAGAACGACGATCAAATAGCCGTTGCTGCTTACGGTGTAATGGAACCCGAAGGCATATTTACCGATATGTATATGCCGTGGGGTAGCGGCACAGACAATTCGTGGGAGCTGGCTAATTATCAGCTTACGCCTTATGGCGGATAACAGGAGGGTGCTATGCAGGACATCAACGAAAGAGTCGCGTCTCTGGAAACCAATCAGCACAACATTTTCCATCAGCTCGACGAGGTCAAAGCGGAAGTGAAGGATATACACAGCCTCACCGCTTCCGTCGAAAAGATCGCCGTGCAGATGGATTCAACGTCGAAGAAGGTCGATAAGATCGACCTTCGCCTCGACGAGATCGAGCGGGAGCCGAGCGACAACTACAAGTATTATAAACGTGTAATAATAGGGTGCGTGTTGACGGGTATCGTCGGCGCTGTTCTCGGCGCTCTGCTCGCCCTTATAATCAAATAGGAGAGATATGTATGAAGTGTATTCGCTGCGACCTTCCAACCGATATTGAGCGTCTTGAAATACACACATTCGCCGACTTGCATATCGGCGACGTATTCGCGGACGAAAAGGGTATAATTACCCGTATCGACGAAGTGGAGAAGAATCCTAACGCATATCTTATCCTCAACGGCGATCTGATGAACAACGCCACGAAAACCTCCGTCTCGGATTCGTACTCCGAGAGGATCCCGCCGATGACGCAGATTTCGCGGTGCATCGAACTCTTTGAGAAGGTTAAAGACAAGATCCTCGCTGTAACGTCGGGCAATCACGAAAACCGCACGTACATCAAAGAGGGCATCGACATTATGGGGCTTGTCTGCGCCCAGCTCGGCATATCGGACAGATACGCCAAAGAGGGCGCGGTCGTGTTCGTGTCCTTCGGCAAATCGACCGTGGGCGGTCCGGGCGCGCTCGGCAAAGACCGCAAGATAATGTACACGATTTACTGTACCCACGGCTCCGGCGGCGGTCGCAAAGAGGGCGCAAAAGCAATACGTCTCGCGGATATGGCTTCTATCATTGACGCGGATATATATATCCATTCGCACACTCACTTGCCGATGATTATGAAGCAGGGCTTCTTCAGGATCAATAATCAGAAACAGACCGTTGTTCCCGTCGAAAAGCTGTTCGTCAACACTTCGGCAATGCTCGATTACGGCGGATACGGTCAGCAATTCGAGATGAAGCCGTCATCGAAGGAGTGTCCGATAATATACCTGACCGGGAATAGAAAACACATGAGCGCAAAGCTCTGAAAGGAGTTATATATGTACTGGAAGAAATGGATAAAGGCGGCGGGAGTCAGAGCGATCAAGACTATCGCACAGACCGCCATAGCCACAATCGGAGCGTCGGCGGTACTTTCGGAAGTGAACTGGCTTACCGTCCTCTCTGCGTCCGTCCTCGCGGGTATCCTCTCGCTCCTGACCTCGCTTGCCGGTCTGCCGGAAGTCAAGGACGATATGGAGATCGAAGTGGAGCTGGAAGACGATGATACTTAACAGATAGGAGTAATTTCTGATGGCTGACAAGATTTTTACCGCGTCCGAGTTTGTCAACAAGCTCAAGGACGTAGCAAACAACTACAAAACGCTGTACGTCATTGGGTGCTTCGGCGCTCCGATGACCGAAAAGAACAAGAAACGCTACATCAACAACGGCTCGCACAACGGCTATAACGCACGTCCTGAGCGGGCTGCCAAAATCAACGCTGCAAGCTCGGACACGTTTGGGTTTGACTGTGTCAACTTGCCAAAAGGTTTGTTTTGGGGCTGGAACGGCGACAAAAACGCGGTGTACGGCGGAGCGCAGTACGCAAGCAACGGCGTACCTGATTTCGGCGCCGACGCGATCGGTAAATACTGCACAGACTTTTCCGCCGACTTCTCCAATATCGTTCCCGGCGAGGCACTGTGGATGGACGGACACGTTGGTATCTACATTGGCGACGGCTTTGCTGTGGAATGTACGCCGATCTGGGACGACAAGGTTCAGATCACCAACGTCGGAAACGTGCGCTCCTCCAAGGCGGGCTATCATACTCGCAAATGGAAGAAGCACGGCAAGCTCATCTGGATTGATTATAAGGAGGAAAAAGAAGTGACCAAAGCAGAAGTTCAGGCAATGATCGACGCCAGTGCAGCCGAGATCCTGAAGAAGACGCAGAAGATGATCGACGACAGCAAGGAAAAGGTATACCACTACTGGAGCGAAATCAAAGAGATCGGGCGCGACGAGGGCGAAGAATGTGGCTGGGCGTATAAGCCACTCCGAGCGATGTACGAAGCGGGCTATCTTGCGGGCGCTTCCGCAGCAGATCTGAATATCTCACGCAACAAGCTCGAAATCAACGTGCAGATAGCGAAGATCCTGAAAGACAACGGCATACTCGACTACTGATTTTGACAACTTTTTTGACAACTTTTTATTGCGAAACTGTGTGAATCTGTGCGAAAATATGCGAAAAATAAATAAGGGAAAACCGAGTGACTAACATTCGATTTTCCCTTATTTTATCGGCATCTACGCCGTTCTTTGGAGGTGGTCGAAGTGCGGAGACTTGAACTCCGTGCCTCTTGGTCCCAAACCATTTTAAAAGTCCCTATTCATAGGCATCTACAGATTTTTGACAACTTTTTGGGACATAAAAGGTTGCCATTTTTTATTGTTTTGCAAGGAAATCGTTCAGCTTATCGGCGGTCGCAGTACGCCTCATTTCGTCTATGTGAGTGTAGATATTCTGCGTTAATTGTACGGTCGAATGACCTAAAATGTGCTGCGCGTCCTTCACGTCAATATCGGCGTCGTGGAGTATGGTAGCGTAGGCGTGACGGAGCTGATGAGGCGTGACCTTAATATCGAGCTTTTCGCACCATTTTTTCCACGCCCAGCGAAACGAAGATTGCGTATAGGTAAACATACTCCCCTTCCCTTTAGGAATCTCCTGAAGCAGAATATCGGGGAGAGGGACTGTCCTCTTTCCCGCGTCGGTTTTTGTCCTCTCAACGGTTATTGCTCTGTTGCCGGAGAAGATGGTCTGCTTATTCACTCGGAGCGTCTTTGCCTTGCGGTCAACGTCCTCATACGTCAGCGCCAGCGCCTCGCCTCTCCGAAGCCCGGTATAGAGTAAAATCTTCGGAAATATCCACTCGTCCGCCTTTATTTTTTCTATTACATTATTATCAGGCGGCTCTCTCGTCGATTTTGGGAGCCCACGGCGCACAATAACGTATTGGGCGGGATTTGTACCCCTATACAATCCTCGCGCGATCCCGTGGCGAAATATCGTGCCTACGACGGTCTTCTGCGTTTTCACCACCTTTGCGGAGTAACCTTGCGAGGCGAGCCGGTCTATCAATATCTGCACGTCGATCGGCTCGACCTTCGCCGCAGGGACGTCGCCGAACGCTTCCTCGGCGCGTTTCACGGCAGGGGCATAGCAGAACTGCGTACCCGGCGCAAACTTGTCCCAGCGTTCATTTTCCCACGCTCTGGCAAGGTCAGAGAACGTCGCCGGACGAGATCCCGTCCTCTCATACTCGTCGATTTTCTCATACACTTCTCTCGGCGAAGTGCCGTAGAAGTACACCGACTTGCCATTTATAGTCTTCTTGATACAGTATCGTCCGTCTTTACGTTTCTTCATATCATACCCCTATGGGACAAAATTGTCCCATCCTACCCCCAAATGGGGATACCCCAAAAGCGGAAATTCACTCAAAACTTCGCCCTCAACTCAACGACCTTACCGAAGACTCGGATCGGGAGGTCTTTTATCTCCTGATTGGAATAAAACTGCGGAGCATAGGCAGGATTAAGCGCAATCAGAAAGATG
>Ga0326513_10004146_pt1 | contig 10420 bp, 20 predicted proteins | sample 2_2465_0518_D_FD_203654 | JGI IMG/M metagenome (GOLD analysis project Ga0326513, IMG submission 203654) | Bovine rumen microbial communities from UC Davis, California, United States - 2_2465_0518 | ecosystem: Host-associated > Mammals > Digestive system > Stomach > Rumen | place: USA... | reverse complement strand
CCGACCGCAAGATACTAACGGGTTACGTCTATCAAGATATGCCCGTTTGGTTGTCGAGCGAAAACCAATTTAATTTCAAAGCGATGTTCGACCTTGCGGCGCAGACGGGCGGTGCAACGCTGCCCATCAAGGCCAAGATGGGCGACAAGAAAGGCAAACCCGTCTATCACATCTTCGACACGTTGGAGGATTTTATGGCGTTCTATCAAGGCGCAATCGCTCATATTGCCGCGTGTCTTAACGAGGGATGGATGCGCAAGGATGCAATACAAGTCGTGATATGATAGACGTGACTTTTATCATCGAATGTCTCAAAAGAATGTGGAGGCGTTTGACCTTGCTATTTAGAGCCCTAAAGGGGTAAGCCTTTCGGGAATAGTGGTGCGTCGGGATTTCCGACCAACCACGCCCGAAGCGGCGGGCATAAAAACACAAGATTTGCGTCGAAACAAAACAAATGCGAATATGAAAATACTTGACAAAATCGTTTCACGGCTCGGCAATGACAAGGTGTTGCATTTCCTTTGCGGTGCGTTAATCATTGCGCAGTTTGAGGCGTTCCCGTTGTGGTGGATGCTGGCGGCGTTTGCCGTATTGCTTGGCGTGTCGTGGCTGAAAGAGCGTTACGCCGACACGTCATTCGATTGGCTCGACATCGCGGCTGCAATGGCTGGCGGTTTCTGCGAGTTCCTGCTTTGTGTACTCCGTCACGTTATCTTTTGAGTTATGGAGATTATGGCAAAAGGTAGGGCGGCGAAGATATTGGGCTGGGCGGTGGTTATCGCAACGGCGGTCGTAATGATTATTGCATACTTAAACAAATAGAGGTATGAAGAAATGGCTTTTAACGTGGCTTGGTGCGATACCCGAAGCACCGAAAGACGGGCAACCATACGCCCGCAAAAACGGCGCGTGGGTGCGCTTGGCGCAGGCGGTGGAGTTCGCCGCCGATGACGATGTAAACGAGCGCGTTTCGGACGTGCTGAAACATTAACCCATAAAATTACAAAACAATGAGCAAAGCAATTACTTTGTCGCAACTCGTTTCGGCAGTTGCAAGCATCGCATCCTACATCAAGGGCGCGGTGAGTGAGGGAATCAAGGGCAAGGCCAACGCCGCCCCTGCTGACGGCAAAACCTATGTGCAGAAAGACGGCGAATGGGTAGAACTGCCCAAGTCGCAGGACGTGGAGTTTGCCAGCGATGACGAGGTAAAGGAAGCCATCGACAACATTTTCAAGTCGTGACGTATGGACAAGGCGGTGAATCTTGACGGCCTGCGGCTGGCAATGGAGCGGGTGCGCGCCGAAATCGACAAGGTGCGCCGCCCTGCCTATGATGCGGACGGCACGCCGTTGCACTATTCGGATAGCCTGCCGACTGCGGCGTTTCTTGATGCCATCCCGCCCGACGGGTATGCGAAAGACGAATATAGCAAGTTGTGGCCGATGATGCTTTCTACCGACGTGGACGGCGGCATGTGCGAGGTCAATTTCCCGTTTTGCGCGTATGGCAAGGGTGACAAGATGATTGTCGAGTGTGACGATGAGCCGACGCAGGAGATAACGCCTTACAAGGAATGTTTCGCGGTGTATTGTCTCACGCCCTGCAAGACGTATCGCTGGCGCATACTGAAAGGCACGGCGGTAGAGAAAAGCGGTACGTTCCGCGTCGTGGGGCGCGTGAAATGGCTCAAAACGTCAGCCATCAAATACCCGCACAACTTCCGCGACTTGGGATGCCCGCCCGATATGACGAACACGGGCAGGGGCATAAAGTACGGGCGCATCGTGCGCGGCGAACACCCCGACGAAATCGCGGTCGGTTCAGCCGAGCATCTATACATACGCGACCATTTGCGGGTGTCGGTGCAACTCAATTTGCGAAACGCCATCGAAGACCCAGCCCGCGCGGATTTGTTTGAGAAGACCTACTCATACAACATCGCGGCATACGCCGCAGCGTTGAGCAACAATACCACATACAAGACGCGGATGAAAAATGCGTTTTTGGCGTTGGTGAAAGAGTTGGAGGCGGGGCGTAACGTGTATGTGAATTGCTGGCAGGGGCGCGACCGCACGGGTACGTTCTGCTGGATAGTGCAGGCGTTGTGCGGAATGAAGCAGGGCTATTGCGAAGCGCATTGGGAGTTGTCGAGTTTTGATAGGTGCGAAAATTCCAAAATTTGGAATTGGGAAGAAGCCACCAACGGCGAACTGCGCACATTCATCTATAAACTCGTCGCCCTCTATGGTGAAGACCCATACACGCAGGCGTATCGGTTTATGACGGAGAAAATCGGCGTAGCGAAAGAGCGCATCGAAAAACTCATTGAAATAATGACGTTGTAACCAAGTTGTCGAAAATATCTTTATCGTTCCATCTTTCTATTATCGGCGTGGGCGGCGTTCATCGGGCGCGGCTCACGTTTCTTTTCCGTTTTGGCGGCGTTTTGCCATTCAGCCGATAAATTGCCCGCCCGAAACGCGAAAACGCAGCAGGCGCGAAAATATGGCCGTTTGCAGGGCGTTTATTGTGCAAACGGAATTGCAAACGGAATTGCAAACGGGGATTTCGGGCGAATTGCAACCCGCTTGCAACAAAATGAAATGCCGCGACGGGCGCAAAATTCCCGAAACACGTTATATTTGCAATACAAAATTTGATAAAATGGACAAGCATAGAACACAAACAACAAGGGCGGTGCTATCCCGCGAAAATATACTAATGATTTCGGCGTGCGTCACCTTGACCGCCGCTATCGGTTTTTCGGTCGCGGGCTTCATTGTGCCGCCGTTGGGCGAGATTCACGATTCGGTGCTATGGATAACGGGGCAATTCCTTTTCTACACGGGCGGCGCGTTAGGCATCAGCACATATACATATTACGGGTTCAAACGTATGCAGGCACAACTCAACCACCGAATGCGCAGTCACGGACACGGCGCGCCGTTTGAGGACAACCCATACGCCGAGGCCGACGGGATAGAACCCGAAACGGACGAACCCGAAAACGATGATCAAGAGCAATGATAATACTTATTGACAACGGACACGGCGCGGACACAAAGGGCAAGCGGTCGCCCGATGGCGAACTGCGCGAAGCGATATGGGCGCGGGAAATGGCCTACGACCTTATGACGGCGTTGCAGAAGCGCAACATCGAGGCGCGGATGATTACGCCCGAAATGCAGGACATCGCCCTGCAAACGCGCGTCGCACGAATTAACAAGGTTTGCGCCGAGCGAGGGGCGAACAACGTTCTGCTCGTTTCGCTTCACCTCAACGCTTCGGGCGACGGGAGGACGTGGGGAACGGCGCGCGGCTTTTCCGCTTTCGTCTGCAAGACGGCCAGCAGGCGGTCGAAATACTTTGCCGAACTGCTCACCCGTGAGGCCGAAGCCCGCGATATGATGGGCAACCGCGCAATGCCGAAGAACGACGAGAACGGGTGCAGATATTGGACGTGGAGTTGGACGGACAAGGACATCTACATCTTGAAAAAGAGTAATTGCCCCGCCGTGCTGACTGAATCGGGATTTATGGACAACGCCGCCGAAAAGGTGTGGCTACAAAGCAAGGAGGGGCGCGCCCGAATTGTTGCGGCTCACGTTTCGGCGATAATCGAATACATCAAGTTATGCGGATAAGGTTTTTTGTTTTCATCTTTTGCGCGGTAATGCTTGCCGCCTGCTCGACGCGGCGCGTGGTGACGGAAACGACGGACACGTCGCAGATCTACGCGGGGCAGCGCGATTCGACGCGGCACGCGGGCGTGGCGGTGGATGCTGGGGCGGTGCAGCACGAAACGAAGCACATCTACGATTCGGTGTTTACTCACGTCATCATCTACAAGTACGACACCATAACGCAGAAAGTCGTTGAGAAAATCGTGATTGAGCAGCAGCACATACAAAAGGACGAAACGCAGACCGAGCAAAGGGATAGCGTGCATTTGGTGGCGGCGCAGGACGTGGCGGTACATTCTGCGGATAGCGCGGCGGTTGTGGATCATCACGAAATCGTCACCGAGAAAACGGGCAAGGCGAAAACCCGCCTGCGCTGGGTGCTTTTCATTTTGGCTATGATAGGCGCATTTATTATAGGATATAAAGCAAGGCAAAAGTTTAGGGAATAGATTAGTTATTTAAGTGTGTGTTAAAGAATGAAAGAACCCCGCCGCGTTGTGATAACGTGACGGGGTTTTCACCAACTTTCTAACCAAATAAACATTATATAACCAATAAAACACATCTATTGTTGGTGCAAAGATACGATTTTCGCGCGGTTTTTGCAAGGTTTTGGCGTTAAATTTATTAAAAAACCTAAAATTTTCGGGATTTTCGCAAAATTTTCACGAAAAAATTTGGAATATTCGCAAAATCTTCGTAAATTTGCACCGTGAAACAATAAAAAGCAAATAACAAACCCTAAAAAAATTAAAGATTATGGCAACCAAGAGAATCAAGGACATTGCAACGCAGGCAGTAAACGGCACGACGTACCACATCGAAGCACGATACGACGAAATAGCAGTTTGCATCGGGGTTTTCCTCATCGTTACCGAAGCCAATGGCGAGCGCACCGAGATTGCAACCGACGATGAAAGCCGCGCACGTTTCATTATGAAACACCTTATCGAAGGCGATTACGACCTCGACTATTATAAGGAAAAGGACACGACCGCCGAACTTGAATATAATAAAGGAAAGTGACCCAGCAGGGGCGGGCAACCGCCCCACCATATAAAAGCAAATAACCAACCAATAAAACCAATAAACATTATGACAAACGACGTTAGAATCCGCAGGGCTACCGAGGCAATGGCCGAAGCACGCAAGGCCGCAGCCCTCCGCAAAGAGCGTGAGGCAATGATTGCCGAATATCCCTATCTTATCCCGATGGCATCCACCGACGACTGCAAGACGCGCAAAGAGGTTTACGACATCTACAAGGCCAACGACCGCAATATGACGAAGAACATCAAGACAATGCTCAAACGTGCATTTCCCGCCATCAAGTTTAGCGTGCGCCGCGAAAACTATTCAATGGGTTTTCACTACGTCATTGAATACAAGGCCAGCAGCGAGGATTGGAAAGAGCGCGACGCGATGCGCGACAAGGTAGAGCAGACCATTTCGCCTTTCCTGCGCGAGAGCGAGTTCGGAATGGATGATTCATTCACAAGCCACGACACGCCATTCACGCGCACGTTTGGCGGTATGCCATATCACGCACACATATACGACAATTAAGACCAACCAATGCAGGGCGGGCGCGCCGCCCTGCAACCAAAAGCAAATAACAACCAATTAAACATTCAAACATTATGGCAACGACAAAACCCCGCATCACGTTCAAAAAGCGGTATCAGTACACCCAAACTTTCACAATCAATGCCAACGGCAAGACCATCACCCGCAGCACCGACGGGAGCGAATCGTGGGTTTCTTTCGGTTATAACGGCGAAGCCCAGCCTTTCGACTGCACTTGTTTCCTTTATGTGAACGACCGCCTTTTGATGTTCCAACTCCAAGCCACGCCCGAAACAATCCCCGACACGCTGAAAGCCCTGCGCCCCATCATTCAGCAGGCAATCATCAACGGCGCATTGCAGGCGGCGGGCGCACTCAACGAAAGCAAGTAACAACCAACGGGGCGGGTAACGCCGCCCCAGCATAAACAAACGACAAAATGAAAAAGTACAAATACACCCTCGCCCGTATGGGCTTCGCCCCAATTTTGCGACTGACCGCCAACCAACTTGCAGGCGGCGCAATTATGGCAATATCGTTCTGCGTGCTTATGGCCGCGCTGGATAGCGGCAACGAATTGCACACGTCGGCATCTATCCTCACGGGAATTGTCGGGCTTATAATCTGCAACAAGAAATGAACGTCGAATATTACCGCCAGCAGATAGCCGAAGAAAACCCCGAAGCCGTTGCACACGATATGGAGCAAGTAAACGCAGCCACCCAACTATCATTCTACGATGAGGGCTGGGAGGCGTTGAAAGACGAGTGCATCACCGAGGCAGCACGCAAGGCCATCGACCGCATCGAGATTCGCAAATACCGCGCCCGCGAAGCGCACTACAATATGGAATGAAGCAAATAACATTTAACACCTCAAAAACTATGGCAAAGAAGAACGAAACAACGAAGCCCGCCCCGATGCTCTACTACGACATCGAGGTTTCGGGAATGACCTACGCGGTAATCACGCAGGCGGCGCAGTTTGTCCGCGCGTGCATTATGGGCGACCTTGCGCCCGTCGTGGACGTTGCGCTGGCGGCATATCGCCGACGCACGGGTGAGGATGCGCCCGCCGACATTGAGCATAACATCCGCGAATGTGCGCGCGGGTTGGCCGCGTGGGGCTGGAACAAGCCCGTCGAGCAGCCGACCGAAACCGAGGCCGCGCAGATATTACGCGACATCGAAAACGTACTGACAACGCAGGAACTTATCCTGCACGGCGAACACGCACCCGAACCAATGGAGCATCACGCCGCAAATGTACCGCTTCCCCGCGTGCGTTGCGCATACCAATCGACGCAGGCGCGGGTCAAGCAACTGCGCATTTTTGCACCGACAATCACGAATCACAAACCCCGTTAAACGTATGGAAAGAATATACATTGAATTATTGCAGGGCGGGCGACTGCCCGAAAGAAAGACCGATGGCGCGATAGGCTATGACCTCTATGTACCGCAGGACACCAAGATTTTCAAAGGGCGCAACGTCGTGCCGATGGGCTTCAAGATGGACATTACCGACCCCGAAATCGCTGGCATAATGAAAGGCCGCAGCGGGTTTGAGGCGAAAGGCATTGAGGGCTACGAAATGGCGTGGGATGGCAACCCCTACGGCGATGCACGGCGTTTCGATGCTGACGTGCTGGACGGCACGCTTGACCCAGATTATAAAAAGGAAATCGGGTGCATCGTCAAATCGAATGAACTCGCGCCGTTCATCATCAAGGCAGGCACGCGGATAGCACAACTATTATTCGTGCGCGTGGCATTGCCCGAAGTCACCGAGGTAAAGCACATCAAGGGCAACGGGCGCGACGGGTTCGGATCAACGGGAACAATCACCAACAAATAAACACGAAGCAATGGAAAAACCTTTATATGGCTTTGTAACCTATCCGCATGGCGTGGCACACGTCACGCTGGCATTTCGCAACGCGGGCGACCTTTCAAAAGCATTCAGCATCGACACCATCGACGCGCATAGCAACGCGATAGGCACGATTGTAAAGCGTTACGCGACGGGATGCAAATTGCCCCAGCGCATTTGCACCGACACAAAGAATTTCGTCGTATTCACCTTTGATGGCTTCGCCGAGGACAAGTTCGGAAACGTGCGCGCCTACTACAAGTTTACGACCGACGTAAACCTGCGCACGGATGACGGCACGGCTACCCTGCAAAATTCACCAACCCCAAACAAGATGCCCAATGGTACGACTGAATGAACTACGAATCGGTAATCACGTTCTTTGCGGTTCGATGGCCGAATATATCCCGAAAGCGGTGCGTGAGGTCGGCGCGGTACGGCACGATGTTATGGCGACGCGCGTAGATGTTGAACACCCCGAATTTGACGAATACACGCCCGCAGAAATCGACGGGCTGGAAATCACGGGCGCAATGCTCACGGCGCAGGGCTGGCATCAAAGCAAGTTATCGACCACGCGCTACATCTACGCCGACGCGGAAAACAAAGAGCGTTTCGTGTGGGATGCCAGCACCAAAACGGCGACCATTTCAGCCGTTGAACTCATCGAGCGCACGGGTTGCATTTATTTGCATCAACTTGAAAACGCAATATACGATTCAAAATCCGATTATCGTTTTTCGTTATGATACAAGGCACGATACACTACACAATCCCGCAGGGCTTGACAATCGTAAACGGGCGGGTAATGACAAAGACCGCCAAGCAGACGAAATGGCCTATCTGCCGCCTCACGTTCAATGATGCGCCTGCAAACTTGATGATTCTTTGTGTGCTGGAGGACAAGGCGAAGAACTACGCCCGCCAATTCGTCACGGAGCATATCAAGCCGAGTGCGTTCTATGCCAGCAACGCCCGCGTGAAAGCGTATGCGGATATGGTGCTGGACATTGCACGCAGGCACGACAAATCATTCTGCGACCGCCTGCCATTTGACGAGCAATGCCGTTTCGCCGACCTATGCCAGCATTATGATGACTATTTGGACGGCATCATAAACGGGATGCAGCAGGCCATCAACGACCGAACATTGGCCTGCCCGAAAGAGTTGCGCGAATTGTGGTCGCACGCGGTGGCGGCGGGTTATTCATCATTAGTTGCGGTAATCCTGCAAAACGTGTTGCGCGACGGCTACGGGTGCATCTTTTCATTGTACGGCTGCGTGGTGGATAGCATCGCGTTTAAGTATATGGCTGAAAAGTGCGACGCGATAGTCACCGAGATATGGGGCGGTGAGGTCAATTTGGCGACGAATAAGTTATATGACGCGCTCGACACCGAGTTTTGCCAAAAACTCACGAACCCCGAATTTTTCTGCAAGGCCGCGCAGGAAAGCGGCTTTCCACAATACAACATCGAAAATTTAACCCCTAACAATTAAATTAAACACTATGGCATTTGGAAAGATTTTGGGCGTTATCACCGAGGTAATGCCCGCAGAGAGTGGAAACAAGCAGAACGGCGGCGTTTGGACGCGCCAGCAGTTCGTCGTGAAAAAGATTGAGGAAAGCGAGTATGAGCATTTCGTTGCGCTGACGCTTTCGGGCGAGGCTGTCCAAAAGGTCGCCCCGCAGGTCGGCAAGGTCGGGTGGTTTCTCTACGACGTTGAAAGTAACAAGAGCAACGAGGGTCGATGGTTCACCACCGCCAAGTGCATCCGCTTCGACGAGGTGACGATGCCCGCAGGCGCACCCCAGCCCCAGCAGGCCAACGCCGCGCCCGCGTACCATCAGCCAGCACCCGTTCAGCAGGGCGGTTATCAGCAGCCCGCGCCCGCGTATGGCGGCGGCTATCCCCAGCAGGGCGGCGGCTACAACCCCAACGAACCCGCGTTTTAACCCGTGAACAATGGCGACGATACAAAAGACGGAGAAACGATGCCCGCGATGCGGGCGCGTTCTCCCTGCCGCCGAGTTCGGGCGCAGCGCATACACCACCGACGGGCTTTTCGTGTACTGCAAAGAGTGCTGGCGGGCGTATCAATCCGAATACTACGCGGCACACCCGCGCAGGAAGCACCCCGCCGATTATGTGCCGTTGGCACGGCGCACCCGTGAGGAAGTGCTGGCGCACCGACGCGAATTGCGACGCAGGCGGGAACAACTACTGAAAACCAAAAACGCGCATTTGAGCGCATAACATTATAAACCATTTAGCACCCTAAAGCGACAAGGGTGCATAAACACGAAGAACTATGGACAGATTTGAAGAAATGGTGCGCCAAGCACTTGAACAATTCAATAAAATTGGACGGACTCTCAATGACGATGAAAAGGATGCGTACATAAAAGGTCTATGCCATTCATTGAAAACTCTTGCAATAGAGAAATGCTCCAACCCCTTCCTGCTGAAAGAACTTGGCAGCCGAGGAGTGGCTATGAGAGTGGATGGCCGTATAAGGATGTCTAACGAAGAATTAGACCATTGGAGCAAGAAACTTGGCGATGACGAACTTCGCAAGCGTATCAAAAAAGATGCTGTTGCAAAAATGTTTGTGGACACAGATTATTTTGATAGACAACAGATTTTCTTCGCTCGTGGCGACATATTCACCGACATCACTTTGACTGCAATCGTTATCCCTAACTCATAACCCTTATTAAAGACATTCATAAAGACATTCATAAAGACATTCATAAAGACATACGACTATGGATTTAGTATTAGTAATTTCAACGTCAGTTGCAGCAATATCAGCATTTCTGATTGGCTACATCTACGGCAAGAAGAAGCAAGCCGACAAGGACAAGGCAGATGTGTTTAGCGTGGTCTATGACCTTAAAGACACAATCTGGAAATATTGTAAAAGTGTTGAATCCGAGGATTGGGTGAAAGGCGCAATGCACATCGACAAGATGTATTATGATGCCCTCTTCAAAGTGTTCTACGGCAAGAAACCCAACAAATAACCTGTAATATTTCTAACCCTTACGAATATGAAAGAACAACGAAAAATGTGTGTAGATTGTTCCCATTGGGAGCCTGGCGAATTTTGGTCGGCAACTGGCACAAAAGGATGGTGTCTTGCCAAGCCAAACAAGCGCAAGCGTTGGAACTACTGCAATGCTTGTGACTTGTTCGATGAGCGCAAAAAGACTGGATTCTTTTATCAAGGTGGTGGTGGCAATTCCATTGAAGAGGATTTGGCTAACATTGCCGACAAGATGGAGAAA
>Ga0326513_10004145_pt1 | contig 10421 bp, 11 predicted proteins | sample 2_2465_0518_D_FD_203654 | JGI IMG/M metagenome (GOLD analysis project Ga0326513, IMG submission 203654) | Bovine rumen microbial communities from UC Davis, California, United States - 2_2465_0518 | ecosystem: Host-associated > Mammals > Digestive system > Stomach > Rumen | place: USA... | reverse complement strand
GTCCGTCACGGCATCAAACGTCACGTCAAAATACAGCGTCCCGTCGTACCAGTCCACCAGCGTCATTCTGCCCTCTTCAGGAAAATAGACCGCCGTGAGCACCTTCTGCTGGTCGTAATACTCCATGTTGTAAGTCTTCTCGTCTGTAAAATCGTCGTCGTATGACTGCACCGTCCATCCTGGTGCTTTCCCGATTGGCCACTGCGCACTTGTGGTCAGCGCCGTCAGCGCCATAACCGCCAAAACAAACATCTTTTTCATATCGCCTATATTTTAAGGGTTAAACAATGATACTTCAATTCTTCACTCTTCACTTTTCATTCTTCACTTAAAAATTCTTCCCATATCCTTTATATTATATATAGGGGCTACGCCTTCTCAATGCTTATACGCACACCTTTGCCACAATGGGGGCAAATGAATGTTCCGTCAGTGGGTTTGTCGTAATCATGCGAGAAAAGCATTTCGTCCGTGCTGATACCAATAGCCTTGGCCACTTCCTCGATGACACTCCATTTTGGGTCAGTCACCAGAGAGTTGAATGCCTGCTTTACCTTACCCATGCGCTCAGCCACTTCCTTCTTTGTTAAACCGCGTTGGTCAATAACTTGTTCTATGCGTTCTTTGATGTCCATATCAACAATAATTTAATGATTTCGGTGCAAAGTTACGGCTTTTTTACTAAAGTAACGTATTTTGTTTACTAAAAAGCGTTAAACGGCATAACTTTTTTACTAAACCCCTTGTGAGATATAAAAATAATGCCTATCTTTGCAGCGTCAAAATTCATTCGGGTGGCATAAAGTAAACATTGCCGCCAACATAAAGCGGCATTTTTTTGTGCCAAAGGAGTAGAGAAAGGAAACTCTTACTGCACCGCGTGGGCGTTCCTCGGAACATGCGAAAGCACCCGAAGGTTTTCACCTGAATGAACCTTGACAACGCGTAGTGCAGTTTTTTTTATTGTCAAAATCATAGGTGTGATATGAAATGGAATCAGCCAAATCTCTTCAGCGAGGAACAACTTGACGCGATGGTAACGAGCCGGAGCGGTAAGCCAATGATAAAGTCTATTGACCGCCACGGCAACACATTCTACTATCCAGATAATCACAAGACGCTTGCCGACTTTGTGGAGCAGGCCCGTAAGATATGGGGCGACCAGTACGACTATACAGATAGCGTTTACACCAACAACAAGAAGCCCATTACCATACGTTGCCGTAAGCACGGCCATTACTTCACCGTGGCAATGGCGCAGAACCATATAATGAAGCCACACGGCAAGTTCAAGCCAACGGGCTGCCCCGTCTGCAGTTATGAACAACAATACGGCGAACATTTCGGCACCGACTGGCGCAAATACCTGGAGCCGACACCAGGACAGAACCGCGTGAGACGTATCTATCAGCCAAAGATCAACAATAAGCATCGTTCTCCCGAGCAAATAGCAGCTGAGAAAGCCAAGCGCGAGGCCAAGGCAGAAGCTCGCCGCCGTGAGGAACAGGCATACATTGACAGGTGGAAGGCGAAAAATCTGAAAGAGGCTCATTTCTTGGAGAGACTTCAAAACCGATACCCAAATATGTATGACACCCACCTTGTCGATTACAAAGACAATAGTAATAGAGTAACACTTATTTGCCCTATGCACGGTGAGTTCCGCATCACCAGCCGTCAACTTTTTGGCGACAAAAGACATAAACCGCACGGCTGTTGGCGGTGCGCAGGCTTGGAAGACCCCGACACCCGTCCAGCCCCAATGACCGCCGACGAGTTCTTCTTGCGGATGCACGAACTCTACGACGCTACCGAACTGGACTTCCTGACCTCCGAGTTTAAAAACACGAACGCAAAAGTGACGGCCTATTGTCGCAAGCACGGAGCCATCACCCACCCCGCAAAGTATTGGCTGGAGGGAAAAGGCTGTGAGTATTGCAACGGCAAGTTCTATCCGCAAGACTTCCTGCAAATGGCTCGCAAGGCACAAGGGAGGGAATACACCTATCGTGGCGTAAACAAGATAGTCTCTACGGCCAGCCGCGTCATGGTACATTGCGGCAACCCGAATCATAAATGGCATCGGATGATAGTCTGGCTCGTTCTACAAGGCAGCAAATGCCGAGAATGCGCAGGCAGACATCAGCCTTTAGAGCAGCGGTGCCAAGAGTGGATAGCCAAGTGCATCGAGAAATACGGCGAGGGTCGCTACGACTACAGCCGCGCTCATGAGGACTATGTGAACAACGACTCGCTGGTGTGGATTCGCTGCTGCCTGCATGACCATTGGTTCAAGACCACGCCCGACAACAATCTGCGCACCGTCAACGGCTCCTGTCCCATCTGCTCCGCAGAGTTCACCGAGACGCAGGGCGAGGCCGAGATACGCCGATGGTTGGAGAAGCATGGCATCACTAACTTCAAGCAAGACGAGGTGACGCTGCCCAACGAGAACCCGCGCTGCAGTCGTCAGTACCTACGCCCCGACTTCTGGCTGCCCGACTACAACCTGTTCATAGAGTACAACGGCGAACAGCACTACGAGAACGTGGAGTATTTCTTCGACGACGACTTCACCTTTGAAGACCAGCAGATACGCGACCAAACCTTGCGCGACTACTGCCATCGTCACGGGCATAACTTGCTGGAGATACCTTACTGGGACTTTCAGCGCATCGGCGAGATACTGACCGATGAGTTGTTAAACCATTAACACTTGAAATGTTAAAAACACGGCTTGTTACCCTGCTAAAATAGCGAAATGATTGCTTATTTTTAACTATACACGGCAAATTAACAGTTTTCTGCCTTCCCCTACAAACTGCTAATTTGCTGAATATCACCTTTTCCCAATCCCAAATCAATTCCTGGCACTGTTGTATCTCAAGGTCCTCCGCCGCCACACAGAGGCGTTGGGTATATGCCCGCGCCCCCTCCTAAGATAGGCAATATCATGGCGGGGGGAGTACAGCTACCACGGACGCGAAGAGCACGGCAACCGATCCCGACAAGATGACCGCACACCCGCCCGACACCTGGCGAGCATGAGCAACCGACACCGCGACAAGGGGACACCATAAGAACCGCGACAAGCTGACAGCACGGTAACCGCGACAAGCTGACCGCACACCCTCCCGGCATCTGGAGAGCATGAGCAACCGACACCGCGACAAGGGGACACCATAAGAACCGCGACAAGCTGACAGCACGGCAACCGCGACAAGCTGACCGCACACCCTCCCGGCATCTGGAGAGCATGAGCAACCGACACCGCGACAAGGGGACACCATAAGAACCGCGACAAGCTGGCAACACGGCAACCGCCGCCGCCCTTATATATATATAATAAGGTATAAGGACACCGCAACCGACAAGCAACCGACAAGCAACCGCCCCCGCATGAATAGAAAAGCAAAAACAAAGTAAATCCATCTTTTTACCCGTAAATCTTTTAATTTATCTTTAGTAAGTACGTTTATTTACTAATAAGTGTTAAGGAAATTATTATTTTTACTTATTTTCTTGTAAAAGTAAATAAATGTGTTTACCTTTGCATCGGAAACCTAAAGGAAAGGCGAAGACAGTAACCCCACCCCTTTAAAAGGTTTTGGGCTCGCAAGACCCCGGCAACGGACTACAGGCAACAACCACCCGACCCAACCCCGCTTAATGTAGGGCAACAATAACAAAAAATTGTTGCGCGGTTGCAACCCCGCACCAATACAGAGCAAGCGACAAGGAATTATTAACCCCTTAAAAATAAAAGATTATGACAAACGACTATTACACAATTTTTGTTAGCAAGACAGGGAAGCACGATCACACCGCTTTTTTGTGGGTTGAAACCAAGAGCCGCGAGATATACGAGAGAGCACTCGCCGACGTAGAGCCACGCGGTTACAAGGTATCAAAAATTTATAAACCCTCCGATATCCTGGATGCCCCCAATTTTGCAAAGTGTGTCAACATCTGACACGGCCACAGGGCGACGGCATGACCGCCGCCCCGCTCTTAATGTAGGGTAGGCGCAACGCCTACGCGGTGACAACCCCGAACACAATACAGAGTCAAGAGCACAACAAATTATTAAACCCCTAAAAAATTACAAGTTATGAAAAATCTCATTTTAGCCGCAAAGATGCTGGGAGCCTTTGCAATGTTGAGCCCGGACGGATTCACGATTGATAAAAACACATTGGAGCCGATTACCTCCGGTTATTGCGTGGCGGTTGCTGACACACAAAACAGTTTCGGCTCGGACGGCGCATTAAATGTTGTAAACTACGCAAGCGACAACGACAATATAAAAGCGTTTGGCGGTTGGTTTAATCAGCAAAACGGCCTCTTTTATTATGATGCGGTAATAGTTGTAAACGACTTGCAAACGGCCCTCCGCCTGGGACGTGAAAATAAACAAATAGCAATTTTTGATTTAAACCGCATGAAAGAGATCACACTATGACCCCACAGGGCGACGGCATGACCGCCGCCCGCTCTTCATTATAACAAAATAACTACTAATACCCGTTATATTATGAATATTGAATTAAAAGACCTTTTAAACCTCATTTCTGAGGCCGTGGATGCTGGCGTACAAAAGTACGTGCAAAGCATAGACCCGCACGCCGACATGATAAAACAGAGCGAAGCGAAACGGTATATTTCCCGATTGGGTTACAAGCCCGTAATGTTGCAACGATGGACGGACGCTCATCTATTAACCCCCATTAAAACAGGGGACGCGCAAAATGCCTCCGTGTTATATTCTCTTTCAGAGATTAAGGCCGTTTTGAGCTCTTTACGGCTTCACGGCATAACATTGAAAGCCGCACACGATTACATTTAACCCCCCCTATATTATAATAAAGGTATGAAGACAACCGACAACACCCCCGCAATTATCCCCGGCCTTGACTGGCTTTTTCAGTGGATAGACCGCAACCCCCGCGCCGCCGATGTGCTGATATGGATCAGCGCCGCCGCCGCCCTCTATGCTGCGTTATACCACAATTTTACAACGGCATTATAATTCCCCTATATTATAACAACTGCGAAATATCACCATATTATAAAACCCCTAAAAAAATTAAAGATTATGAAGTATTTTGTAAATTTCCCATACACCGCCGAGAGCCTGAAAAGCGAGTACCGCGAACTGTGCAAGAAGTTGCACCCCGACACAGGCGGCAACGCCCAGGACTTCGCCGAAATGGTGAACGAGTACGAGCAGGCCGCCCGCAACCTGAACGGCAACGGCACAACCGCCAACAAGACGCGCACAGCCGCCAACGATGACACCACCGCCCAGGACTTCGCCGACCTGATGGGCGCACCCCTGAAGGGTACCAAGGGCAAAACCTTTGCCGACCTTGTGACAGAGCTGGCCGACATTATGAGCGACGAGAACCGCCGCGCCGATTATGAAAAGGCCGGCGAGGTGTGGGGCTGTTATGGCTGGGACGGCTTCGCAATGACCCCGGAGAGCCGCACGGCATATATTAAGAAATTCGGGCGCACTGTTATAGAGATGGCCGAACTTTGCGCCCAGATGAAGCAGGCCGCCGACGCTAAGGCCTACGAGCAGACCCACCACGCCGCCCACGTTAGAGAGGCCCGCAAGCATCAGAGCGAGGGCAACAAGGCGCCCAAGGCTGGCGCGTTCGTGTTCGGTGTGTCTTCTGGCATGAAGTGCGACGGAGGCCACGGCATTTTTGAGGAGTTCTTAGTTTTTGCATGGCGTCCCGATTACATCACCAAGCATGAGGACGACGAGCGCCGCAACCTGTGCAAGGTGTGCGAGGTGTACGAGGTGAGCGCCGAGGACTTCGCACGCCCAGAACTGGCCGACGAGTTAGTGAAGAAAGCCCACGACGAGGGCCGCGAGTTTGCCGGAGGCAATGCCACCGACGACCCCGAACCCGCCGACGATCCCCGCGACCCATACGCAAAATATAAATACTATTATACGAAAGTCGCCGCAGTTGTTTGCCGTGAGTCTGGCCGCTGGTATCTGATCGACTCCGAGGGTTACGAATACGCCCGCTATTGCTACATGCCGAAGAACTTCCGCACGATGTACGCCCAGGAGATACGCGAGGCACAAGACCGCCACGCCGCACAAGTGGAGGCAGAGCGACAGGAGGAAGAGCGCAAGGCCGCCGAGCGTCTGGCAGCGTATCGCGCCAAGTGTGCGAAGTACGAGGCCGCAGGGCTGGAGGATCTGACCGAGTACCGCGAGGCCGTAAGGATCGCCAACCGCGAAGAGAGCGAGGCAGGACGCGCCCACGGATGGAGAAGCGCAGAGCGCAAGGCCGCAGGCAAGCGCACACAAGCCGCCGCCGCTGCACTGATGGCAGCCGAAAAGCGCAATATTAAGAGAATGGCGGAAACCGCCTACCCCGGTATCAAGTGCAAGGTGACGAAGGCCGACAGCTGGCGCAGTGCTGGCTATAAGTTGACGTATGAGGACGGCCCCACGTTAAAGGAGTTCCAGGACAACACCGACTTTGACCTCTTCGCCGCCTATTGGGAAGAATACCGCATGGACGATTGCACCGAGTTACACCGCCACGACCTGACGGAGTTCGCCGACAAGTACGGCGACGGCCACGGGGTAGAGATTGCCCGCGAGATGAGCAAGGCAGAGCGCGAGCGCATGACCGCCGCAATATTGCAGGCAGTACCCGCCGCCGCTGGCATCTGTTGGGAGAATCGCCACGCATGGACACAGGAGGAAGTAAAAGCCGCCGCCGCCGCTGTTGGTGTGGATGGCTGGGAGCTCTGGAAGGTGTACGACCATAAGCACACGTATTTTAATTACGTGGACGCCGAGAGCCTGGCAGAGTGGGCGCACGAGCTGACCGCCTACGACATCAAGGGCAAGAAGACCCGCAAGGCATCAGCACAGAGCGCAGAGAAGTCCCAGGAGCCCGCAACAGCCGCCGAGACTGACAACACCACAAGCGACACCCGCGAGACCGCCACAAGCGACGAGGACAACGCCGACGGCCTGAGAATGGAGAAGTACAGCGAGAAGGCGACCGTAATACGCGGATATAATGCGGAGCAACGGGCCGAGCTGCTGGCAATGGGCGGTAAAGAGTGGTACCGCCTGAAAGGGGGCAAGGGCGTTATATTTAGCACCCGCCGACACGCTGACGAGCTGCGCGAGTGGATGACAACACAACAGGCAGGCGAGGGCGCCACAGCCCCCGCCGCTGATCAGCCCGCCGACACGCTACAGGAGGCCGGAGAAATCAGCGTAAAATTGTGTGAAAGGATATACAACGACACCGCCGCGCCCGTTGCCGTCGGTGACACCGTAATATATAACAAGTTCAAAGGAGAGCCCCCGCGCCGCGCCGTGGTTACTGGTTACGATGACGCAATAAAAATGTATTTTTTAGAGACAGAGAACGGGCAGAACATCGCCACAGGCCGCGACGGGTTCACCCCCGCCGCCTGACATCCAACGGGGGAGCGGCACAACCGCCGCCCCCTACGTTATAACATTATATATATTATAGACACCTTAAAAAATTGAGATTATGGCAACTTTAACAATTATCAAGACCGCCCACGGGCTGACCATGAGCGAAGACAACGCGAGGGTATCGCGCCACATTCTGAACGGCAAGGAATTGAAAGAGGTAACAAACCCCATCGAGGCCGACGACCTGAAGACCACGCCGCGAGTTATAGAACTGAGCCCCCGCCGCTGGTTGGTGACTAACTGCGACTACTACCAGGGGAAAGAGTTGGAGAGCATGGGGGGACGTTACGAGCCGTTGAACGGGTACATATTCAAAGCGAGCAAGCAGAACCGCGACCGCCTGACCGCCTGGCAGAATAAGCAGGCACAGAAGGAACGCGCCCGCATCTTGGGGAGCTCTTGGGAGTGGATAGACTGGCAGAACAGCCGCCGCGCCATGATAGGCGACCGCGTTTGCACCATAGACGGCACCACGGGCACAGTTACGGCCACAAGTCCCGAAAGTGTTTGTATTAAGTTTAAGGGCGACCGCGACGGCATAGAGTACAGCTGCGGGGCCTACTTTATAGAGTGCGCGTTTAATTGGGAGCAGTACAACCAGGAGAAGCCCGCCCGCCAACAGGCCGCGCCGCTCTATACCTTAAACGGTGAAGAGTACCGACAAGGCGACCGCGTGAAGATACAGACGTATTACGCAGACTTGCCGGAGGTTGTGGGCATACTGACAAGGAAAGAGCCGCAAGGGAGCACCGTTGAAGTATTGGCCGACACGGGCCGCACGTATTACGGATGGTATGGCAGCACCCAGAGAGCCGACGCCGCATGACTCATCAGGAGAGGGGCAGCAGCACCCCGCGCCCCCTCCTACGTTATAACATTATATATATTATAGACACTAAAAATATTTGAGGATATGAAAAAGCAAATCAGAACCCAGGCACAGCGGACGGACGGCAAGACCCGACGCGAGATTGCCGCACAGTGTTTTAGGCTTTGTCAGGGCTACCGCTACGATACCCCGCGTTATAGACGTATTTCTGAAATTACGGAGCGTTACCTGCGTGCTATCAGTTGCCAGACCATAGGATCGGCCAACTATACACAGATGACGGAAAGGCATTGCGACATAAGGCACCCCCGCGCCGTCTATATGCAGCCAAAGAGCGCCGACCGCTACGCGCTGACCCTGAACGGCTACGTTATCAAAGAGGGACTAAGCCTGCACGAAGCCAAAATAATTTATAAAAGCTGGGACAAGGCACACCGCCGCCGAATGCACTTGCACCGCCTTTGAAGATGTCTAAGGAATCAAGGAATACAGGAAAGATTAAGAGATTTTAATAAAAGATTTTATAAGATTTTGAGGGCGACAGCCCGACCAAACAAACAACCCCAAAAAATTAAAGATTATGAAGACAAAGATACAAAACGCCTACGCAGTGGGCGACATCGTAAAAAGCAGACTGAACGGACACAGAGGCCGCGTGGTAAGCATTGACGAGAAGACCGAGCAAACAACCATAGAGCATGAGGGAGGCCGCGACAAGTCGCACATGAGCTGGTACGTCCTGGAGCCTGACCTGAGTATTGACGAGCTGGCACAGCGTTACGCCGACACCATCAGGGAGCACACAGAGAATAACACGCGCTATCTGGCTACGATGGTACGCGAAAATTGGGGACGGCTGGAGTGCAAGGTGTGCCACTGCCCAGGTGACAATCCTGCACCTTATTACGTGGCATGGCAGAGCGATCCCGACCCGTTCTTTAACAGGGGAGGAAGTGAGAACAATCAGACATTGGAGCAGGCAGCCCGCCACATGGCCTACTTTGTCTATTATACCCGACGCGGTTATTCACTGCCCGACATCTGGAAAGCAAGCGAAACCGCATAACATCATACGTTATACACCCTTTGCGAGATTAGGCGATTTTAATAAAAGATTTTATAAGATTTTGAGGGCGACAGCCCGACCAGATAATAAAACAATAGGAGGCACGAATTATGAAACGAGTAAACAGCGAGAGCAACGCCAAACAAGGTTTGAGCATTGCCGAGTCGTGCGCGAGTTCGACGACAGTCAAACGATATACAATTAACTGCCATTACGACATGGTGATCAGTGTTGACGTTATAGCCGACAACGAGCAACAGGCAATAGAGAGGGCACGCGAGCAGGCCGACCTCATGAGCATTGGCGGGGCCGAGTGTTTGGGACATTCCGAGTGTGTGGCCAGTACGGAGGCACTGACCGCTGGAGAGTTGCGCCACATGGAGCGCAACGCCGTGACGGAGTTTGTTACAAAGTATATCGGCTGGTGCGTGAATGACATCGACAGTGCGAGCGACAACGACAGCAGAAAGGCGTATAAGGCAAAACTGGCTCGTATAGCTTACGACAACGACCCGCATACAACAGGCCGCGTGAATTGGAGCGTAGCCTGCGGCAATATACCTGCAGGACATCCACGCGCTGCATGGCTGCACAATCTCTACTCAGGACTGGCAGACGGCACCCACGAGCGCACGGAGCTTTACAACCGATACGCCCGTATGGTAGCACGCCATGAGTTTGAGTTACGTTATAAGCACTTTGCGAAATCACTCTACGCCGCCGACTGCGAGGGCACGGACAAGCTGCAAAAGAAACAGGCCGTTGTGGACGGTGTGCGCTGCCTGTGCGACAAAATGGAGGAGTATGTGACGCGACAGGACGACCCGGACTATAAGGGATGGGAGCCACAGATGATTATCCGCTACAAGAGCGAGACGGGCGACGAGGGCAATTACTGGAACTTGTTTGTGTATTGCGAGGGTCCCAATGACCGCGACGACGACGATTACCTGAGCTTGCGCACATCGTGGCAGCACGTATGGAATGACTGGAACGGCAAAGAGCAGATAGACGACTACAGAAGCGAGGAGCAC
>Ga0326513_10004144_pt1 | contig 10421 bp, 11 predicted proteins | sample 2_2465_0518_D_FD_203654 | JGI IMG/M metagenome (GOLD analysis project Ga0326513, IMG submission 203654) | Bovine rumen microbial communities from UC Davis, California, United States - 2_2465_0518 | ecosystem: Host-associated > Mammals > Digestive system > Stomach > Rumen | place: USA... | reverse complement strand
GATGAGTGAAAGATAAAAGACTGAATGACATCAGACTTTTGGAGACTTATCAATGACTATCTAAAGGATAGAAAAGAAGAACTACAAGCTGGCATTCTATCATGAGTAAGTGAGGATAGGAGTAAGACCATCTACAACAAGAGAGACATGGATTTGAAAGAATTAGAGGTAATAGATGATATTCTGACAATTCCACAGTATCTCCTAACAAGGATCAGTAATGAAACTGATATATCGGTGGAGGATGACCACTAATCAACATCTTTTTATTTGGTAAACTAAACAACATGACCAAAATCGTGTATGATGATGGAAGAGAAGAAGACTTCAATGAAGCTGACTTTATCTCAAGAGAAGAGCTTTCTGAAAATTACATTTCTAAGGATGATGTAGCTGAAAACTATGTCACTAAAGAATTGTATGACAAAAAGAAGAAGCAAGCTAAAGAGGCTTTTAAGCAGAAAGACTTAGCTGAAAAAGCTACAGCTGAAGTGGATAAAGCTGAATTAGAAAAAACTATTGAGGAAAAAGTAAGTTTCAAAGCTAAACATGGATTTGAAGAAATCCCTGCAGAAATTCTACAGATCCGTGAGAGTAATCCTAACTTAACATGGGAACAGGCTTATAGAGTAGCTGACTATCATGAAGTAAGCGACTCAAATCCTAATCCATGAAGAGAAAGGATATGAGAGATAGAGAAGAAAGAAATCTCTTATGCAGAATTAGCAGAGCTAGCTGAGAAAAATCCAGCAAAGTATGATGAAATTGCAAAAGGGATAGAAAGCTGAGCTATCAAACAGATTTAATTCTTTAATTTAATTTAGCATGGCTAAAAAGAAAGAAGAAATTTCTATAGATGCAGTAGAAACTGAAGAAGTGGAAGCTGAAGAAGTAGAAACTGCTAAAATAGAAAAAAAGTCTGGATGAAAAGTCTGGACTGAAGAAGAGCTTGCTGTATTACCTAGAGAGGAATTTCAAAAGGTAGAAGCTGACATCAGAAATGGTAAAGCTACAGTAAAGCCAAGATTTGAAGACTAGACTAAACTACAAGGAAGAAGAGCTAAATTTAATTTAACTCTTTAACCAATATTAAACATGGCACAAATTGATCAAGTTAGAAGTATTTTGGAGGCAGAACTTCGCAGAAAATTATCTGATACTCCTAAAAAACCTTTTATGAGATTCGCTAACTACGAATTTGAGGGACAATTAAAAGCTGGATGAGACACAGTTTCTGTACCTGTATCTCCAAAAATCACTTTAACAGATGCTTCTGGAAATGGACAGCCAGCTACAATTAGAGCAAACTCTTTGGCTGACATTACTGCATCTGATAGAACTATTACTAAATCAGATTTGGTAATTAACAAATTGCATCAATACAGAGAAAAATTCTCTGATCTAGAAGAAATCCAAACTTTGTACTCTATCAAAGGAAACAGAGTAAAGGATTTGGTAAATGGAATAGATACAGCTATTGAAACTTCTATCATTACTATGTTGGATGCTTTCTTTGCTGCTACTTCTGCTCAGACTACTACTATTGCTAGTATGTCAGTAAGTACAGTTGCTAAAGACATTATGGGACTTAGAACTATGCTATCTAAGAAAGAAGTACCTATGGAAGATAGAATCTTAATCGTATCTCCTGAAGTATCAGCTATTATCGCTCAAGCTGGTATCTTAGCTGGAACTGAAGTAGCTGCTGATGCTGCTGTAGAAGGATGGTTAGGTAAATTCGCTGGATTCTCTATCTATGAATCTAACTTAATTACTCCATCTGGAGAAGGAGCTCCTGCTGCTTACATTTATGCTTTCAGAGCTAAATCTTACAACTATGTAAGACAATTACTCAAAGCTAAAGTAACTGAAGCTGAAGGTGGAATGTACTACAACATTCTTGGACAAGTTGCACATGGAGGAAAAGTATTTGACCAAAATGCTGAACAACTTGTAAGAGCTTCTGTAACTGCTCTTGCTTAGTAAGGATGGGAGGACTACTCCTCCCCTCTCTAATAAATAGTCAGACTTTTTAACTTATTATTTATTATTGAGCTAATGACAATTCAAGACTTATTGGAAGAAGCATACGAAGATACTAATACTTCTACTGCTAACTATCCATACACTAAAGGACTAAAAAAGCTGAATGAAATCTATTCTGAGATGTACAGAATGATAGTAACTACTCAGGAAGACTATTTTTGGACTTATTGGACTACTAACCTACAAGAATGAGCTAGAGAATACAAAGTAGAAAGAGAATGGACAACTCTATTAGATGAAAATGAGAATCCTGTACTAGATGATGACTGAAATGAAATCAAAGTACCATGAATAGAGAAAGTAAAGAAAGTAATAATCTGGACTGATGAAGAAACAAGCTACGAGCTACCAGAATTATCAGACTTAGAAGAAAGTACATGAATGAAATGATGGAAGCTAAAGGATAATCATATATTTTTGAACTGGACTCCTGAGAAAGATATAGAGAACTGACTAGAGATACAATGAATACAGAATATAAACCCTGTAGAAGCTACAGATAATATAGAAGATGCTATATTTCCATGACATTCAGACTTAAAACAATTTCATAAAGTTTTGATGGATTGATTAAGAGCTGAATTATGGGAACATAAACAAGATTTTGAAAAATCTGATAGAGCTAAAGCAAGATATGAAGAATGACTAGAGAAAATGAAAAGATATATCTCTCAAAGAGTACAAAGTATTTATTATTCTGATGTACAAAACTAATGGCAATAGATAACTTGAATTATTATAGTGCTTGACTACCTGCTGGACAACAAACAGATAGATATTCAAGCCAACCTTGATGTCTAAGGAGTAAAAACTTAGACATCTTTTCTAGTAGTAAGAGTGTAAAAGCTACTGCATTTAGCCAACCTACTGCATGAGAATGATGAGTAATAGCAGAGGAATGATGATTAGTACTAAAATCAGACTGAAAAGTCTATGAAAGAACAGATAACTGAGATGTATTGTTTGTAGATCCCGCTGCTAACTTCCCTGCATATCAAGTAGATTATGAATGAGATGGGACTTATGAGACAGCTACACGATGAACTCCTCTAGCTATGACTGTAGCATCTGAATGAGATACATGGAAGTCTTTTATAGTCTATACAGATAGAGCTAGCTTTACATATAGTAAAGTAAAATATACTCTAAATAAAACATTCTGAAATCTTAATAGGTTTACAAGTTTATGATATGCAAGTGCTGATGGTTATCTATTTGAGCAGAGTTCTGCATGATCTAGCTGATACATAGAAATAAATATGGAGAGAGGTACATTCTGTAATGTTCCTATAAAGATAAAAGCTACTCAGAATGAATCTTCAGACACTAACATATCTCTAGATAAAGTAGAGGTATATTATGATAAATATCAGTACGATTCTGCTACTGATTCAATATTGCCTTCTGGTAATCAGTATGAAAGGAATCTAACAGTAACATGAGATATCTTTGAATGAATATCTATAGATGTACCTGTAGCACCTTATAGCTATGCTAGAGCTGTAAGAATATATGTAGATTTTACTAAAAAGGCATCAGATTTAACTTATGCTTGGAGTGGTACTTTCTATGTAGATATTAACTGATGAACTTCAGCCACTCATAGAATGCCTAATTCAACATGAGACTATAATAGTTATTATTCTTACCTACCTATTAAGAATAGAGAACTAGTAGAGGTATGAGTGTATGGATATTCAATGGCTTATTGGATGAAATGAACTACTTTTCAAGCTTTATATAAATGGGTAAGCTCATGGGTAACAGAATCATGAATATCTGTACTTAGATATGATTTTGTAGCTGATATGTGATGGGAGAATGCACCATGAATGGATGTAATCTGACTTATAGTATGGAATGAACAGGTATATATGATAGGTAATCTTAACTGAGACTGATATATAATACCATGTGATCTAACATGATGAACTGGTACAGCTTATGTAGCTTATGGATGTACATTTACATGAGTTGCTAATATAGATTATTTACTTTACTTAGTATGAGAAAATAGAGGAATAAGTACTCTATGGGTATTTAACCAGCAAGAACTAGTGCCTATTATATGAGGAAATAAAGAAAGCTGAGTAGTAGATTTAGTAAACACTGATGAGCAGTATAACTTTGACTGACATATAGTGAACTGGAGAAAAAATCTGATTTTAACTACTTCTGATAATAGGATATTCCAATACTGACAGACATTTGGAGGCAAAGGATGAGTATTTATTCATGAGCTACCAAGTGAAGCTACAATTACATGACTAAAAGCCAACTGAAACGATTTGGAGATAAACTATAGCATAACAGAAAGCTGAACTACTACAAATTATAGCATAACATATCAAGATGATACTCCAATAAAGAACTATAACATAGAATGGATGGCTGAATATCCTATTGTACTATGAAACCACCTACTAGAGAAAGAAGAATCTGACTTATATGTCTCTTATATATTGCCAAGTTCTAATACAAGTCTAGAATTTTGGGGAATGGCTAATCATTATCACTTCCGAACATTCAGGACAACAGATAGATTTATAGATCCATGATATTATGACTATTCTCCCACAGAGAATTATAAGATGAAATGATGTTCATGAAACTATAATCTGAAATTCGTAGAAAGAAATGGAACAGAATATACATTCAGACTAGAATGAGATTTACCAAAACAGAGTTCAGATGATATGGAAATAATAGATAAGAATGGGAATACTTGTATGACTTATGTAGAGTATAATCATTTTAGAAAAATATGAGGGATCACAACGACAGAATACCAAGAATGAGAATTTAGATTCCATAATCTGAATAATAAACTAGAATTACCAAAGAGCCATAGTTTACAGATAATGGTAAAAGGAAAAGGAAATCAGAATTATACTCCTGAATTATTTGCTTTAGATTTAGTTGCTAATCAAAGAGAGAGATGATAGTATATGCAGGTAAACAGTACTGAAATGAATTCAATAACTGAGATGAAGCATTATTTCAAGATGCTAACCGACCAAGAGATAACAATAAATTTAAGCTAAGACCATGATTACAGAGTGATAAATGGGACTTTAGATGAAGTAATAAGAATACTCAACCTATGTTATCAGTGTTTAGCTGAGTATGAACAAGTGCAGTTACATGAACGGCTGACTGACAAGAACTTGTACTATGAGGAGTGTCAAGATTCTTTTCTAAAAAGGCAACTGCAAGTGATTTTTCTCAATATTCTAGCATATTAAGTCAACGATGAGGTGTAGATTATGTGGTTAATCTTGCTAATGCTCAAATGGAACAGAACAAGCTATATTCTAATACTAATTTCAAAGTATCATCAGATTGACTTATAGAATGTATAAATTCGGGGACATATCTGTTTGGGCTCACTTGTCAATTACGATATGCTTCGGGGCATAGTACAACAACGGCATATAAAGAATATGCTTATATGTATGGTACAGATGGTCAAGAAACAGTAATTCTGGATTCTTTCTCTAGAAGGAGTACATGAAATCCATGAGCAGTAAGATGGAATTATTTTTCATATATGTGAAAAGGGGACAAATTATACTTTGCTATGGATCATACAGATACAAGTCATACTGCTATGGCTTACTATACGACGACAATACTGCAAATATGATAAAATCCACCAAAAAAGGAAAACTGACTATAATGCCACCAACTTTATATTGGTGGCTTTTTTGAATGATAGTATGGAAATCTAGGGAAGAAGTAAATACAGCTTGGACTGATAGCTGAAGAAATAGATATAAGACTAAGAAAAGAGACTATATGCTTGGTAGCTTTTTTGCTACGATACTAACTGCTATTACAGACACAAAAGACTGAAAAGCTATAAAGATAAAAACAGATCCAGCATATTTACATGATAGCGATTATTGAGTAAGGGAAGAAGCTACTACACAATGGAAAGTCAGATTTAGATCATAATTTTTATAGATATGACATTACCTGTAAAACCAATAAACGAGATAGAAGTAAAATCTGAAGTATCTATCAACGATAAGATACTTATTTTAGATTCAGAATCAGAAGAAGCAAGATTAGCTAGTAAAGATGAACTCAAAGGAGATAAAGGAGACAAAGGAGATACATGAGATACTTGACCTCAATGACCACAATGAATACAAGGTATTCAATGACCTAAAGGAGATAAGGGAGATAAGTGAAATAAGGGGGATAAATGAGACACATGAAATACCTGACCTACTTGACCTAAATGAGACAAGTGAGATAAATGAGATACTTGAGCTAAATGAGATAAAGGAGACACAGGGGCAACATGACCACAATGAGCTACATGACCTAAAGGGAACTGAATCACTACAGTAACCACATCTAAAAGCTGAAAAACCACGACAGTTACAATGAACTATGATTCATGAAGCCCAACAGTTTTTCAAGTACAAGATGGAGCAGATGGGCAGTGAAGTGGAGATATGAATGCTAGTACATACGATCCGACAGGGAAGAAGGCTGATGCTTTTGATTATGATAATATGTATAATACTCCAACTATACCATCTACAGCTGCTGATGTATGAGCATTACCTGATACAACAAAATACTGAGCGAATCTGAGTTTAACTATAAATAGCTCAACTTATGTAGTTACAGCTCAATTAAAGGATCAGAATTGAAATAATTTATGAACAGCACAGACAATAGACTTACCATTAGAAAGTGTAGTAGTAAGTGGTAGCTATGATAGTGCGACAAAAAAGGTAGTTTTGACTTTACAAAGTGGAAGTACGATAGAATTTAGTGTAGCTGATTTGGTAGCATGATTACAAAGTGAGATAACAAGCACAAATAAACTAGATTCAGATTTGGTAGATGATACAAATCAGACTAATAAATTTGTTACAGCAGCAGAAAAAAGTACATGGAGCTGAAAGCAAGATGCTATAAATGATTTAACAACGATAAGAAATGGAGCTAGTGCATGAGCTACAGCAGTACATCCATGAGATGATGTTTCAGAATTAAATAATGATGCTTGATATATAACTGCTGCTTATCACGATAGTACTAAACAAGATACATTGGTGAGTGGTACAAACATAAAGACAATTAACAGCAATTCTATCTTATGAAGTGGTAATTTAGATATAGACTGATTACCAAGTCAGACAGGACAGAGCTGAAAATACTTAACTACAGACTGAACTACAGCAAGTTGGGGAACTGTAAGTGGAGGAATAACAAACGACACAACCTGAACAACAAGTACAGTAACAGGAATATGGGCAGGGTCTGAGGCTGAATATTGAGATTTAAGTCAGAAAGATAGTTCTGTTTTATATTTCACTTTCTAAAAGAGAAAGAAATCAGATTTATTTTTACTTTTAAAGAGGAGATATGGCTATATATATGTGGAGAGAGTGACCTGTAATAGCAGAAGATTATGTTGCTCAAGCATTCTCTGTCTCAACTACAAAAGAAAATGCTTGGTATTGAGTGTCTATAACTCCAAACAAAGAATGCGAACTTACTAAAATTATTTTTTGATGAGCAATAACTTGAACATTAAAAATAACTCAGTGAGATAGTGCGAGTGCTAGTTGAACTACATATTATATAACAAATATCAGTGAATTTACATTAGATACTCCTATACAACTAACAGCCAATACGAATTATACAGTTACAGTAAATGTAAATCCTACTTGAGGTAGTTCTTATAAAACTATGCACCGTAGTGATAGTGTAATAGATTTTCCTGTTGAATGAACTAACATAAAATATAATTGATGTATATACAACTCTTCTCTCATCACTAGATGATATGCTTGGAATATAAAATGATTAACAACTATATCATAATCAGAATTTATATCTATTTCTTTTAACCAATGACTTTAGTACAAAGTGAACCTAAGAAGATATATATACGAGTAGAAGCTCAACCAATAACAACAGCTTGAATATACCGGAATGAAACAGAGGGCTTAATAAGTCTGAGTAGTGATGGAAGTACACGATACACAATAGCAGACAAAAATCTGGGTGCAACAAGTACAGATACTACAAGTTCTGATAGTTATGGTTACTATTATCAGTGGGGGAACAATTATGGATTTCCTAATAGCTGAAGTGTAACTACAAGTTATAATTCTGTAAATGCCAGTTCTTACTGACCTAACAACCCATATTCAGATAGCACGTTTAGGCTTTTAGAGAATTGGGAAACTTCATATAATACAAACCTCCGATGAGATGCGACAGACACATTAGTAGCTAGAAAATGACCTTGCGATACATGATTTCATGTGCCTACATCAAGTGAAACTCAATCAATCATAAACCTCTGTACATGAATGTGAATATCATCTGCTGATATAAAGACTTATATAAAGCTACCACTTAATTGAAGAAAAAATTATGATGGTAATGTATATGAACAATGAAGTTGGGGATATTATTGGACAAGTACAACAGTTTATTCATCTATGTATAGTAATTATAGTGCATCTACATTACAGGCTTACTCTTGATGAACTGTGCCATGAAGTTCTTATGGACGATGAAACTGATATTGAGTAAGACCATTCAAGAACGAAGCAGTACAACCAGATGAGTGATGGACTAGATTAGATGCTTAGATTTATATTTTCTTTTAACAGATATGACCTTAATTCAAAAAGAAGTTACTAAAGTCTTTTTAGGGGAAGTCCAAGTACGACCTCCATTCAAGCCTAGAACTTTCACTATATCACGAACAGAACAAAGCAATATGTCTAGCTGATGGACTTACTCAGATGATGCTACATGACTAACTGCAGGAGATGGTGCTTTTGATGATTTCTTCTGATACAGTGCAGTATTACTAAATACAAGTGGAGTAGAAACAGCAGAGATGAAACAAAGCTGATGAGTATTCACAGGTGCTATGACAACATTAGGGAATATTACAAGTGGAGATAATGTAATGATAAAGTTCCCTGTAAGATGAATAAAAATGACAAAGAGTGGTAGTACAGTTACGTTGAGTATTACAGACTGATTAGGTAGAGAGAATGAATGATACCAATACTATGCACATTGTACTTGAACGTTATCTAACCCTTGAACTCCTAATGATGTGATGTATCTAGGTGCTTATAAAGCAAGTTACAGTTCTTGAGTATGGAAGTCTTGGAGTTGAAAATCTCCTAACGTAAATGTATTGTGGTCTGATATGTGTTATTATGCTAAGGCGAATTGAAGCTGATATAATGTAATCTGATACTATCAAAGAATGTATATAGCAGCTTTATATATGATGAAATATGGTAACCCTAACTCTCAAAGTGTAGTATGAGCTTGATTTTCAAGTTGAAATAGTTGAAGAACAAATACTTGATGAACTAATGCACAAACAAATGCAACATATTGAACTTCTAGCTGAAGTGTACAGTGCAAATTATTCTGATTAGAAGACCGATGGGGTAATGTAAATGAGTTTGTATGATGAGCTTATTTAAATAGTAGCAGTGTATTATATACAAGGCTGACTTGATGGAGTAATGCTACAACTTGATGAGAAAGTACAGAAACTACTTTAAGTTGATACGGAGATTTAAGCTCAATAGCTGGAAACAACAAAGCAATGTTCTGAGTTACTTGAACTGTATCTAACTCAAACTATAATACATATTATTCAGACCAAGTATGAGTTGCATCATCTAGGTTGCTATGAATATTCTGATGAGCTTATTGATGGGGTAATGGTAACTGAACATTCAGAGGCGAATATGTAAGTGCAAACGATAGCAGCACATTGGATAGCTCACGTATAATGTATATGAACTGACTTACTTAATCAGATTTATCCTTTCCTTAAACAATGCAAGTAAGTCTGACTTTTACTCTCTTTATAGTTCTGTGTATCCTAGTAGGGTATGAGATATTTAGTAAAAAATAAAAATCTGAATGACTAAACTATGGATCTATATTCTCCTATCATTACTATTACTCAGCATAAGTCTGAATCTTTTTCAGTATTCTTCTACTGAAATCGTATGTAAAAACATAGATACTAGATGGAAAGCTGACTTACTATACAAGATGGGACATAATAGACTAGATGGAGATAAAGACTGAGTTCCATGTGAGAATTTACCCTCCAACAACAACAGCATAATAACATGGGGAGGTATGTAATAGCATTAGTATTGGGATGTTTAGTCTGATACTTATTAGCGATTTAAGAGAGCTTAAAGGCTCTCTTTTTTTAATAAGAAAAAGGGAGCATAAACTCCCCAATTCCAATAGACTAAACAATGAAGAAGAACTACAACTACTTATCGTAGCAAATGTAGTATAATCAAAAAATAAAAATTGGTGGATTTTAATTTTCCACCAAA
>Ga0326513_10004143_pt1 | contig 10422 bp, 15 predicted proteins | sample 2_2465_0518_D_FD_203654 | JGI IMG/M metagenome (GOLD analysis project Ga0326513, IMG submission 203654) | Bovine rumen microbial communities from UC Davis, California, United States - 2_2465_0518 | ecosystem: Host-associated > Mammals > Digestive system > Stomach > Rumen | place: USA... | reverse complement strand
GTATATGCGTTTGCATATTCAAGTTTTTGACCCCCCATCCCCCTTTGAGCCCTGGAAGTTATTATTCTCCGCCAAAGTCTTTCGGGTATGGCAACTCCAGCACATTGGCTGAAGATTATTTGTGTCATAAAACAAATCTTCATTGCCTCTGTGCGGTGTGATGTGATCGGCAATGGTTGCCTTAGCGCCGCAAATCACACAAACATTATATTTAGCAAGGAACTCCTTGCTAATCTTCCGCCACTTCACAGAATTGTAAAGCTGATGATAAGAGCCTGAGCGATCTCTTTTTGTACCGGTAAATATTTTCCGGTCTTTTTTCCGCTGGTCTGCGATTGCCTTGTGTTTAGGGCAATAATAACCTTCAAGTACAAGATTGCTGCAGCCCGGCCAGCCACACAATTTAAGCTTCAAAATTCAAACTCCTGTTGATACCAGCGGTGCCGTAAGAACTTCACGCTCTCCGGCTGTTCTTTCACACACTGATCCGCTTCTTTTTCTTTCTGCAGTTCCTGAATGTGCTGCTCTACATCCGTGTTGAACAGCTCCAGGGAATTGTCCGACAGCTCGATATTGGCTACATCCCTCTTAATTCCGTCCCACACTTTGACTCCTTCATTGTGCAGGACTTTGACAATCGAATTGCCGTAATAACCAGTGAACCGTGCAACTTTCCAGTCAGGCTTGGACAGGTACTGCTCAATGAAGAACAGCGCACAATCGTCAGCTTTATCTTCAAGGTCCACAAGGAATACACCGTGCTTAGCGGCATAACGCTTCAAAAAACCTGTCAGATACTGAATTAAAAATTCATAAAGCCTGTTCAAGTCCTTTCCGCTTCTTGTCTGCAGATAAGCATCTTGAAGCGCAGCGAACTGTTCGTTCAAGTCCGTGGTCATTATTATTCCCTCAGGTTCAGCTTAGCAGCGGCTTCAGCTCCTTCTTCAGCCAGATAGAACTGCTTCAAGTTCTCAAAGATATTGCACTGGTGATCCGGAATATCACCGTCAAATCCTTTACAAGCGTAATTCAAGCCAATTTTCCGGCACAAATTACACGGGATGTGCGTAACAAGTAGCCGCTTTACATCATCCTGTCTTGGCGAATTCACTGTATTCTGCATCATCATCTCCTCCCTCGAATACTCGATTAGCTAATAATTGCTCCACCAGGCTATTGCTTTGAACTCCAGGACTCTCTCCTTCCTTGGAGGTTTCCTGCTTCTGCTCCGCTATCTCAAAGTACTTGAGCAGTAATTTTAAATATTTGCTTCGGTCTGCCAGAACATAGCGGACTTTTCCGTTTCCCATTGGCACAATCTGCGCTATACACTTTGCTTTTTCTCCCAGCTCTTCAAGGGTTTCTGTTACCAGTTCCCCGTCTTTGTCAAGGATTTCAGCCGGATTATAAAAAGCCATTGATTTCAAGGCCTCAAGAGCTTGTGCAAGATACTCTTCCGTGAGCTCTGTCCTTGTGATTTTCAGCAGCTTGTTGATTGCGGTACGCACATTCTCACGCTTCAGAAGTCTTGAAGAGTTAGAAGCGCAAGTGCTGTCCTGCGGTACCTGATCATCAACAGTGTAAGCTTCGCGATACGAAGCCGGCCCGTCCATAAATGTGTCCTGCACGGAGCAATAATAAATGCAAAACAACCGCTCCTTGTGGTTTAAATTTTCATCCCAGCGTTCAAACATTCTCAACCTCCTTTTTCTTCTGCATCAGCTGTGCAAAAGCTGTATCTGAATTCGGGTCTATCCCGTATTTTGTATATTCCGCATTCCACGCATTATTGGCCTCAGTCAGTTCTGCCTCTGTAATCTGCGCCTCCCAGGCTGGAGGCTTCTCCTCTTTGCCTATGAGGATTGATGCAGAAGCTGACAGCAACCGCTTCCAGATGTTATCCGCAGCCATATCTTCCGGCGTGACCGGATAATCTTTGTAATAATCATTTTCCGTCAAGAGCTTTTGGAATTGGTTGATAAGCACTGAAGCAACAATTTTCGGAGGATTGCCCTGAGTACCCAGCTTGTCAGTCCGTCTAGCCAATTCCTGAAGTGCAGCTTTGTGCTGATTTTCTTCAAAGCCCAAGCAGTTTTTCGCAAAGTACGATACAAAAACACTATATGTTTGACTGCTTTTTTCGTTGATTTCTTCAGCTCTCTCTTGCGTTAACGCTTGCGCCGCTAGCGACACAGTGTCGCCTGTCTTTTTCTCCTCTTTCTCGTTCTTCTGCAGGTTTAATCTCTGCTCCTCTTTGGGCGAACTGGAGCGGAGAGCCTCTCTCTCAAGGCTCGGAGCGGAAGCGCCCTCTTCTCTGCTCTTTTCTCCCTCTTGTCTTATCTTTTCTTCTCTCTCTTGTCTTTTCTCTTCTGTGTGTGTGTCTTTTCTTATCTCTTCTTTTCTTGTCTCATCTTGTATTATCTTCTCTATTCTTATCTTATCTTTTCTGTCGAAGGGGGTTTGTGATACATTTGACGGGGTTTTTGAAACATTTGACGGGGTTTCCGATACATTTGACGGGGTGTTTTTAACATCTGCTGAAGGCGAAAAAAAAGAGGCGGCAAGCTGGTGATTTTTCCAAACTGCGCACGCAAGGGCGTAGCGGTCATAAATTGACTTATCTCCGGACCGTCCGTTGTAGTCCCAATCGGCAAAAAGGTAGACAGAACTTTCCGGAACATGAGCAAAAATGCGCATTTCGACCATAGCATCAAGGACAAGTTTCAAGGTTGCAAGGTCTACTCCGTTGTCATCGTTCCAAAGGTGGGCGGCATCAGCAAAGGCACGGCCGTTTCCGATGTCAAAAATTCCTTCCTGGTCTGAATACTTCAAGCCGGCAAGATAAACAAGGGCCGGTGCATAGTGAAGCTTCCGGGGCAGAAGCTGCTCTGCCTGCTTTGTAGCTCCATCTGTGAGTAAGTTTACCGGTACTTTACGAAAATATTGATTGTCGAAAAAATCCATTTATGTATCCTTAAAATAATTATCTTCCGGGGCTGAAACTCCCGGTTTAGTCCACAGCTTTCCACGAAGCGTGAACCACAGTCTGGAGCACTTCTTCAAGTTGGCCCCGGACTTCCTGAACTGCCTTGAACAGTTCTTTTGTTTCAAACTCGTTTCCCCTAAACACTTCAAGTGCTCTGGGGATTTGCTCTATCTGAGCAGACAGTCTGCCCAGTGAAAACTTGTCAATTTCAATCTTCATTAGGCAGCCTTCCTTATCAGTGAGAAGTCAAAGGTGCAGTTCACCTTATTAAGCCAAGCATAAAAAAGCTTCTGCAGCTCCTCGGTAGGACGGCAGTTCTCCCTGTCGTGTTCATCAGCGTAGAACTGATTTAATTTGAAGCTGTATTTTTTATTCTCTTTCTTCAGCTGAAGTTCTGCAGTTGCAACTGGCTTTCCCTCATCATCACGAATGAAGATCAAGACACAGCTGCCTTTGATCATCTTGTCAATATAATCGCAAGAGATAAGGCACTGATGCAGAATGTCCGCCTGTTCTACTACATCATCAACTCTGTTCGGCACATAAAGCCGATAACCGCCCTCGACAGTCTCAAGACCTTTGTAAGGCCGGCTGCATTTTTCCAATTCTGACATCTGCTTCTTAAGTCTTTTCGCGCTTTCTTTTTTCCGCTTTTCTTCTTCCGCAAGCCTTTCAAGCCGTCTTTTATTTTCAACCTGAACACGCACCTTATTGTGAGCCTTCCAGAAGTCATTAGGAAACCGCCAGTAGTCGTCAGTTAAATCCTTATTTAGCTCCTTACACATCCTAAGATAATCACGATAAGTGCCAGCAAGATCGCATCCACCCTGAGCCACCAAATACTTAGCAAGCTTCACAGAATAAACTCTTTCACAGTGCATATCGTACAGGAAGCCTGAAGATACACCGTAATTTTTCATCATTAAAAGGTTCATAACCCCTTCATAATGATAAAAATGGCCCTTATCGTTATCGTTTTTCATCACCCAGCGCAAAAGTTCTTTTCTGTTCTCTGCCTTTAATCTCCAGAAGCCCGGCGCAAAAAGTAAATTAGTATAGCCGGAGCTTACGACATATTCTGCTTCAGGATGCTTCAGCCATATCTGCAACAGCCAGAACACCCTGTCTGAAAAGACCGCTTCAGAGCGTTTTAAGGCAAGAACCTTGTATTTTTCATAAATATATTTGAAGTTTGGATAGCGATACAAAATCAAGCCAAGCTCTTTATCAGTCAGATCGTGCCCCGCCCACTCAAAGCTCATACGGAAATTTTTGCACTCATCCCAATCTTCAATTCCCGGTTTGTCTGAAACATACCAGCCACTCCGAAAATCTTCATCAGGAGGAGCTACACACCAGCCGTTCATCGTTACGCAGTAAAGATTTCTGGTGTAGCGGTTGCCATTCACATCTTCATAGTAAACATCAAGATAATCTGTAGCACCAGCCCTGTTCTTCTTCCAGGTTGCAGTAATTACGCGGATCAGCACACCGTCATCAACATTAGGCATCTTCCAGGAAGGAAGTATTTTGTCTGTGAATTTACACTTTCTCATATCTTCCCCCTAGAATTCAAAAAGAAGCTGCTGACCAAGTGCTTTTTCTTCTGCAGTAAGCCTTTCTTCTTTGGGCTTTTCAGTTGTCAATTTTTCCTTGACAACTGGCTTTTCTTCAGGCTTCTTTTCAGCCGGTTTTTCTTCAGTGGTTGTTTCCTTTTTGGAAACAGTTTTATTATAGGTATCTTTATCAGTTCCCATAATCTCAAGGAAATATTCCCTCACCCAGTGATACACATTAGGCGGCGGAAGATAGCCTGAATTGCCATTAAGAGCTTTTCGCGCCTTATCTGTCACATACTTTACGCAGTTGTCAATTTTGGTTTCATCATATTTAGCTTTTAGAGCAGCATCTATTCCAATCTGCTCTTCCATATAGTGCTTTACCGCAAACTGAGTGAATAAAGCACCTTCATCCCATCCTTTTTCAAGTTCTTCAGCCATAGCTCCCTCTCTCCCCTAATTAGAACGGATATGAGTCATCCTGTTCTGCCTGTGATGGCATGGCATTGTACTGCTGAGGCTGTCCGCTTCGGACAACAAAGCCATTTTCGTCCAATATGTAGCGCGGATACATCTCTGTATATCCGTTCTTTTTTCCAAGGAAAATCTTAATTCTGCCGGTTTTGCCTCTCCAGCTTGCCGGATTGGTGTCACCGCGCGGAATGTTGAATGTGTCATAAAAAGCAGTTGCTGTTGCATTGAAATTCTTACCCTCTGTTAAGAATAAAGACACGCGGGGAGCACCCTCTGCCAATACGACACAAATAATTCTTGTCCAGCGCACTCCGTCATTAGTCTGGCCGCACTCGACATTATCAATCTTCACCTGATACTCGCCTTCCTGCTTAACTACAGAAGGCTTAATATTTTCTGGCTGGTAGTTCTCAAAGTACATTTCTGTCTATCTCCTAATATCTGATTTGCTGCCTTGATGTATAAGGCCGCATCATTTTTCATAAATTCTACAGCAGTGAGCTTGTCTTTCCTGGTTGGCTCCGGATTTGCATCTGGTGACAAGTCGCGCTGTGCCTGCCTCACTACTGCGAGCAAGAGCTCTGCAGTGCCTTTTCTGTCCCAGATCTCCATCTTGTTGTTGCTGCCTGTCCGGCTTCCTCCAGTCCCATAGTCTCACGGCGCTTCAAGAAGCCTAAAGCCGCATTCATATAAAAGACATAAAGATAGATGTCGCTTCTGTGCGCCTCTGCCTTCTGCCTGCAGTTCTTAATCCGGTCGGTTAGATACGCGTACTTTGTCATGCCTCTTCCCTCACTTCATAGAACAGCTGGTCAATATAATAAAACTTTCCGTCGGTGTTTTCTCTTGCGACACCATCACGAACAGTATTTGCAAGCCAGTTGATGTTTTCCTGCTGTGTGAAGCTTTCGCGGTGGAAAAATTCCCATACTTCCTTGCTTGTCTTTTCTGCCTTGTAGTTATCCCCGACAACAAGGTAAATACAAGGATGGTGGTTCTTTTCTCTGAAAGTCTTTTCTTTCAGAAGATCCACATACCAATCATCCCCGTTAGCATCAGGGAGGGCTGTACCTCTTGCTACTGCAGAATAAACCCTGGAGACAACATTGCCTGTAAGCTGCAGTGTCTGAACAACTCCCTGAACACCGTCAACAATAAGCTGGTCGCCCTTGCGGTTCATAAGTAAATAATTAGCCATTAACTGCCTCCTTGAATGAAGGCGGAGTTACTCTCGCTTTTTGAAGATACGCAATCAAGTCTGATTTTAGGTATACGCGACGGCCGCGAGTCTTTCCGTCACGGATTAAAGGAACATAAGGCACATCAAGTGAATAGAGTGTGCTCTTAACAACACCAAGCAGCTCGCAAGTCTGCTGAACAGATAAAATCTCAGGATAATTTTCCATCAGATAACCCATCCTCCCGGAAGAATAAAGAATGCAAGTAATTTATTCTTCCGGATAAAAAAAATGACCTTCTGGCGCGACGACTTCACCAGAAGGTCAAACGGAGTTCATAATCGGCAAGATTACGACCGCACCTTTGGAAAGGTGCTTAAGGAAGTCGTCTGACCTTAAGCGCCCTTGACCGCTTTTAATCCGGGTAAATTGCAGTAAACCCCGGATAAAAGCTTTTTGTTATACGGATTTCGTATAACTTTTCTTAATCTTAATACACATTTCAGATATTGTCAAACAAATTTATACAGAATTCGTATTTTTTTTACGATTTTTTTATTAAGGAGTTTGAATATGGCATTTATAGACAGATTAGAGATGGCGAGACAAAGAAAAAAGATGTCTCAGAAAGAATTAACCGAAAAAGCTGGTATCCGTCAGCCTTCAATCCCTGAATGGAAAAAGAATGGCTCAGTTCCTCACGGTGACATTTGCGCTAAATTAGCAGCAGTTCTTGAGGTTGACCTTCAGTGGTTAATAACTGGCGAGAATTCCTCGGCAATTCCAGTCGAAGATTATCAATTTTTCAAAGCTTATCAGGCCTTAAAACCAATTCAAAAAGAGACGGTGCAGATGATGGTCAGAGGCTTCACGCGCAACAACGATGAAGATTTTTTAAAAACAAACTCGAAATCATCAAGCTAGATTGAAAAAAAAATGGCACCGCACGGATGGGTTGGGGTGTGCGGTGCCAAGAGCATAGGCTTTAGTATGAACTTTTTATCTTTGACCTATAAATATAGTCTATGAGATTAAATCCGAAAAAGTCTCACTTACGGCAATTCTTATTGCGCTTTCCTCTTCCGGTGTGAAGTGGTCAGAGTAATGGTCAAGCATCGCTTCAGTCTTGTGTCCGGTCTGTGTCTGCAGAGCGTGACGGTCAACAGTACCAGATAGATAAGTTGCGTAAAAATGCCGCCAAGCGTGGAAGGTGTATTTACCGGCTTCTTTTTTTGACAGTCCGATTTTTTCAAGCTGAGCGCGAAAACTCTTGACCCACGCCCTGTGACCTATCGGCTGCCCCGGAATGGCAGACCAGAATACAAAGCTCTCTCCGTGCGGATTACTCAAAGCCTCCGCCCTTAAGTTCTGCAGAAGCTTCTTGAACGGACAAAGCACCTTTCTTTCCTCTCCATTCTTAGGACACTTCATTCCGTCCTGAGGGCTCCAGGAATGCTGAACCATAATATAATCAGGGCCTATGTCCTCAAGCTGCAAAGCCTCAATCTCCCCTGACCGCATCCCCGTACACATAGCAAGCTGATTGGCAAGCCTTGCCTGCGGATTGTCCCAAGGTTCAAGGAATAACTGCCCCGCAAGCTCCCTCGATAGGATTATCCGCTTTTCATACTCCACCTTATAGAAGGTCCAGCCTAAAGATAAATCCGCCTTAACCAGTTCGTGAGCATAAGCCCATTTCATTGGAGTAAGAACCGCCCTCAAAATATGATTTTTAGAGTTACCGTTCAAATCCATCTGATCAAGCTTATTGAACATCTGCTGAATGTCCGCCTTTGTAAGCTCACCCAGAAGTTTGTCTTTGAGAATGTCGGCCCAGTACTTCCTGACATAAGTAGTGCAGCACTGCAGGTGATTTGAATGCACCTTTTGCCCTTTGCGGTTTTTATCGTTCAAGTATTCTGATTTTTCAGGGTTCCAGAAATCAATTAAAAAGTCATAGGCGCGAACATCACCGTCCGCCCCGGACAGGACATAAGAGCGGATAATACCTCGCCTCCGGAATTCTTCAAGAATTAAAAGCGCATCTTCTTTGCTGCACTTTGTATGCTGGACAAGCTCTGAATATTCCTGCCGCCCTACCGGATCCGCTTCACCGCGGTATATGCTCCACGCTTTGCGTACTGCAGCTTTGTAGTCTGTCTCCTTAGTAGACCTCCAGGTCATATACTGCCCGGTAAAGGAATTCTTAAATCTGACATAAAAATATTTTGAATTTTTTCTTGTTGTAAGTGAGAAGGGAATGCTGTTTGCCAATTTTTTACTCCGTAGAAGTAGTAAAAAAGCGCACAAAATCCGGCCTCAGCTGAATAAATGAAGCCGGATCTGTGTACCACTTTTATGTACCACTTCTTTTCAAACTTTGGAAATCTTGCATTCAAAAGCCAAAAAACACCGTTTTTTAAGCCTTAATTCCTTATAAGATAAGAAGTTATTCCTATGACGCTTGGCGGGCTCGAACCGTCGACCCTCTGCTTAGAAGTGTAACAAGCACGCTTCAGCCTTATAAGTCGCAAGTTTGATTAAGTTTGTTAAAGTCATTATATCCCGATATTCTAAGAATTTGCAAGCAAAAAATAAAAAGTTTATTTTCTTAAAAGTTCGTTAAAGTTTGCAAATCTTGTACCACTTTTATGTACCACTTTTTATAGTTAAGCAGAAGCACTGAACCTCTGCCACTACAGCAAGTGTTCAATTCTGAAAACCAAAAAACCGCACCACTAGAAGAGCATAAACTTCATCGGGTTGGGAAGCCGGAGCAGTATTAAGCCTAAAATACGACGGCACAGCCTATCAGATTATGTCGGTAGCACAATCCGGCGAGGCTCCGATGTTCCCTGGTACTATCCCGATGGACTCCTCCCCAGTAAGCGGAAGTACAAAACCTGTCACCAGTGGTGGCGTGTATGATGCATTGAAAGGAGATACAACCGAAAGCACCTCATCAACTAAATTTCTCATCAATAAGGCGATAACAGGTATTGCCAACGGTGCGATTGCTTCTATAAATGGGGCTTCTGTTACAGCTACTATCAATGGATTTACCTTGCATACAGGGGCGGTCGTGAGAATTATGACTACATCCGCATTGACCTCCGCAAATCCGACGCTTAATATTAGCAGTACAGGAGCAAAGCCAATTAGAGTAGTCAGAGATGGGGCGTTAATTGATCCTGTTGCTCATAGAGGTTCTTGGAGCGGTGCTAGTTCAAAATCTACAAGAGTATGGGATGCCTATACAACGCTAGAACTAATCTATAATGGCACTTATTGGGTAGTTATGGGTAACCCTGTATTTAATTCTTATGCAAACACGAGTAGTGGAACAGGTTATGTGGTTTATTCAAATGGTTTGATTGAGCAATGGGGAAGAAAATCAGCATCAACTAAAACTGTAAGTTATCTTATCAATTTTAGCACTGCTAATAGTTATACCTTTAACTTTATCGCCAATAAAACTGCCTCTACGGCAAACGGGTGGCATTATTATTATACGCCTTCAACAACAGGAATTTATGTAATGGCTAATGACGAAATTGCTATGTGGCAAGCAATTGGATATTAACTTCTTCTCCTTTAATAGTAAGGCTGGCTTTAAGACACTTTCCCAATTGTGAACCAGTTTATGACTGGTAGCACCATATTATCATCCACATTTCGACACCATAAATGTGCTTGAAAACTAGAAGCAGCTTTAACAAATGACAATTCCTCTCCCGAAATTCTTGTGTCCATTGTTACTGCCCCTAGAAGAATGTAATTTGTGTTGCCGTAAGATTGAATTGAAACTGCACTTGGATCCCATCCGCTATTGTGATTAAGATTTGACCCTTTAGCGATGTATCCCCATTGAATAAGAATGCCGTTTGCGAATTTTATGTAACTTTTCATCGTGCCAAAACTTGAAGCAGAAATATAAAAATTTGACAATTTGCTTTTAAGATAATTCCAAAGGGTTGAAATTGGTCTGCGGTAGTAATCTGTGTTGCTCGTTCCACCTCCGACATATTGTGAAATGAAATAATCTGCATCCACTGGCGTGCTAGTTCCTGTGCTTAAAGCGTTTATCAATTTCGATAACGAGTTTAAAATACCATCACTGGTAACAGGTTGCGTACTTCCGCTTACTGGGGAGGAGTCCATCGGGATAGTACCAGGGAACATCGGAGCCTCGCCGGATTGTGCTACCGACATAATCTGATAGGCT
>Ga0326513_10004142_pt1 | contig 10423 bp, 20 predicted proteins | sample 2_2465_0518_D_FD_203654 | JGI IMG/M metagenome (GOLD analysis project Ga0326513, IMG submission 203654) | Bovine rumen microbial communities from UC Davis, California, United States - 2_2465_0518 | ecosystem: Host-associated > Mammals > Digestive system > Stomach > Rumen | place: USA... | reverse complement strand
AGCTTCTTCTATTGATATTACTCAAGCCGGAAGAGAAAAAAGAAATTCTGACGCTCGGTGAACGGTATTTCAGCAAGCCTCCGAAAGGGCTCGACGGCAATTGGTACATGACCGATATGTTCAAGAAGTGGCTCAAAGAAAAGGGCCACAGTAACCCTGATTGGTTTAACAAGGAGTAAAACAAATGCAGACAATTATAGTAGATATGACACCAGGCTATAGGATGCCGACAATATACTTTAGCCAGGGCGACGTTGGAACACAGTTTGCCATTGATCTTCGCTCAAGGTTTGGGGATTCTCTTCCAGCAAGCCCAACGGTCACGATCCAGGCGACGAAACCATCAGGATTTGGCTTCACTGTTGCAGCGACATCATTAACAAATGGAGTCGCAGTATTTACAACGACAGCTGAAATGACAGACGAAGCGGGGCGCTTTCCTGCTGAGCTGAAAGTCGTTAAGGACAACGTGACGCTTTTCTCAGCGAATTTTGGCATGGAGGGCGAAGCAAATACGCATCCGGCGGGGACCATTGATGGTTCTCAGGAAACGGTTATCCCTGAGCTGACACAGCTTGTGGAAAGGGCAGAGGATGCAGCATCGTCAGTGCTTGACAGACAGACGGTGACGAATACACTCCCAGCCGGATCTCAGGCGACCTATTCGTTTGATGAAGGCACAAACACACAGACATTTGGTATCCCTCAGGGCGAAGCCGGTGCTGGTGCTGCGGGGGTCGTGGCAAGTGCGTATAGCTCATCAAATACATACGCAGTCGGTGACTATGTAATCCATAACAGCAATCTTTACAGATGCACAACGGCTATCACAACGGCTGAATCATTCACTGCAGCGCACTGGACTCAGGTAGTTCTGGCTGACGATGTTTCTGACGTAAAGAGCGAAATAAATGAGTTGGACACATACTTGGAATATCCTAAAACCAAAATAATTCATCAAGCGTCAATCAGCGGAAGTGGTGTTGTCCTTGAAGATGAAACATACGATATGTTCTGTCAAGAGATACTTACATCAGACGCTATGACAATAGCCATTACAAGTGGCTCATTTGTTTATGGCTTCTTCTCAAATGAGCCGAGCCTTGATAGTGTGTCATACAACTCCAGTCGTACATATTCAGGCTCATCAACTGCAAGTGGGGTTAGCGTCCCGTCGGGCGTGAAATGGATTGCTGTCAGAGTTCCTTTAGGTACAAAGGCAACAATTACTCCAAAGGTATCTCCAACTATAGAAAAGCTAATAGCAAGTAGCGATGCTTTTGACGAATATATTGAATTGCAAGGCAAACAGATAACCGCAAATAATTATGCTTCGCAACTGCCTGATGCGAACAGCGCAGACAACGAAGCGACTTATGTCCTTACTTTTGCGGCAGGTAGTACATCAATTCCTGCAAATCTGCCAGTATCCGTACTAACCGAATCTAATAGTTTTCTTACCTCAATAGGAGAGGGGAACTCATCAAAGGTGCAGTTTTTCGCTATGGGCGATGGTGTGTGGTATCGGTTCAAGGTAAACGCATCATTATGGTCGGACTGGGTAGAAGTTTCAAGAAAAAGAACTTTTCATGTTGGAACGGGTCAGCCATATACAACGATTCGTTCTGCTGTAGCCGAAGCAATTAAATATAATGGGACAACCGTATATGTTCACAGCGGAACTTATGACCTGTTAAGTGAGTTTTCTGATATTATTGCCGACTTCCCACAAGACGGGTATCAGGGCATAAAACTTGAAAACGATGTTCATTTAATTTTTTCGCCTAATGCAAAGGTTACATTTTTATATACGGGTAGCGATACAAACGTAAAACGCTACTTCTCTCCGTTCTTCTCGGGTGTAAATGGCGGCTTTATAATAGAGGGTCTAAACATCAAAGCCTCAAATTGCAGATATTGCATCCACGAAGATGCTAAAGGCGTATCAAGCAATACTCCGTATTTTCGTGATGTAATCATCAAGAATTGCGATATGTATATCGACAACTCAAATAACACAAGTTTCCCACAATGCGTGGGTGGTGGGTTGACTGATGACTCATCCGTTCAATTGCTGAACAATGTAATGCGGTCAGCACAAGCAGACAGCTATGCGAACCCAGTAGCATCTTGGCACGGATGCGCTTCGGGTGGCACATCGAGAATTGTTGCAAGTGGCAACTATTGTGTAGGCAAGGGTACTCTCCGCTTTAATCATTACGGAATTGCAACAGCAGAGGAAGCGACAAAATGCCTTGTTGACAACAATTCGCTTGGGTCTGCGGTTATTAACGGATATGAGAATCAAAGCACATATCCTAATGCAAATATGAGCGTGTATGGGTGGAACAATGAGATTAGAAGCTAAATAGACCTTTAAATCAGAAATGATTTACTAACTTAAAGGAACCATTTAAGTTAGTAATCAAAATAGACCATTAAAGCAGAACTGGATCTGCCCGCTCAGGTGGGTAACCTCCTTTCAAATATTCCTCATACGCATTAAAGACCGGGGTAGATCCTCGGCCTTTTTTGCGTGCCATAATATATATAAGTAGAAAAAAATAATTTGGTGCAACACTTGGTGCAACACTATACAGGTCAAATTGCGCCAATATACGCCATTAGAAAAAATGAAGAGGGCAAAAGAAAAACACCGCAATCTGTTGGAATTGCAGTGTTTTCAACTGGTGCGCGCGGAGGGATTCGAACCCGCGACCTACTGATTCGTAGTCAGCAACCAAACGCCGAAATTTCAACGGTTTCAGCCTCTGGTGCAACACCTTGTGCAACATAGGTGTTTATGAGGTCTGCTGCATTGTTGAATGCGGCCTCGCTCCGGTGCGTGTAGATCTGCGCGGTCACGGATATATTTTCGTGTCCCATTAGCTCTTTGGCTACGTTGATAGGCACTCCTGCAGCTTGCAGGTCGGTGCCGTATGTGTGGCGGTAACAGTACAGTGTAAGGTCATCCCCGACAGCAAACGGAGGAAGGACCTTGCCTTTGAAGGTCTTGCATCCTGCAGCCTTGTTCATCTCGTTCTTATAGGTTTTGAACATGCGCAGCATAGATGAAGAGGTATACATCCCGCCTTGTGTATTGGTGCATACCAGCATCGAGGTCCTCTTTTCATTCCTCAAACGCTCTGCCAGGACTTTCGGAATGGGAACGTCACGGTAACCTGCAGAGGTCTTCGGCAGCTTGACGGAGCCGTCCGACTTGAGCGCCTGTCTGACGTGTATGACATTATTCTTGAGGTCTACATTCGACCAGGTGAGCGCTGCCACTTCGCCAGGGCGGAGACCGCAGTACAATATGATCAGGACGAAGGTGCCCCCTCTGTTCGTTTCTGCGACCTGTAGCGTTAGTTTTCGCTCCATTTGAGTGATTGCTCGTCTCTTCTGTTTTTTCTTCCCAGAGGGCTTTTTTAAGCCTTCTGCGGGGTCCTTCAAAGTGAGGTTGTTGTAGTATGCTTCACGGAATATCGCTCTCACTATGTCATAGATCTTCGCTATGTAGCTGTCAGAGTATTGCGTCAATCCGCTCATTATTTTCTGCAGATGGACCGGTCTGACGTTCTTGATCTGCATGTTGCCGATAGCAGGCGATATGAAGTTATCCACAACTGCTTTTATATCCTTATACTGTTTTGGGTTCACGCTCGGCTTCTTGTATACTTCGAGCCATTCCTTCGCCCAGGCTGAAACAGGCATATTTTGCGTGATGCCTCGTTTGCCTTCCTCAAGGTCTCTGCGACGGATTGCAGCCTTCAGCTTTGCATCATCCTCAGTCTGTGCCCGGACATAATATCGCTTTCCCTCGAATGTGAATGTTTTAGTGACCATATCTGTCGAAAAAATCCCCCGGTTTAAAGTCAAGAACTTCAGATATTTTAACTATCAATGAAAATTTAGGTTCTCTCAAACCAAGCTCATAACGTCCGTAGGCAACTTGACTGATGCCTAATCTTTTTGAGACCTCTTCCTGAGTGAGTCCCATTTTTAACCTACGTTCCTTGATAAAATTCCCATATTCCACAGAGTAGTTATCCATTTTGTATCCCCTTTCGCAAAACAATGATATCACAAGACTAACCAAAATGGTGTAAAAATTTGAAAATAACGGTTGACAGCTAAACCAAAATGGTTTACTATTTGCACAAGGGGATTAAACCGAAACGGTTTACCACAATATGTTGAGAGGAGGAGACATGATAGACACAAACTATAAGCTGAGAGCCTGGATGGGCGCGAATCGCGTCTCTGGGGTCAAGATGGCTGAGAAACTCGGAATGCCATACTCAACCTTCAAGTACAAGATGGCAGGCAAGTCAGAGTGGACTATGTCCGAGATAATCACGATCATCGAGACCACCGGGTGCAAGTTCGATGACATATTCGAATATTTTTTTACCGTCAACTAAACCATAATGGTCTAAAGGTCGACTGAAAGGAGTGTGAAAATGTACAGGCTGATAGTCACAATGCGCAAGTTTATGAAGGTCGGGGAGGGATTCGACTATGTGGAAATCACAAACGAGTTTGAATTCGACTGGGAGACGCTGGTCTCGTTCCTCGGATGCTTCGTTGACAGCAGCATCACAAAGGACATCAAGTTCGAAATCAAGAAGATCGAGGAGGCATAGACATGAGAATGATAATCGCATGGGCAATCACAGCAGCAGCATGGGCGGGCTTCGGGTACTACGTTGTATACGCCGTGCTAATGGCATGAAGAAGTGGGATGTCGTGGGAGATATGAGAGCAGAGGTCGGAGCGTTCCCGAACATCACGCAGATAGCAGAGTACCTGCACTGGTCCCGCGACAAGGTTAGAACGCTGGTAGCTGGTCTCGAATATGTGGAGACAGGAAGAAGTAAACAGTATTTTGTAGTCGATGTAGTGAATCGACTGATGGAAGTGAAAGGAGTCAATTAATGGGAAAGCACGATATTCGCACTGCAACGAGCAGCGAGGAGCATCTGATGAACCGCATCAGAGAGCTTGAGAAGAAGCTGATATTCGCCAACGAGACAATCAAGAAACTGCAGGAGCAGTGCGGAAGAATGAGCAAGTGGGCGAGCGAGATCGAGGCAAACGCGCAGGATGCCATTTCGAAGAAGGATGCAGAAATCGCAATCCTCAAGGAGAAAATTCTGCAGCTGGTGAACGATTATGTCGTATAAGTGCCCTGAATGCGATGAGATCTTCGAGGAACCGGAGTTCACGGAGACCTACTGGGAAGACTACAACGGTGTCAGCTCATGGTTCGACAGCAGACACACAGTCACATTCGCAAGCTGTCCAAAGTGTGGCGAGGCGATAGACATCGAATATGACACATATGACGAGGAGACAGAGGATGATATTGACGGATAAAAAAAGTACGGCATTCCCGGAGGAAGTACCGCACCATCAGAAACTAATTAATGGTACACCTCCTGGAAGCAAAAATCAATGGCTTGCAGAGTTTCTGCTCGACAATATCGGAGGCAGAGAGCGTCCTCTGAAGAGGCCAAAGAACCCGAGCCTTGACAGAGAGCTGCGCGGGCTCATATCAGAGCGAAATGCGGCCGGCGAGGACATCATCATCAACAATGGCGAGGGTTACTACAGAGCAGGACCCGATGACCGTCCCGCAGTCTTCGAATACTGGGTAAAGGAGACGCACCGGGCGAAGGAGATCAAGAAGAAAGCCGACACGATGATGGCAACATATATAGCGATATACGGAGGTTACGAATAATGGCAATACCGGTTTTGATAATAGGAAGAAGTGGCTCAGGCAAGACCTACAGTCTGAAAAACTTCACAGCGGATGAGGTCGGAATCATCTCAATAGAAAAGGGAAGACTTCCATTCAGGTCTGACATAAAGGTTGCAAGGCTTCCAAAAGACCCTACAAAGGGTGAGGCGAAAGATGCAGCCATACTGAATGCTGCGAGGTATGCCTGGCTTACTCAGCTGATTCGCAAAACAGATAAAAAGGCTGTAGTGATAGATGACAGCCAGTATCTGATGGCTAATGAATTCTTTGAAAGAGCCAATGAGAAGGGCTATGACAAATTTACAAACATAGCAAAAAGATTTAGAGACCTTATCCATTCAATAAACGAGCTCGAGGAAGATGACAAGATAGTCTACTTCCTGCATCACTCGGAAACAGACACGGACGGACGAGAAAAGGTCAAGACCATTGGCAAGATGCTCGACGAGAAGCTGACAGTAGAGGGATGCTTCGACATCGTCATCTACTGCCAGGACCACAAGTTCTTTACACAGTCCAATGGTCAGAGCACAGCAAAGACTCCGGAGGACATGTTCCCTTTGGAGATACCGAACGACCTCAAAATGGTCGATACAGCAATAAGAGAATATTACGGATTGACAGGAGGAGAAAAATAATGGCATTCAGAAAACCAAAAGACTATGACGATGTAAGAGTAGGCGAGCCAAGAATATTGCCTGCTGGCGGATATATCTGCAAGATCCTGAAGGCGGAAGACACCGAAAGCAAGACCGGAAAGCCGATGCTCAAAGTATTCTTCGACATCGATGAAGGTGAATTTAAGGGATACTTCAGAGATCTGTTTGACGGATGGAAAGCAAGCGCTGAGGACCCAAAGACTGTTAAGTGGGCTTTCAATGGTACGAAATGGATTCTCTACTATGACAATGAAGGCAAAACAAACCGCGACTTCAAGTCATTCTGCACATCCCTTGAAGACTCAGGGACAAAAGTATGGATAAATGACACCTTTGATGTGAATGGACTCAAAGGTGCTAAGCTCGGCATCATCTTCCGCAGAGAAGAACACGAATACAACAATGCAAGGTCATGGCGTACTGCACCGATAGGTTTTAGATCCGTGAAGACCATTGAGGAGGGAACCTATAACATCCCTGCAGAGAAGCCACTGCCAGAGCCGGTGCTCACAGATACGGATTCGTTCGAGGCTCTCGATGAAGATCTGCCATTCTAAGGAGGTGCGAGATGGCTACGTTTTATAGCCTTACCGTCACGCCGCTGAAAGGAGACGGCACATGGGGCAAGATAGAGTTCAGCTCACCTTCAAAAGAACTGTTTGAACTGGTAGAAAGCATGGTCCACGCTGCTACAGATGCGACAAGCTGGCGCAACAGAGTGGAAGAGGTCCATATTGTGAACGTGCCGGATTTTGAAGATGAACAGTAGAGAAAAGGGCAAGCGTGGCGAGCTTGAGGTCGCGCACCTACTTCAGCAACACGGATTTGATGCCAGGCGAGGTCAGCAATTCAGCGGAGCCAACGGTGATGCGGATGTGGTTGGTCTCCCTGGCATACATATCGAAGTCAAGCGAGTGGAGAAGCTGAATATAGACGAAGCGATGGAGCAGTCGGTACGCGATGCAAGGCATGGGGAGATTCCGGTTGTTATTCACAGGAAGAACGGAAAGCCGTGGAAAGTGACGATGCTCTTCGAGGACTGGATAAAGGAAGTGGTGAGATAGTGAGCAAAAAGCCAAAAGGGTTTGTGGTATACGGCACGATCAGCGAAGTCTTAGACCGGCTGTCAGACGAGGAGACAGGGCGCCTATTCAAGGGCATGGTCAAATACTTTGTGGACGGTATCGAACCAAAGTTTAAAGGCGTTTTGGAGTTCATATTCATCCCCATCAGACAGCAGATGGACAGTGATGTCGATAAGTATGAGGAAAAGTGTGAAAGAAATAGAGCGAACGCCAATAAGAGATGGCAGACCAATGCGAACGCATACGACCGCATACAGTCGGATGCGATGGATGCCAATATAAATAAAAATATAAATATAAATGAAAGGGAAAGGGAAAGGGAAAATATAAAGTCGGCTGAAACCGACGATTCCACCGACAACTTAGTTTTTTTCAAAGGATTTAAGTAGGGAGGAGATATGACGAGAGAAGAAACCATCAGAATACTCGACCGCATATGCCGCCTTTACATCACTCAGGCAAAAAAGCTGACGGAGATCGAAAAGGCGTCGATGATAGACACATGGGTAGAGACATTCGAGTTCGATACATATGAAAACGTCAATAACGCTTTGAGCATATATGTGAGAGCTGGCAAGCCGTTCTTTCCGCAGCCGTCTGACATCATGAACATCATCGTTGCAGAGGAGAATATCCCGAGCGGTCAGACATTCAGCGAAGCGGACAAGCTGTTCAATACGCTCGCTAATATAGCCGATGTCCTTGCCAATGATAAGGAACGTATATCCATCATAGATCCGGGCGGTATCAGATGGAGCGATGAATATCAGAAAAAGATATACATGCACGCTGAGACCATAATCAGTACGAAGTCCTATACGCAGTATGACTTCAAACAGCTGCCTTATGAGATACAGGAATACGTTGAGGATATCGAAGGGCTGAGAAGCATCTGGGGCGAGATAGAGAGCAGCAGAGAGATGGCAAAGAAGCGTTTTGTGATGGCTCTGCCAGAGATCAAGGCAGAGATTGCAAGGAGGAATGATAAGACCTCCGCAGAGAATAAGGCAAAACTTGAGGCACTCTTTGCAAAGATGAACGACCGGAGGCGATGAGTTTGAAGCGTAGGTGTGATATCTGTGGCATCGAGGCGGACGAGCACTGGATGCAGTCATACAATGTCGGACGCAAAACGATATGGCTTTGCTGGGAATGCTGGAAAAATTCACAGTACGAGGCAAACAAGTCAGACCTCGCGAGGCAGAAGAAACTGTATCAGATACATAAGTTTAAGAAGAGGAACCGATGAAGGATTATGAACCGAGGCTCTGCATCATTTGCGGGGTCGAATACATACCGAGGCGAAGCGATCAGAGAACGTGCGGTTCTGAGGAATGTATGAAAAAGCGACAGCGGTTGAACCAGCTCGAATACCGCAAGAGGAACTACGCGAAGGTATTAGCTGATAACCGAAGGACAATGAAAGAACGACGGGAGAAAAAGAGACGAAAGGAAAAGCCGGACACGTTGGTTGCTGTCGGGTACGCTGAGAGGCAGATGGCCGAAACTTTGAAGATGGCCGGGAGGGTAAAAACAGAACTATGAGAGAAACAGAAGCTGACGGATATATCACAAGGGACACAGACCTGACAGAGCCAAAACGCACATGCTTTAACTGCGGGGCATATAAATATTTTCTCGATATTAAGCGATACAAGTGCATTGAAGGCCATATCATAGATGCTGCTGACTGGAGACAGAAATATTCAGTATGTGACAGATGGAGAAAAAAGAAATGATTTACAAGATTGTTGCACTCATTATCATCGCGCTGCTGCTGGTGATGGACTATGTAATGCTGGTTGTTGCAAGTAGAGCGGATGAACGTGCGGAGCGCTTTTATAGGAGGCGGAAAAATGAAAGAAGTAATAGTAAAGCTGACAAGTGACCACATAAAGGTCAAGGGCGGTGAGTATGTCAGGGACTATGAGCATGGAGAGTGGGAAAGAGTGTCAGCCGATAAATATGTACAACACGCATACCACTATTACAGATGTTCTGTATGTGGATATGACCATATAGGCAAGACCAACTTCTGTCCTAACTGCGGTGCGGATATGCGCAAGGAGAGTGAGTGATGAGAGAATGTAGTGAGTATGAGATAACAATCGAAAAATTACTGAATGTTGTTCACAGTTACACAGACCCTATACGCATCCATGTGATTATAGGTGACGCATGGTTGACTTGCGAAGAAGCAAGAGGTACAAGACGTTTACACGATTTCTATCTGACCAAGGCATACACTAAATATGATGATGAGGAAAAAGAGCGTTTGCTCAAGTATTACAAGGATGTGCCCGTGTGGAACATAACAGCGTGGCACGATGTTGATTGCCGAGAAATTCGTTATGGCATAGAAGCACGATGCCATTATAAGGATGTCAGAGAGGGGTATCTTGCCGAAAAAGCAGACCTAAAGAGAGCCAAAGAAAGAGAACGCAGAAAGAAGAAGAGAGAGCAGACGGAAAGGAGTAGTGAATGAAAAAGCTGTGGAAAAAGGTGACTCCGATACCAATTGAGTTTAACGGAAACGGCTATCTGTGGGATTGCACCAACTGCGGATATTGTCTGACATCAATACAGAAATATCCGACTTGCAAATGTCCAAGATGTGGAGCAACGGAGCAGACGGAAAGAGAGGGCGAGTGATGCCATACGAAGATGATTACAAAATGTGGCTTGAGAAAGCCTTGATAAGAACGAACCCCGATTGGGTATGTGACGAGATGTCCTACAATGAGTTTACTCACAATTGGTGTCACCAATATTGTGGAGAGGATAATGCTTATATAACACCGAAGTGTTTGCATATGTACTACCACCATATTGCAAGAGCAGACCGCAAGACCGAGAACAGTTCGGAAAAACCGAACAACTCAACTATTTCCAAAATGGAACAAGTTGAGGAC
>Ga0326513_10004141_pt1 | contig 10425 bp, 11 predicted proteins | sample 2_2465_0518_D_FD_203654 | JGI IMG/M metagenome (GOLD analysis project Ga0326513, IMG submission 203654) | Bovine rumen microbial communities from UC Davis, California, United States - 2_2465_0518 | ecosystem: Host-associated > Mammals > Digestive system > Stomach > Rumen | place: USA... | reverse complement strand
TCTCTTTCGCCAGTCAAAATAATCATGCATGTACTTTCGGTAATCTTGATATTCTGTTATCGGTTTCATGTTTTAACCTCCTTACAAACTCAAATATACGTCATTTATCAGTAACTCGCAATAGATAAAATGATACAAAAATTTCGATTTTTCGCAGAAATATGCAAATTTTGTAAATTTCGAAAATTTTTATAATTTAATGAATCAGTAGTAGATACAGATGAATCACAGGCGGATGGCCATAGTTTCTGGTTAGCGGCTATCAGTCAACTGTTTTTGAAAAAATCCTGATGTAATATGAGAAGGAGATTCCCCGTCAAGCGGGGAATGACAATGCATAACGAGAAGGAGGTGCCCGCTTACTTCGACTGCGCTCAGCACAGGCTCTGGCGGGAATGACAATGCTTTTTCTAAATTTCGCATCATGAAACCATGGAAATTGTTGGATTCTGAATTTTTGGTGGATGCGCCGTGGCTGAAGGTCGCAAAGGAAACGTGCGAACTGCCGAACGGCAAGGTCATCGATGACTTTTATACGTTATGGCAACCCGACTGGGTTTTGATTCTTGCACGAACAAAGGAAGGCAAGTGGGTCATGACGGAACAGTACCGCCACGGGACAGGTAAGATTGCACTCGAGTTCCCGGCGGGGATTATAGACAAAGGCGAAACTCCGGAAGAGGCTGCCGTTAGAGAATTGCAAGAGGAATGCGGGTACGGCATCGGAGAAGGGAGATGCCCGCTCAGTGGCGGGCATGACAAATCAAACGGAGACTTTACTGGATCCTGCGCTTCGCTCAGGATGACGAATAACGCGATAACTTATCTTGGTTCTTTTCCGGTAAATCCGGATAGGCATCGCGGAAAATTCCATGTAGTGTTTATCGATGGCGTGGAACGTTTGGGCAAAACGAGCTTTGACGATACGGAAGACATCGAGACGTTCCTGTACACGGACGAAGAATTTCAATCAAAGGTCGCCGACGGCACGTTCAATCACCCGCATCAAATCGCAGGCTATTTCAAGTGGAAATTATCGCAATCCGCCTCCCAATCTTAATTCTCGGGCTGAACGGCGTTCCCGGCTTTGCACTTTTTAGGCATTTCAACAAACTGTATGGTAGCGTGACCGTTCGCGAGAATGTGCCGGGCGTTATCGGCATTCGACCAATCAAGCACCCGTGCGTTTTTGGCGAAAACGTCTTCGGCGTAGATGCCGAAGAGACAGAACGATTGGGCGAACTTTTCGAACGGTTCCACTTCGGCACAGTCATTGACGCGAGCGGGAACTGTGCGCTGAAAGCCTGTGAATGCGACCCCGCCCGTAGCAGGCTCCTGAACTACAGCCAAGGCGTTGATGCAGCTACATTCGCCGCACGCTACAACGCAACGCTCATCCGCATTTCTGCCGACATGGTCTTTAGCGGTGACGAAAAGACAAAACCGAACCGCCCTTACGTCGAAACCGACCCGAAAGACCCCATCCACAATTACGGCAAGCACCAGGCCGAAGCCGAAGATGCGATTACCGCCATCAAGCCAGACGTCGTGATTCTCCGCGTGCCACTCCCGATGGACTATGCGCCCGGCGGATGCGCCGGCGCCATTGACTGGATTACGTACCGGTTCCGTCCCGGTCGCCCGGCGACCTTATTCACCGACGAATACCGCAATCCGCTTTCAGGCCCAGACCTTTGCCGCACCGTGCAATACATTATTGAACATAAATTCCCCGCAGGCATTTACAACTGCGGTGGTCCGCGTCGCGTTTCGCTTTACAACGTCGGGCAAATCGTGAACGCCGTCGGCGGCTACCCCGCCCGCCTCCTCCACGGAGTGCCGCGCATCGAAGGAGGCCCGATGCCTCCGCGCGTGGGAGATATCAGCATCAATTCAGAAAAGCTCTACAAATTGCTCCCGCCAGGGTTCATCAAGCCATGGCCCGTCTTTGACGAACTCGTGCCCGACAGTTTCGACTGGCACAAGACTTTTGGTCGCGATATTACAGATAAGCGTAAAATAGGTAGCGACGAGGCTATCACAAACTTGCTTGTAAATGGTGTAGACACGGGGTTTATCCGTGAGTTACGCGGAACAAAAGTGTAATTACCTATTGAAAATTTTTGAGAAAGTCACGGTGAAGTTGTTTATCACCATACTTATCTTCGGCGCCGAGAGCTAAATCATCGGCCGAGTAGCCACTTGAAACACGCAAAAGCAAAACCTTGCGTGCCGATTCATCATAGCTAAAATGGATGCGGAACGTGCGATAGGCAAGCACGCCCGTCTTAGAAATTTCATCGATAGTCAACCGGCGGCGGGAACTGTCAAAGACATCCTTGGAGAAATTTCCGCGAGAAAGTTGCACCTGTGCAAAGCTTTCCAGGTCAAAAGCACTATGCTCTGCAATCCAGTGATTTTGTTCGGAAAACTCGGGAGCCTTTTCGACTGTCCACAAGTCCCCCACTTGCTCTTCGACCCAACCCGCCTTTGCCTCCGGGAACGCATCGGCCATCGGGATGTACGGTTTGATATCGAGTACGGGCGTTCCATTCAGCAGGTCGGCTTCATCGACGTATAACGTGAGCCCTTCGACTTTCAGGAGCCTCACGCAACTAAGTCCAATCGGATTTGGTCGGTAAGGACTGCGGCTTGCGAAAGTTCCCACACGGTCTTTACCCTTGGGCGGTACAGGCGGGCGCGTTGTCGGGCGCCAGCCCTCGTTCTCGTGGAACAAGAAAATCACCCAGATGCGTTCAAAGCCATCTAAGTCGCGAAGCGCCGTCTCGAAATTCATTCCCGGCTGCAGTTCAATACGGCCTGGATGCCCTGCAAAAAGACGCCCCTGGCGAGGAGCATCATACTTGTAAACAGCATCACCGTAGAATGTTCCGATAGGCGTCATTGCAATTACTTGCCTTCGGCTATCCTTCCATACCGGATGTAATCTATTTTCCCGGTAAAGAATCGTCTAGCATGCAATTCCTGATACATGGAATCATAGCCAATACCAAGGCCATATTCAATATCCATCTTGCTCTTGATTTCTGTTGCAATACGCGTTTTGCCATCAAGAGCGACGTTCAACGAGTAAACCGTCTTTTTCGTTACAGCCGACATTGTCGGGAAAAATCGAACGCGAACAACATGCCATTCATCCATGGAAACGGCGCCAACCTTCATCTCTTCCCAAGTATCACGAATTTCGACATCGCGAATATGGAAATAAATATCAGAACCATCCAAACGCAACTGCCAGCCGTCCTTGTTACTTCCCGGAGGTTCTGCAACAAAGATATTCGCCATGTTTCCGGCTTTAGTCGGCATAAAACGCACTTCGACAACAAAGCTGCTACTTTCAAAAGTTTCACTTAAAGGGATATGCAAACCATTGGATCCATCGAAAACAATGCTTCCACATTCAGCCGATATCGCCGACACCTTATTGTCCTGGTATGCGTTGTTGTCGCCAAGATAATCACGCCCCAAGTCATAGGGCGAATTAAATTCGTACGCAACGTCAAAGCCTTTCAAATCTTCAACTTTCGTTTTGTCGTCACATTCCAATTCATCGGCATTGGAAGCAACTACATTCATTCTTTTATACGAAGCCCCACCATACAAGCTGTAGGATTTGTCATCAACACTAGAACTCGATGAACTTGCAGCACGGCTCGATGAAGAACTGGAGGCATTACGCGAAGAAGAACTTACAACGTTGTTTTGCGATGTACGCGAAGAGGAGCTTTCGACTTTGTCCTGTGATATGCGAGAGGAGGAACTAGCAGCTTTGCGAGAAGACGAGCTCTCTACGTTATTTTGCTTGACACTTGAAGAAGACGAAGATTCGACATCACCATAAGGCGTTGCCTGAACAGGATTCGAAGCATGTTCCGTACATCCTACACAACAACCCAAAATAGCGGCAACTCCGGCCAAGACTCCAAACTTCATCTCAAATTCCTTGTTAGTAGCCCAAGCAAATCGCAAGGCTCCATAGAACACTAATATATAAAAAAGCCAGCCCGCAAAAAGCTGACTTTTTACGAGATTCATCTAATTTACGCAACTAGATTCATTAGGTCGTAATACATCAGCCGCGTATGCGGGTCATCGTCTTCGGCATTCATGAAACGAAATCCATTTTTCTCGTAGAACGGCACCGCATTCAAATACGCATCGACCGTCAAAAACCGGCAACCCATCTTATTATCGAAAAAGAACATAGCCTTGATACAATCCAAAACTGTTGTTCCAATTTGACATCCTTTCGCGGATACATCAACGCCAAGCCTACATAATTTAACCGCAGGATAACTTTTTAAACGTTTTTCATTCGGAAAGCCCTGTTTTTTACGGAAACGGTTAAATTCAGTTTTATCCTTAAAATCACCCATGGCAACCTTGTCATTGGCAAGGCTACAATAAGCAAGCATTTTACCTGTATCAGCATCAGCACAAGCATAGCTCACCGAAAGCAAATGTTTTTGAAACTCCGAGGCCCGATTCCGAATGAAATCATCCAAATCAGGATCTCCACAGGTAAAGTCTTTGACGGAATAAGACGATCGAATCTTTATAAAACTAAGCTTTGATAGATTTACACCTTTTTGAACCACGGATCAACACCTCCATTGGCTTCTTCACGGGCACGCTGATCAGCCATACCACGTTCATAAGCCTTTTTCATGAGCTCGTAATTCCGCAAAATGCGGGCTCGAACTTCAGGAGGTTCCGGTTTCACGTTTTGCATCGCCTCTAAAAAGCGACGAGCATCTTCGCCAAAGAGAATCGGAGTTTCACGAATCGGTCTAGCCATAGCCATGTCCTTTATTTTTCATATAACAAGAGATATAACAACTATGGAGTATCACTAGACAGGTGAAACCCGGCAACACACTACTAAGGTGGTTTTCTTAATATAGCATGATGAAAATTCAAAAACAAGGGGCCTCGTTTCACGCCATTCATTTTGCAAACGATAGGCGACAAGGCTCAAAAAAGCGAATTTAAATTTTTGCGCATTCTCGCAACTCTCGCCTCGCACACTTTTGCCGTTGCGGATCCATTTTTCTATCTTTGCGCTCCTTTGGAGCGCATTTAGTTCGGCTCAGCAATGTCAAAACAACAAGTTGTTTTGCCGCAGCGTTCGCCTTTTACTAAATTTGCGCACGATGAAAGATAAAGCTAAAAAACTCATTGAAAAGTACGAAGAACTGGAATCGGAACTCGGCAATCCGGATGTTCTCGGTGACCAGGCTCGTTACAACAAGATTCACAAGCAGTACAAGGGTATCGAAAAGGCTGTTTTGAAGGCCAAGGAATACCTGCAGATGATGGACGACCTTGATGAATACAAGGCCGCCCTCGGCGATTCCGACCCGGAAATGGTCGCAATGGCCAAGGCCGAAATTTCGGAGATCGAAAAGAAGCTCCCCGAAGTAACGGACGAACTCCAGATTTTGATGGTGCCGAAGGATCCGTGGGACTACCGTAACGCAACGCTCGAAATTCGCGGTGGTACAGGTGGTGACGAATCCGCACTTTTCGCAGGCGACCTGTTCCGCATGTATCGCGGCTACTGCGACAAGATGGGCTGGAAGATGACCATCCAGGACTTGAGCGAAGGCACGGTGGGTGGCTACAAGGAAATCCGCGTGTTCATCGAAGGCGACAGCGTCTATGGCACGCTCAAGTTCGAAAGTGGCGTTCACCGCGTGCAGCGCGTGCCGGAAACGGAAACGCAGGGCCGTGTGCATACGTCTGCAGCTACAGTCGCAATCCTCCCGGAAGCTGAAGAAGTCGACGTAGAAATTCGCGAAGCGGACATCCACATGGACACCTACCGTTCTTCGGGTGCTGGCGGTCAGTACATCAACAAGACGGACTCCGCCGTGCGTTTGACGCATATCCCGACGGGTGTGGTGGTGAGCTGCCAGACCGAACGTAGCCAGTTGCAGAACAGACTCCACGCCATGGAAATGTTGCGTTCCAAGATTCTTGACGCCGTCATCGCGAAGAAGGAAAAGGAAGAAGCGGCAAACCGCAAGGCCCTCGTGGGTACTGGTGACCGTTCTGCCAAGATCCGCACTTACAACTATCCGCAGAACCGCGTGACGGACCACCGCATTGGCCTCACCGTTTACAACTTGGACAAGGTTGTCACAGGCGATCTCGATGAAATCATCAACGGTCTCCAGATGGCAAACGCCCAGGAAAAGCTCGGAAAGTTCAACGCTTAATGGACTGCCGCGGCCCCATACGGGGCCTCGCAGTGACGTATGACAAGAACAACGTCATTGCGAGGGGCTACGCCACGAAGCAATCCATGCATTTTAGAAGGAAAGTCCAATGCCACAGCCGCAGATGACAGTTCTTGAAATTTTGAACCGCACCAAGGTCTTCTTCGAAAAGAAGGGCATTCCTGATGCACGTCTCGATGCCGAGTACATCATCAGTTACGGTCTCAAGATGAAGAACCGCATGGACTTGTACCTGAACTTCGAAAAGCCGCTCACGCCAGCAGAGCTGGACGTGCTTCGCACGATGGTTGCACGCCGTGCAACGCGTGAGCCGCTGCAGCACATCATCGGCGATACAAGCTTCCGCGGTTTCATTATCAAGTGCGACCGCCGTGCGCTTATCCCGCGCCCGGAAACGGAATCGCTCGTAGACATGGCATCGGACAGTCTCAAAGGCATCGAAAAGCCGTTCATCGTCGAAATCGGCACTGGCACAGGCGCCATCTCGATCGCTTGTGCTAAAGAAATTGCAGGCGCCAAAGTACTCGCTACAGACGTTTCTGAAGACGCTCTCGCCCTTGCTCGTACAAATGCTGAAGCGAACGACCTCGCAGGTAATCCCGACGCAGAAAGCGCCGCATCTTCGACCGATTCCACCGCTTCGGCATCCTCGGCAAGTTCCGCAAATGCAGCAAGCACATTGACCTTCGCACAGGGCGACTTGCTAAACGCAGTCACCGCTGACGTTATCGCAAATGTCGCCGGCGATGCTTCTGCAAAAATCGATTGCCTGATTGCAAACCTCCCCTACATTCCGGACAGCGAAAAAGACAAGCTCCAGCCCGAAGTTGCAAAGTACGATCCTGCCCTCGCCTTGTTCGGCGGTGCAGACGGTCTTGACCTTGTCCGCAAGCTTTTACAGCAGACCGAAGGCAAGCTCAAGCCAGGTGCATCTATTTTGCTTGAAATCGGTTCTGAACAAGGTGAAATGCTCAAGGCCGAAGCTGAGAAGTATCCGTGGCTGGAATTCACGGGAATCCACAAGGATTTCTGCAACAACGTCAGATTTGTCAGCTATAAAGCAAAGTAGCGACAACATTGGAGATTCCCCATCAAGTGGGGAATGACAGCAACGGAGATTCCCGCGGCACTCGCCGCGTTTTTTAATACCCAGAACAACCGAGGGCGGAGAGCACAAACGTTTCGCTTTCACCCATGCGATAATACGGAATCAAGTCATCATCATCGATGGCGCTATCATCGTTACCGCTCAACTGCATCAGTTCCCCAATGCGACGCTTGAAAATGGAAAAGCCGGAATCCCACGGAGACTGTTCCGGAATTTCGACTACATGCTTATTCACTTTAACAACTTTGCGATTCATATATTCACCTTTTGGTGTTTAGTGTTCTTACGAGCACTAATATAGAATCACAAGATGTCAGAAGATGACATTTTAAGAAATGCCGTAAAAAAAGGTGATGCCTGCTCAGAGGCAGGCATGACAAGTCGCGGCATTTACGCTCGCAACAACTATTCTACAACAACGGCCTTGACCTGGGCATGACCAGCTTTGTCTAGCCCAAGCTTTTTGCCAGCCGCTTCGCTCAAATCGAGCACGCGCTTCTTGGCATACGGTCCACGATCGTTTACGCGTACAACGACAGAGGCGCCCGTCTTTATGCGGGTCACCTTGAGTTTTGTGCCAAACGGGAGTGTCCTATGCGCACAGGTAAAGTCATCGCGGTCAAAAATTTCGCCACTAGCGGTCTTTTTGCCATCAAACCCCTTACCATAATAACTTGCGTCTCCCGTAAACGTATAGCCTATTTCAGCCTTTTTCTGGACGCGGGACGATTTCGTAACGCGAGTGTAACCCTTACGATGTGTAGAACCTGAGCATCCCGAACAAGCAAGCAGGACGCCAAGAACAAACACCAACCAAAAACGATAAGTCATACAACCTATTCAAAGTCGTACATGCTGTTGTACGTATTCTCGAGAATTTCGTCTTCTTTATTTATAATTTCAGCCTTTTTCTCTTCGGGCTTGGCATTCAAAGCTTCGTAATACTTGGCAGAATTCTTGTTCAAATTTTCAATCGTCTGCGCGGTACGTTTGCGAAGCTTCGCCAAGTCGTCATCGGTTATCGTAAGGCGCGTATTGAGCACATAGGCGGCACGCTTGCCCCACGGCGTTTGGCCATGTTTATCGCGGAGTTCACGGTAAATCGCAATGGCGCTATCCAACCGTTCCGGAGTCATCTGGAAGTAAATAGCCTTCATGTAAAGCGCCTGCACACCCGACTGCGTCTGCGGATAGTCCTTGTAGACGCTATCAAATGCGACAAATGCAGTTGCATAGGCGGAATCCACCTGATCCATCTTGCTCACCGGCATTTCAGAAGCGACCGTCCACAAGCTTTCTGCCGCCATGTAGCGATCATGGGCTTCATCTTCCTTAGTCTTCATCGTGACGTTCATGCCGAGGTTTGCCTGCGCCTGCTTGGCGTAATCAGTATTCGGATACTTCTCGATGATTTCCCTGTAAAGGTCCTCAGCCGTGTCCGGGTCATGCAAAAATTCATCGTAGATAAACGCCCTTGCATACGAGGCTCGCATAACGCTTGCCGTATCGTCGGACTTTTCAATCACGTTCGTAAGTCTTGCCACGGCGCTGTCCGCTTCGGAAAGTTTGAGCAAGAAGAGTTCCGCAATCATAAATTCATTTGCAAAGAACGACTTCATGTTGGGAATGGAATCCTTGCTCTGGAGAATGTCCTCATTGCGGCTACGCATCGAAACAAGGCGTTTCAAGGCAGTACGGCGTTCACGAGCCTTTTGACCATACTCGCTGATAGACCTCGCAATGTAGCTGCTATCGTAATAGGACATCGCAAGTTCATAATTCAAAGTCTTGGTCTGTTCGTAGTCGCCCATGTTGAAGTAACTGCGAGAAGAGGATTCCGTCTTCGGATACTCCGTATTGACCTTATTGAAAATCACATAGGCATCGGCCTTGCGACCCGCCAAAAGCGTTGTTTCAGCAATGCGGACCAAATAGAACGGGCGCTGTTTTTCGTAGGCTTCGACCTTGTAAAGAGCCTTGTATTCATCCGCGGCCTTGAGGTATTCCTTCGTGTTCACAAGGCATTCCGCCGACTGCTCACCCGCCGTCTGGCGTTCACGATCGTTCAGGTTTTCAATTTCCTTGGCATTGTAATGGTGGTGGGCCTTTTCCCACTGTTCCATCTTGAAGTAAAGCCCGGCCAAACGGAAATGAGCCTTGCCCTTCATGTACGGGGTTCCACTCGTATCGGCAAGTACAGCCTCAAGCGATGCAATAGCCTGTTCCGGAGCCTCGGACTTTTCATCCAGAAGCGAGAGCAGGTTGAGCCCCTGGAAATAGTAAGGGTGATTTTTATCGGCTATTACCGGTTCCAGCGCAAAGCGGCTGATGTTGAATTCCTGGTTGCGGTAAAGACAGTAAGCACGCTGGTATTCCACGGCACGCATGGAATCGTTATCGGCAAAGTAGCGTTCGTATTCGTCGTACTTGGTGATTGCCTTTGGCCAGTCGGCCTTGTGCCTGTAAGATTCAGCAATGAGGAAAACGGCTTCGGCAGTGCGCTTCTTGTTTTTCGGGAAGCGTTCCAATACACGGGAGCCCTTTTCAATGATTTTCTCATATTTCTGCGCTTCTTCGCCGCTTGCATAAGACTGGGTTTCGTCAGGGACGCTGTCCAGGCGTGCTGTGCGCAGTTCGGTCGCTTCGTCATAGAGGCGTTCTGCATTGAACATGTGATTCAGGTAGGCGCAGCAGGTGCAACCTTCCAACAATGCAGCGAACAAAACCAGAGCTAATAAACGACCACGGAACATATAGCTATAAAATAGATATTTACGAGCTAAAATTCCATAAGAAGAGGCAGATAATCGCAAAGTTTCAGGCCTGAAGGCGGCAAAGTATTGCGATCAAGGCGAACCATGCGCACTTCGGCCGGTTTTCCGACGATGCGGGCCAAAATTTCGAAGTTGTCGCGAGTTTCCCAGACTGCAGCATCCATGATAGTGCCATCACCGCAATCGGTTTCACCCGTATTGTTGCTGATACCAGAGATGCGGGAATTCTGCTTCAGGAGTCGCGTAAAGATTTCAGGAGCAACTCCAAGGTGGTTCGAGT
>Ga0326513_10004140_pt1 | contig 10425 bp, 24 predicted proteins | sample 2_2465_0518_D_FD_203654 | JGI IMG/M metagenome (GOLD analysis project Ga0326513, IMG submission 203654) | Bovine rumen microbial communities from UC Davis, California, United States - 2_2465_0518 | ecosystem: Host-associated > Mammals > Digestive system > Stomach > Rumen | place: USA... | reverse complement strand
TATATTATTCTGATAGACAGATTTCATGACAGAACTGTTCCTGTCCCACCCACCCATATCAGCGGTGTATATGTCCGGTATGCCAAGTATGGCAGCGGAAGAGGCAAAGTAGTGTCTCAAGTCATGAAAGCGTATTGTTGATCCTAACTTGTCTCTTAACACAGTGAATTTCTTTGAAATGGTAGCAGGATTCATGTTTGTAACATAACCCTCACCGTCCCCTATCAAGTCCAAGAGGAACTTTGGCAGGGTGACACTCCGCACACTTCCTTCGGTTTTGGGATGATCCTTGTATATCCAGTTGTTATTTTTATCCTTTACCATGACAGAATGTATGTAGGCCACACCGTTTTCAATGTCCTCATACTTGAGAGCCGATATCTCACCTTCCCTCAATCCGCACATACCGAAACCAATGCAGACCTTAAAGGCGGGTTGAGCAGCCTTGTATAATGCCTGTACGTCCTCGTCAGAAGGTGATACAGGACGTTTAGCCTGTTTAGCGGGTAAAGTAACCTTAAATGTCATATCGGGCGCATATAAGCCAAGGGAAGCCGTCAGAAGGGCATACACGTTCTTAACGGTCTTCGGTGACTTATCTCTGGCAAGGTCAGAAACGAACAGTTGAAGGTCTTCTGAAGTGAGAGAACGCACACGCTTGTTATTTATAGGCTCATAGTTATTGTTACGCATCCTGTCATATCCCCTTATAGTACCGGGAGACAGTACACCTTCTTTGGCGTTGATATATCCCTCTAAAGCATCCTTTACGGTCAAGTCATACCTTGCACGTAGCTTTTTCTGCATAGCGTATTTAGCCGCTTTCATTTCAGCTTCGGCTTTGGTAGGGGCAGTGAAGGACTCATATACTTTTTTGCCGTTATCCTTGTGAGAGTATACCTGGACTCTCCATGATCCGGAGGGAAGTTTTTTAGCGGTTGCCATAATTCACCAACACTTTGAGCATTTCTTTTTGCCAGAGTCTATAGCTTCCATTTCGCTTATACACCTTGCATTGTCGGGATTCATGTTGCCACAGTTGGGTATCTTGTGATAACTCTTCCCAGTAGGGGTGACATATACATCTACATATTCCCTTGTATCTACTTGTGAGGATATGTACGTTCTTTCAATTTCTCCGGTTGTACCGTCAAAGTGAACGTCTGTCCCTTCATAACCGGAATAGTGATACCATTCCAATAACTGCTCGTTATCAAACACATCCCCCGGAGAGTAATTGTTGGCAACATAGTTTTTGATTTCATCCTCATAATTGGAAAATGCATAATCCAACAATTCATCCTTGTCTACTTGGCTTAAATCAAAGCTATTGTAATAGTCAGCTTCGGTGTTATACATATCCTCGTCATATCGGGTAGTAGTGCCACACCCGACCAATAGTACCGATATCAGAACGATAGGAAGATATCTCATGAGTGCGCCTCCCATTCTATAGACTGTACGTCCGACTTGTTAAAATCCCCATTATAGATATGCCGTAAAGCATGACAGTAGGCTTTCCTCTGTCCGATTTCATCCAACCTGTCAGCTATATAAATGGTATATCCGTCATAGCAGGGTGTTACCATTTCATGTATCTTGCCGGGTAAATCTACATAGTATACGTACAATTCATCCATTGGGATTTGTCCTCTTAAACTTCAGAAGCATATCAGCAGCCATTTTAAGGTCTTCGGGATCGCAGTCCCTTGCCGCATCCATTAACGCTCTTAACCGTGGATTATCATAGATATCTTGAGCAATGGCAGCGGTGTTATCGTCAAAGTAATACTTGTTTTCCTCTGTAGAGTCTTTGTCAGAGGCAAGTGATTCTACGGAAACCCCCAAGTAATGAGCAATAGATATCAATTTATCCGCAGAGGGGACGTGTGCGTTGTATTTCGCTATAGAAGAGCGAGGCAAAGACAGGTCTTTTTCTATTTGATTTATAGAAATACCCTTGGTTTTTGCGGTATCTCTGATGTTCTCATACAGTCCCATGATTATACCTCAAAATTTTACGCAAAAAGGTATTGACAATCGCAAAATATTGCGTATAATCATAATCGTGGTGCGCAAGATTTTACGATTTCATTGTTGGTCGCACTTCAATGTTAGCATATTTTACGTAAACGTACAACGCTATATGTAGAATTTTGCGCACTATATATGGTATCGCAGGGAGACGGAGAGGAAAAGAATGTATCGGAAAATACAGAAGATGTGCAAAAAGCACAAGGTCAGTGTGAACAGGCTTGAGTCAGAGTTGGGATTCACCCGTGGAAGCATCTTCAAATGGGATGTACATAGACCAAGCGTGGACAAGGTAAAGAAGGTAGCAGACTTCTTTGGAGTAAAGATAGAGGACTTGATTTGAACACTAAAGCAATCATCAAAGGTTGGATGATTACAGCCGACATAGCAGGCCTTCAAGAATTGGCAAACGTGACAGGCATATCTTACGGGACACTCAAGTTAAGAATGAGAATACCGCAGGAGTTTAGGGCGAGAGAGCTTAACGCTATCAGAGAAGCCACAGATATGACCGAAGAAGACTACACCCGCTTGTGTGTGGCAGCGGGAGAAGGGAGGTAAACATGAGACTGATTAGAGCAGTAATCGTAGCCGTGATACTCACCACAACACCAGTATATGCCGCCAATAGTCCGGCAGATGTAGAGAGAGAAAAAGCACAAGCTTATCTGGAAGAGAACCAGGTGGAGATACCCGAAGAGGTCGAGTATTGGTGCGAGTATTACGGAGAGCAATACGATATCTGTCCCGAAGTCCTTGAGGCAGTGTGTTGGAGAGAAAGCAGATGCACACAGGAAGCACAAAGCCCGGACAAGTCCTGCAAAGGGTTGATGCAGATACACGTAGGAAACCACAGGGCAAGGATGCAGAAGTGTGACGTGCAGAACATCTTCGGGATCAGAGAGAACATCAAAGTCGGTGCAGACCTACTTAATGAACTACAGGCCGACACAGATATCACAGAAGCCCTCTGTCTTTATAACGGGGACACCGAAGGAGCAAAGCGGTACAGAGAGACAGGGAAGGCAAGTAGGTACGCAGAAAAGGTATTGGAAGTAAGTGCAGCACTTGAACGTGTTCACTTTAAATGAAGAAGAGCCGTAAGCCCACCACGACTCACGACTCAAGATCTACGATGCAAGGTGATTATAACTCACCGGAAAGGAAAAGTAAATGGATTTTCATGACACATCACAGGCATACATAGCTTGCCTACAGGTTGAAAACGCAGAATTGAGAAACAGACTCGTTCACCTTGACAATGTATGCCGCAAGATTCAGCAGGCAATCGCAACAAAACCCCTTGACGAGAACGGCAATTCAGACCGCAGACAGTGGCTTGACCAGGTAGTGACGGTAGCCAAGTCCTCACTCGCAGAGGTAGGCTATCCGGTCTACACGCAGAAGTTTATGGAAGCGTGGTCTAAAGAGATACCCGGAGAGGTAGAGGACGTAGACATACCACAGTTTGTGAAGGAGAGATCATGACCGGAGACCCTATCAGAGACTATCACACATGGGATATTGACCAATACGAAGCCGAAAAGAAACAGCCGCATTGCTGCAAATGCGGAAAGGCTATATGGGATGACTTCTACTGGGACATATTTGATGCAATTTATTGTGAGGAGTGTGCAGAAGATGGATTCAGAAAAGATACCGACAACTACGAAGGATGAAATCACATGGTTGAAGTGTGCCAGATGCGGAAGGATCTACCCCGAAGGGGGTATGAGGTACACCGGAGACAGATACTTTGGAGACAGTCAATGGATGTGTGAATGTTGTTATGACGATATGTATGTTTCGTGGGAAGAAGCATTTGAAAGAGAGGATGACGAATGAACGTATACGAAAAGCTGATAAAGGTACAGGCAGAGCTGAAAGCCCCGAAGAGTAAGTTCAACTCTTTCGGAAAGTACAAGTATAGAAGCCTTGAGGACATTCTTGAGGGAGTAAAGCCCCTGTTAGAGAAGAACAAGGCAAGCCTGGTTATAGCAGACAGTATGGAACAGGTCGGAGACAGGTACTATCTCAAGGCTACGGCTACATTCATAGACACAGAGAACGGTGAGAGTGTCAGCAATAGCGCATTGGCAAGGGAGAGCGCAGACAAGAAGGGACAGGATGACTCACAGATCACAGGAACAGCATCATCTTATGCCCGCAAGTATGCCCTTAATGGTCTCTTCCTCATAGATGATACCAAGGATGCCGACACGGACGAAGCACACGTAGAGAAAGAGGCAAGGGCAGAGAAAGCCAAGGATGACGAGAAGAACGAGGCTCTTGTGACAGACATAGGAGACATGAAGATAGCCCCTGTAAAGGTCAATGTGCTGAAGGGTGATATCGACTCTGGACTGATGAACGAAGAGAAGATGCTTGCCTACTTCAAGGTAGAGAAGCTTGAGGACGTGACCGAGAAGCAGTTTTCAGACTACGTTCAGAAACGTAACAAGGCAGGAGCAGAGAAGGCAAAGAAATGACAGGCACATATATACAGGCAGTCCAGTACCTTACCGAGCAGAACGTCAAGAACCCCGGTGCAATGTGGGACGTGAAGGAACACAAGGAGAAGAGATCACTGGATAGCAATGCATACTTTCATGTGCTCTGCGACAAGCTCCGTCAGAAGATGACCCCCCCGCTGTCTATGGCAGCTTGCAAGAACTACTTAATCACAAGCTATGGACAGCCGGAGTATGACGAGAACGGAAACATGGTTTATCTGAAAGCCAACATACCCACGGACAAGATGGCAGAGATTGAATATCTGCACTGTCTTCCGGTCAAGTGTGAGAGCGAGAACGTCATATTTTATCGGGTATATCGGGGGAGTCACACCTACAACACGGCAGAAATGGCACAGCTTATAGCCGGGACGGTGGACGAGTGCATAGTCTTGGGTATAGAGACGGCAACTCCGCAGGAGCTACAGAGAATGGCAGCGGCATGGGAGTCAAGATATGGCAAAGAGCATAGTGACAGAGTATGAGGACATATCCGCTTTCAGTGGTGCGCAAGCCGAGTGTAAGCATCATCTGATATTCGGACGGGGGTTAAGGGAGTTAGCAGATGAAGACGGTTTGTGGATTCCTTTAACCCACGCAGAACACAACATGAACCCTTGCGGGCAGCGGTGGCAGATACATGAGAATGCCCCCGCAGAGGACTTATCAAGGATGGTCGGACAGCTTGCATGGGAAAAACACTACATAGCCACGAAGAGGGAGCTTCCCTTTGAGGGCATAGAACGAGAAGCGAGAGAAGCTTTTCGGGAAAGGTACGGGATCAGTTACTTGTAATGGGAAAGTTAAGCAGAGAAAAAGGGAAGCGTTTTGAGCGGTACGTAGCAAATCTCTTTAAGGACTGGGGATATGATGCACACCGGACAGCGCAGTTTAGAGGCAACACAGGACAGGCAGGAGACGTTGAAGGGATTCCGGGCATACACATTGAGTGCAAGCACTACAAGGAGATAGGACGTGTCTATGACTGGTATGAGCAGTCAGAGAGTGATGCAAGGGCAGCGGGCAAGGGTGAGTTGCCGACAGTAGTTTTTAAGGCCGACAACAAGCCGCCCATGGTGATGATGCATTTTGAGGACTGGATTCAACTGTACAACGAGTGGCACAGCCACAAGGAACTAATAAAGAAATGGGGGATAGAAGAATGAAACTGAACAATATCAACACAAGAAGTCAGTGCGGAAAGCTTTTGAAGTATCTCAAGACTCACAAGAGAGGTATCACGACATACCAGGCTTTTGAGGTATTGGGTATTCACAGGATCAGTGCAAGGATAGCAGACCTCCGTGGGAAGGGCTATCAGATAGACACGATCATGCACTATGAGACAGAAGACGGTATGCCTAAAGTCTGGGGACAGTATGTATTAAGGGAGACGGCATGAGAGACAGTGTAGTCTTTTACAAAAGCTTCAGAGAAGCAATATCAGATTTACCGGAAGAGGAAAGACTCAAGGCATACGAAGCAATATTTGATTATGCCTTTGACGAGAAAGAGCCGGAAGAGAAGGGGATAGCTTCAGCGGTATTGAAGTTTGTTAAGCCGCAGATAGATGCCAACAACAAGCGGTATGAGAACGGCAAAAAGGGTGGAAGAGGAAACCAAACCGAAACCAAACCGAAACCAAACGATAACCAAACCGAAACCAAACCCGAACCTAATGTATATGTAAATGTAAATGAAAATGTAAAGGTTAATGAAAATGTAAATGAAAAAGAGAAGCGCACACGCTTCACGCCTCCGGCCGTTGAAGAAGTCAGAGAGTATTGCGAGGAGCGCAACAACGGCATTGATCCCGAAGCTTTCGTAGACTTTTACTCCTCAAAGGGTTGGAAGGTTGGCAATCAGACCATGAAGGACTGGAAAGCTTGTGTGAGGACGTGGGAGAGACGGCATGACAACAAAGCTTCACCCAAGATAGAGAAGTTTGATATGGATGCCTACTTACTAAAGGAAATGGGGGTTGATACAGGATGACAAGACCGGACGTAGCAAAGATGTTTTACATGGTCAAAGCAGCATATCCGAGGATGTTCAAGGACTACGGAGAGACAGACGTAAAGAACTACATAGATGCATGGTGCATGGTGTTTTCGGACATAAGCGCAGAGCAGGGGTTTGCAGGACTCAAGGTTTACTTGTCCACAGAGAAGACAGGCTTTCCCCCGTCACCCGGACAGATCATGGACTGCATACACCGACTGTCACCGGACGAGCTGCCGAACGAAATGGAAGCCTGGAACTTGGTAGACAAGGCAGTAAGAGGAGCAATCTACAATGCCGAGGAAGAGTTTGCCAAGCTTCCGCAGATAGTCAGAAGGGCGGTGAGGAGTCCCGGCAGGCTCAAAGAGTGGGCGGTGATGGACATAAACGCATACAGGACGGTGGAGCAGTCAAACTTCATGAGGGTATATCGGGCAGAGTTGGAGCGAGAAAAGACCAACATGAGAATACCACAGGGAATAAGACCACAGCTTGAGACCATAGCAGACCCGGCACTCATGATAGAGACCACGGCAGAACACGCAAGAAGTAAGACACCAGATGAAGAGATAGAGAGAATGATTAGCTTTTTGGAAGGAGAAGATGAATGACAGTAAAGAGATTGATCGATGTATTGCAGAAGTGCAATGAGAATTGGGAAGTGTACTTTCAAACAGAAATACCCAAGTATGCACAAGTAGACGGCATAACAAGGCCTGTAGAGGAAGTATACGAGATGTCTATTAGTCCTATAGACAGTGAAAAAGCGGTGGATTTTCGTGTTGTATTGAGAGAAGGAGAAGACGAATGAACAAAGCAGTTATCACAGGCAGATGGGTTAAAGACCCCGAAGTAAGGTACACGCAGGGTGAAACACCTATGGCAATAGCCAAGGGAACTATAGCGGTAGACCGCAGAGGAAAAGACAAGGGAGCAGACTTCATATCTGTTGTGGCTTTTGGAAAGACCGCAGAACACATAGAGAAGTATTACTTCAAGGGCATGAAGGCAAACATAGCAGGCCACATACAGACAGGAAGCTATGACCACAAGGACGGCTACAAGGTATACACCACGGACGTGGTTATAGACGAGATAGAGTTTGGTGATAGCAAAGCCAACAACGATTCAGCCACGCAGGAAGCAAGGGCAAAGGATCATGCAGTGGAGAAGAAAGCCATAGACGAAGAGTTTATGACCGTTTCAGATGAAGACTTGGAGGGCTTACCGTTCAACTGATATGCAACTGTTTAATGATGATTGTCTAAAAGTATTGAATACTATAGCGAAAGAGACTATTGATTGCGTTATAACGGATTGCCCATATCACATAGTAAGCGGTGGATGCACCAAAGACCCTATGAAGATCGGGAATTATGCAGAGACAACCGGGATACTCCAGAACCGTAGAGATAATCACGGAAATAGCTATGTGGGAAATACTAAACACTTAAATCTTCATAGCATTTTTGAAGAAAACGATCCCACTACATACGTAAGACAGGGAAAGCTATTCAAGCATAATGACATTGAGTTTTCAGAATGGCTACCGGAAGTATACCGAGTATTAAAACCCAATACGCATTGTTATGTGATGATAAACGCAAGAAACTTAAAGGACTTGTGGATAGCGGCAGAAAAAGCAGGCTTTCAGTTTCAACAGCTTATTGTATGGGACAAAGGAAACAAAACCCCTAACAAGTATTACATGAACGCATATGAGTTGATCCTAATGTTAAGAAAAGGCAAGGCAAGAAAAATAAACGATATGGGGACACCAAACATATTACGAGTGCCAAACATTACGCATATTAAGAAGCACCCAACGGAGAAACCCGCAGAATTGATGCAAATACTTGTTAAGAATAGCACAAATAAAGGCGAGACTGTCCTTGATCCATTTATGGGAGTAGGGGGGGTAGGGTGTGCCTGCATAGAAAACGAACGAGAGTTTATCGGGATAGAGATAGACGAAAAATATTACAAAACGGCACAGAAACAGCTTAAATGCAATCATCAAGAAGAAATAAGACAAATGACAATATTTGATTATGTCAAGAGGCAGATATGACCTACAGTGATTATTTAGACATAGAAATCCTTGCAAGCCGTAAAGGGATATTACCTTCACAGTACATAGAAATGAAGGAAGCTAAAAAGGCGAAATTCGCAAGATATAATCACTCTGAAAAAGGCAAGGCAAGAGAAGAAAAATATGCAAAGTCTGAAAAAGGCAGAGCCAACAACCGCCGAAAGATGCAAAGGAAGATAGCAAGCGGAAAAAACGCTGAAGCGTGCAGGCGTTATAGGGAGAGATTAAAGAATGTGCAAGCTTGACAAGCCAGACTGTTTCAACTGTCCATACCCGGACTGTACCGCAAGCGCACATGATATCCAGAGACAGTGGAAGAACGGCTACAAGGAGACCACAGACCATTTTTTGGGGGATGCCTTGTACGAATACAAAGAAAAGCGAAAAAGGAACAAGTAAGATGACAGAAGGAGACAAGAACGCTTCCATGAAGCCCACAAAGGCTACAGGACAGAGCAAAGCAAAAGATTCAGAGAAAAGCACCCCGGCTACTACACCAACGAAAGGAAAGACAGGAGCGAATACTACAGACGGTACTACCAGAGTCGTAAGGAAAACATCAGACAGGCTATGCAGGACGTGTAAGTATTCTGTTTTAGCCGGACAGGGAAGCAGGAAGGTTATGTGTTACTACGTGGTTATCAAGCAGGAACTACGTGTACCGTGGGGCAGCGGGACAGGATGGTGCGACAAGTATGAGAAAGGCACAAGAAAGAAGGGGTTTACATGACGAGACAGGAGATAGTGAGAAGATCCCAGGCCAAGCGTAGAGAAAGACTGAAGGCAGCGGGCAAGTGTGTACAGTGTGGGGCAGACCCGAAGCCGGGACGTACATTATGCCCGGTATGCATGGCAAAACAGGTGAAATATAGCATGAGGTATAAGGAGAAGACAAAGGCCATAGGAGGATAAATGGAAGGACTCTATCTAAAGATGACGGATGTATATGACGTTATCGAGAAGCTATGTGCCAATGGTACGTTAAACGATTACCAAAGGCTGATGATAGAAGTGGAAATAGACAGTTTGGACTATTACACAGAGAGGCAGATAAGACGAAGAGATTCAAAACGACCAAGGCATTGTGATTGTTGCGGAGTCCTGCTGACAGAGGAAAACAACAAGTGCGGTTATGAGTTATGTGATGAATGTAATGAGCGGTTAGAACAGGAATTTGGAAAGGGGCAGGAATGAACAGAGAAGAAGCAAAAGCAATCATCCTCAAAGAGTATCTATGTGTAGATAGAGATTGCGACATAGACAGGAGTTGTGGCAAGTGTGATCTTATGATGCCAAGCAAAGAGCCGATACTTGAAGCTTATAAAATAGCTATCAAAGCATTAGAGCAAGAACCATGCGAGGATGCTATTAGCAGACAGTATTTAATTGATATAGCCACAAAAGACGGGGCATACGATTATGTATCAGCACAAGAAATAGCAAATGCTCCGTCCGTAAATCCACAGCCAAAGACAGGGCATTGGATAGATGATAATGAGAATGAAATTGATGCTCAATATGGTAGACACCTTTATAAATGTTCAGAGTGTAATGAATATGCTGATATGTTTGTAGGCGGTACAGAGGATTGGTGGGATATAGAAAAACCTAACTATTGCCCTAATTGCGGTTGCCGCATGGTTGAGCCACAGGAAAGTGAGGATAAGGAATGAACGCAAGGCAGAAAGCAAAACATTTTAAAAGGCTATATGAAGAAACACTTCCTAAAAAGCCATATCCTGTGATGCACAAAACCCTATTACCAAAGCATTACAGAATATCACA
>Ga0326513_10004139_pt1 | contig 10427 bp, 17 predicted proteins | sample 2_2465_0518_D_FD_203654 | JGI IMG/M metagenome (GOLD analysis project Ga0326513, IMG submission 203654) | Bovine rumen microbial communities from UC Davis, California, United States - 2_2465_0518 | ecosystem: Host-associated > Mammals > Digestive system > Stomach > Rumen | place: USA... | reverse complement strand
AGAAAAGACATCCACAGTCACGAAACCAACCACAAGTGTGGCCACGATAAGACATTCTAAATTCCTTAGACATATTATACCTTCCTTTTATTTTAGAATATTTCTTCAGAAAGTTTATCTTTAAGACGATCAATCTGTCTGAAAACATAGTTCTGAAACTTTTTGCCATCAGGTGAATCAACTTTTACTGAACCTTCAGTGTTGTAAATGACATAAGCTTTATGATTTTCCTTATTCCAGATAACGTATTCACGAACATGCTTTTCAGGTCCTTTGTTGTAGTCAAGTGTAGCGTATGCCATCATGTTAGGTTCATCAACAATGACCTCATCAATGTGATGATTATCTATATCTGCAAAAGCTTTGATTGATGTTACATCTGTATCTTCGAACCACTGAATCTTCATATTCGTATCTCCTATTAGTGTCGATTTACGAATATAATATACGAAAAATATAGTAAAAGTTCAAAAATTTTTTCATAAATTATTACTGTTTTAAACTTGTTTGTTCAATATGAACAAACAAGTGTAAAAGTTCAAAAATTTTTTCATAAATTATTACTACTTACCAATCAAACTCGTCTTCTTGTTTTTTAGCTCTATCGTGAACATAAACATGAAATTTGAAACCATTGTTAGCGAGCTCAAGGATTTTATCCTCAACTTCAAGATCCCACTCACCAATTGTGTCAAGACAATACTTAAGCATGTCTTTCGCAACTTTGATTGGTGTTTCCTGCGTTTCATATTCAAGTTTGATAGTCTTATCATATTTATCGACATCTGCTCTGTAATATTTTGGGCGGCAACAGTAGTCATTACTTGATGTTCCAAACATACTAAGAGCTGGTCCCATACTCATCGGTGTACCGCGTGAGTTTAAGCCATTATATCCACACATTTCCTCAATATAAGTTTCAATTGCTTTCTCGTATACTTTAACTTAGTTGCTAGAGAGTTGTGAAAAATCTTCCATTTTTAAGTTTCCTATATCAATATTTTTTAAATTTTTTCGTAAACTACTACACCAGAAGGACTATACTCATATACATATGAAGGGTATCGACGATCTTTAAAATGTAAGTCTTCAACAGCAACACCATCATAAAATTCTGCTTCATCATCTTCACAGACGTATTCTTTAGCAGCTCCAGTAGAATCATAGTCCAAAAGGTCACCGATAGTTCCTTTAGCGATAATTCTTACCTTATTACCGTCATAGTCTTCTCCGATGTCTCCAACTTCGACGTCATCAAAGTCTTTAATCATCCTATCAACTAGACTATTTTCTTTTAAAATTGATTCAAATAATGTTTCTTCCATAATATGTAATTAGTATGGCCTAAAAAGTTACTCAATCCCACCAGCATCTTCCATTTGCATCCATAAAAGCTGCAATTTCTTCATAAAGTTTTCTTCTGTCCTCCTCAAAAACTTTTTCAGATTCAAGAAGCATTTTAGACTTTTCGTCTTCATCTTTAATATTGTTCCACATATTGTAGTATTTGTCGTCTGTGTCTTCAATTTTATAAAGTTGCTTTACTTTATGGCGAAGATGTAAAAGTTCAGTCAAAGTTCTTCTGTTTCCACGAACTAAAGGCTTGAGTTCATCACTTAAATTTTTATATTCTGTTATATCAATATTTACAGAATATTTATAATAAATTACGCCTTCAATAATTTTTCTTCCAGTTTCATTTGAAATATCAGGCTTACATTGAAGATTAGAATATATTCCATTATCTAAAATTGCCCAATAGTCTTTTTCACCATTAGATGGATAAATATGTGCTAAATAAATTGCTTTTTGATTGTCATATTCTCCATAGAACCAACGATATTCTTTTCCGCCATCAGTTCTTTTGTATAAATATTTACAGTCAATTGCTTCTTTTTCGTTCTTAGAAGATTCGGTTTCTTTGATTATTTTATTGAATGCATAAAGCTTGTCACTATCTGAACCTATTTTAGTAATATTATGAGAATCTAAATAAAAATCAGACTGAGCGGCATAATGTTTCAAATTCCAAAACATGTGGTCTAATTTCAAAAGCATTATGCCTAAAATATCTTTTTCACCTTCCCATGTACAAGTTATATATTCTCTAGCTGGAACTTTTTTGCATTCGTATTTACCAGTATCGTCATTAAACCAAAAATGGTCAATTTTGCGCCAACGATACCAGTATTCAGTCTCGAAGTATTGTGATATGATTCTTTTTATATTACGAAAAATTTTCATCTTCTTTGTCAATCCTTTTTAAAACATTTTCAGTTTCACTTAAATAGTCGAAGTTTATGTTTTCTTCTTCAACAATAGTCTTTATTTCTTTTTTATTTTTAGAATTCTTTTCACAAAGCTTTTCCAAAATCTTATAGATGTCATTATATGCATTTACTGCATTTTTTGACTTCAAATCTTGGAATGCTAAAGAATACCTCAATAATGCTGTTCTAACATCATAATAAAAATCATTCAATAGATTTTTATCAGTTTTTAGATTATGCTCCATAAGTTTTGTTGGAATAAATGACAAAAGATTGAGCCAACATACAGAAGCATTTATAACACATAAAGTATTATTTTTAATCCAAAAACTTGTCAATACACCAATAATCAAAACAATTGTTGCAATTACTAGTCTAATTGCATTTAGTTTAAAAATAATATTTTTTGTATTCTTATATTTGCTATTAAACTTTTCTTCAGCCACATAATACTTATATGAAAGCTCAATCAGTTCTTGTTTTCTTCTAGAAACTTCATAAGCATTAATATTCCTGTTTAAACCATTTTTCAAAAAATCCTGAATCTTCAAATCCATTTTATCCTCTCGCTATATTTACTGTTATAATTTTTCTTTCAGTGTCGACAACCATAGTATTATTTTTATCAATGTCTAAATCACAGGTATTCATTATAAGATAATTATGAATAATTTCAGGCAAAAATTTCCAGTAATTTAAGTTACATAAATATTCTTGTATAGCATCATTATCATCGAAACATTTTAAGTCTATTCTAAAAAGTGTTTTATCATCATTGAAAAACCAACTTTCTCTAATATTTCTCAAAAGATAAAGAACAATCCAAGCAAACATTTTTTCTTCTGAGTTCTGACAAAATGGCTCAGCGCATGAATAGCACCAATCTATTACTTCGTTATTCTCTATCTTTTTTACAATCATATAAGCTCGTATCCTTTCATCATACGATGATAATCAGCAATAGCAAAACACATGTTACGAATGACTGGATGCCATTCTCCCTGATTTTGGTAACCCCATTCGCCAGTTTCAAAATTGATTGAGAAAGCACAATATCCATTTTCAGAACAATACTTTACAAATTGCTCACGATAACGATTATGCATTTCATCATGAACACCTGAAAAATGAGCTGGAATCATATATTCTTCTACAAATTCACAAGCTTTACGATAATCTTTATTGATATGGTCTTTAATTAAAGCTGGCCGCGCATTCAAAATACTGATGATGTTTTTCCAGACTTTTTCGTCGCTTTCAGAATTATATTGACTTATATAAAAATCTTTTTGCTTTTTGCAGAAGTCATAATCAAAATTTACTTTTTCTTTATTAGCTTTACGACACCATTTGATTGCGCTTATAATTTTATGAGAAAGGAACTGCCGCTCTTCTGTATCAATCCAAGAATCTCTTGAAAGATGGATAGTCTGCTTTCCATTTTGGTCTGAAGCAATCATAGCAGTTAGATGAGTATAATATGGAATCAAATCATGAGGACTATTTATAGCAACTTTTGCATCACCATAATAAACAGTTGCTTTTTCTATGATTTCCTGAGGATTGTTATGCATTTCACACCAATCACAAAAATCACTTTTGCCAGTCCATTTAGACATTTTCTACCTCCTTATGACAATACTAAAGTTGTCAGTAATAGTTGGTTTGGTTATTATAATATTAACAATCTTTGTCGTCGTCAAAAATCCAATCAGTGCTTTCTGGACAGTACATCAACTTGAAACCTGAGTCTTTATAATATTCATAACGCAAACAGTGAGCAGCTTCACGCCATTGATAGTTTTCATTTTTAAGTGAAAGGTCATCAACCATATCAAACATTTCATTCAATACTGTAGTTTTTATTTCGTCTAAAGCATCAATTTCGTCGACACCTTGAAAGCGACCTTCCTGTTTTTCGTAGTCAACAACTTTTGCCCAATCGAAGAATGCCATTACAGACGCAATAGACTTAGCAACTTTTTTTGGTATTGATGGCAAAAGTAATTTTGTTGATGTTTCTTTTTCTTCTTCATCAGCAGTAGTATTTTCTTCTGTAGGCTGAATACTCAATGATGAATCGACGACTGTATCAGCATAATTTTTAAGCAATGATGAATTAACTGCGTCGGTCCAATACTTAAAGCTTTTATATCTTAATGACTCTCCTTCGTCAGTATATATTATGTCAAAGTTTTTCTCGTCTTTTTCAAAATTATCCAGTACTGAAATATCGAAAAGTTTGTAGTCATTACCTATGCAAGCTTCATCTTTAAAATCTTTCCAAGACCAATATCCATTACAAATCTTATTGAGCCATTCATCAAAATGGTCTTGAATTTCTTTAATCTCAAAAGATTCTCTTTCTTTATCAAGATCATATCCAGTATGGCGCGCCAACCAAGTTCTAAAATAAAATCTATTATTATAAAATCTATCGTTTTCTGGTAAAGTCTCAATATATTCATTTATAGTCATATTTTTCTCCTCATTTTCATCATCATTATCGTCTTCAACAGAAGATAAAAATAATTTAATATTGGTTTTCCAAGTATTATAATGATATTTTTTAGTTAAAATGTCTTTATCTTTATAAGAATCTTCAAATGCTTTCAAAACAAAAGGATGAAAATCTCTGTATGCTTTTCCGCTTCTTGATTCTTTTTTAAATTCTTCCCAAGACCAATTAGAATATGTAAGCTTGTCTTTCCATTCTCTATATTTTCTTTCAATTTCTAATATTTCAATTTTGTCTCTTTCTTTAAAAAAATCATAATCGTTACGATTAAAAAATTTTAGACGGTCATATTTCATCGGAACTTATAAAAGTATTTATATAATCATTCAGATTCATTGTTAGTTTCCTCCAATAGCGTCTTTGATAGCTGCTACAAATTCATATTTATTGTTAAAAATCTTTGAATGTGTCTTAAAATATTTCATATATACGTCTGTAACTGTATAAATAGAATCTAAAGGACTATGAGCAAAAACTTCAACATTCAATAGAGCTTCATCATTTATTTTAATCTTAAAAGATCCAGCAGGCTTACTCTCTGGAAAAATGAAAGTTGTCAATACTTCGGCATTTGGAATCTCATCCTGAATCAAAGCCGCAGTTGTAAAAGTTTCAGTATACACCAAACGCTGTGTTTCCAGAGACTTAAGTTTATTGTTTAATATTTGATTAAAATCGTGTGTGTTTCTTTCCATAACATATATTATATACGAGAATTTTTTAATTTGTTCAAATCTTTTTTAATATTTTCAAAAGAGAAACCATTATATTTATTATTTACAATATCAAAAGCATCTTCCAAAGAAATGACAAAAATCTTAGGTAACCTTTCAGCGTCATCATAATTTCCTTTCATGAATTCGACTTCCCACAAATGATGTTCATAACTCAAACTGATACAAACAACATAGTCTGTGTATGAGCCCCAAATAGCATTATAATTTACTGAAAAACGATTACCTTCTATTTGTTGATATGACATTTTTATTCTCCTTTTTTATTTTTTAAAAGAATATCATTTTCTGCAACTTTACCTAAACAATAATCATCGACGAAAATTGAAATGTCAGTAAACTTTGTAATTATACCAGCGTCAATCCTGCCACGTTCTCTACTATAGTAGACTTCATCACCGATTTCACAAATGTTTCCGTTAATATCTTTAATAGAAGTTAATGCTCCGCCATTTATGATTTTTGAAGTTTTAGTATGAATAGTATTTTCTTTAAATGAAGCATTTTTTCCATCAAAAAGAAGTCCTTCTTCTATAAGAAGTTTAAGTCTATTGTCAAAATCATTTATTTTTTCTCGTTCATTATTGTTTTCAGAGTAGAATGCATATGTATCTGGAAAAAACTTTACATTCAAAACCAAATAGGCTGGTAAATCGCTTTTAGATATTTTACGAGCTTTTTCTCTGAATGTATCAATGACATATGATTTGTCATTAGATTGATTCAATAACTGTTCATATAAATCTAAATCCTCAGTTGAAAAAACAGTACCTTCATTTCTCCATGTAAGTGAAGGCTTCATTTTTTGCACGAAAAATGGATAATCAAAGTCTGTAAAGTTTTCAGTTATGATTTTTGCAAACTCATCTTTAGTCATAGAAATACCGCTATCGCAGTCATAAAATGTAAAGCCAGTCACACCCCAACCAGAAACTTCTTTTCTATATATAGATTCAGACCTATCGATAGTATAAGCGCTATATGCTATACTATTTACGTCATTGATTTTACCGTCTAGATAATCTCTTGGATTTGAAAAATAAAATCCTTTTTCTGAGCCGACATTAATCATTTTTCACCACCATAAACCAATTACAGGAAATGATCCTAAACAAATTATAAGAATAAATGTAATATGATATAACTGATCTTGAACTAGATTTATTTTCAACTCATTTGCTTTTTTATCATCTATCAGATAATGACTAACAATCAAAAGCAGAATACAAGGTAAAAATAAAATCCAAGCATTTTGCAAATGTCCAGTATGTTCTGAAATTAACATGTCAACAATCAATGGAAGCATAGTAAATAATGCGCATTCTACAGAATGAACTATTAAGCCATCTTATAGTCATTTCGATATTTGAAAAATGACACATGATATTTATTGCATTCATTTGACCACCAACTTTTTTGCTTCATTTCTGCTAAAATACCTTGAATATGGAAGTCATAGATAAAATGCATTAGCAATGTCAATAATATAATTGCAATCTTATAGCTCGTCATCTTTAGGCAAAACCTCTTCTACATAATTTCTGTCTTTTGTAAAAATTGGAATATTATTGTCAATAGTCCAATCAACTGAAACTCTCTTGACACAAGTTCCACGCTTTTCAACAGTTGTGTAATCATTCCAATTGATGTTCTTTTCAAGCATCAACTTATCCTGAAGCTGTGAATTATTCAAGTTTTGGAGCTGTTTCTGTGAAAAATGCGCCTGAGCCAATCCTTGAATAGAGTTGCGAGAAGCATCATTCTGTCTCCAAATAAAATAATTAACAACCTCACTTTCTGGAATATTGAAAGCTCTTGCATCGAAATAACCTCCCATTTCAACTTTCTTTAGTAGAACATTATTGTAATACTTTTCGTCTTCATCTTCACGCCAATTATCTTCTACATTATTTTTATAAAACTCTTCAACACATTTTGCAAAGTTTCTGTTGAAGTACATTGCGGCCATAGAAGCCGCTACTGAACACATTTTTTGTACAGAATATCCAAACCATGCGTCTGTTGTCAATGTGTCATAATCAGTCAATAAAAGTGAAATCTCATCACTTTCAACATATCCTAATTTGCAACCTTGAATTTTTTGACATAAATCTTTACATGTAAGCTGCATTGCTTTTATAAAAAGACTATCATAAGGCTTTTTCAAACCTCTAGTAAATGTATGAAAAGCTACTCCATCAATGCGAATAATTATTGGTGTTCTGCGTGTCAAATATGTCTTAGACCGATTTTCGTAAAATTCCTTCATGCGGTCTCCAAGAGCTTCTGTAGCCATTTTTATCTCCTTTTAAAATATATTAATCTTTCTTTCTAATTTTTAATTCAATTGTTTTTAAGCCATTTTTAGTCAGCCAATCTGCAACAAGATGTCTATGACAAAAATCTCCAGGCTTTTCATAGCACAGCAATATGATTTTGTCAGTATCTTTTGTATTAGCAATTTTTTGTAAATCTTCAACAACTAATGAAACAGACAATTTGTCTAGTACTTCATTATTAAAGTGACAGATATAATAGTCATTATCACCTTTATGTTCTGCACCATTTTTCCATTCATTGAAAAAAGACCATTTAGGCGCTAATTTTTTATACCATAAACCTTTATACCAATTTGGTATTCCACCACAAATAGCAATAGGTATCAATCCAGCTTTTTCATATGTTTTAATTTTAGCAAAATATCCAGTATACATATTTATATATAACAAACCACTACTTCAAAATCAGCCAGTATTTCTTCAACCATAGGCTTAACTTTATTCCAATCTAATTTATCTAAACCACATCCTATTCGTGGCATTACGATTTTCTTAATTCTAGTTTCAAAAAGATTTATTATGTTTCGAGCGTCTTCTAAAGCTTGTCTCAATGTCTCATAAGTTGGTTTTTCCCAATAGTTATTTTTAGTAACTAGATTAAAGATTATTCCATTCTCAAAAAATGACATTTGAGAAAAACCTTTATTATCCCAATATGGATATGCATTTGGAAACAATATTCTTTCTCTAATCTTAAACTTTTCATTCAAAGGTTTAGCAATTCCAGCGCCCATTTTCTTATCAAATGAAATACAGTGCATGACTAAGCATTTTTCTTTTGTATTTTCTATTTCTTTAAACAAATCAATCTGTTTTTCAGTTAACATTCTATTTTATAGATTAATATTGACTAATTCTTTATAAAAAGGAGGAATTTTATACATATGAAATTGATTTATTCTGGTAATGCTAGCAAAGGTTCAGTTGAGTATTCTATCGACGCAGGAGATACTTTTGTTCCAGTAACTTTAGCTGAATTGAAGAATGGTGTAAATCTTATTACTAATGACTTAGCTAATATTCGTGTACGCGCTGGAAACAATGTCTTTACAGATATTAGTGTTCTTAAAAAATTTAAGGTAGTTGAAACTGAAGATAAAGAAGTTTTAGCAACTCTTGAAGATAGACAAATTAGTGGTTCTAGTGTAGGACTTCATATTAGTAAAGCTCCTAATAATTTTGATTCTAGTAAAACATATTCTATATTTGTTGGAAACAATTGTATAGAGTTTACTTTTGATTATGATACTACTTATGGTTTCGAAGTATATGACTATAATAATAATTCGTCTTCATATAAATATTTTGATGAAATTGCAAGTTTACTTAGCAATAATTCTGATGAATATTATAAATTATATACTGGAGAATATAAAGAAGACAGTTATGGCGAAAGGTCTTTTTCTAAATTTATTGACACTGGATATACTCTTAAAATTACAGATAAAAACTAATTACTATTAATGGTAAATACAACTTTTTTTAATTTTTATGATTATTTAAAAAATCCAATAGCTGAATTTTGTGCAAAGCAAAATTCAGCTAATATTTTGACTTTGGATGATTTATATGTATATCTAGATAAACTTCCATATACACAAAAAATGTTAGAAATAGATAGAAAAGTTTCAATTGGAAATGAGTTTAGACTGTATTTAGCTTCTATTTCAGATGAGTTTTTTTATCAAGATTTAGATTGTTTTATTCCAAAGAATATAATTGAAGATATACAAGTTAATAGTAACTGTGTTGCTTATCATGAAAATGAATTTATTGAAACTGGAACATTTTTTCATACATATAAAAATTGTAAATTTATTAGTTTTTACTTAGAAAAATATCAAGAGTTTGCTAAAAATAATAATTTAAGCCGTTTTAATATCTTCAATGCGTATCCATTTGAGATACATGATAATTATTCTGGTGATATGAAACTTTATAAAATTGATAAAAATATTAAACATTTTTTCTTAAATACTTTTAAGAAATTTCAAAATGAAAATCCAGATACTAATATAATTTATTATACATATGAACCATTAAAAAAATATAATTCTACTAAAAATGTTTGGATTTTCAATACATCAGAAGAGAATCATATTAGAAAATTTTCAAATAATACTAATTTCTGGCATTATGATACATGCAACTATCCATACATAGACCAAGGAACATTAGAAGACTTATTCAAAGCTCAAATGAATTATCTCTATCAGAAAGATATGAAATACATTGAGGTTTAAAGACTTTTTAATAAAGGTACTTCTAGTTCATTATCTTCACACATTTTGATGAGAGCTGGAACATCTTTACTCAAACAGTGGCTGTTTGAAAAATCAGGAGCATCATCATATATCAAGGTATGTGATGGTGAAACTCGACTATCAGCTAGCCACAATTCACGTAATTCAGCATATGAAATGCCATAAGCTTTAGCAATCTTATTGAACTCATTACAGAATGTGACTTTAGTTGCAATCCATGAGTTTTCCATATACTTCACTAGTTCAGCAGTCTTCCAATCTGTGAAATAATATTTATAATATCCAGTTTTTATAGTGTTATA
>Ga0326513_10004137_pt1 | contig 10427 bp, 29 predicted proteins | sample 2_2465_0518_D_FD_203654 | JGI IMG/M metagenome (GOLD analysis project Ga0326513, IMG submission 203654) | Bovine rumen microbial communities from UC Davis, California, United States - 2_2465_0518 | ecosystem: Host-associated > Mammals > Digestive system > Stomach > Rumen | place: USA... | reverse complement strand
TTGTGTTAATTGTTCGACTGTTTTAATGTTGTTTCTTGTCAGAGCGTTAATTGCCCTCCTATTAAGATTTAATTCTGATAAATTCATTTTAACTCTCCTTTTTTATTGCTTTTATGATTTCTTTCGGTGCGCCGCATTTTAGGTGCTCGCCGTTTTCTTTTTCGAAGAATATTCGCTTCATTTCTGCCTTGATTTCATCGGTGACTTTGCCGTTATAAATCGCCGTTGCAATCGGTCTACCGAAATAGTCGGCAATCACTTTCAAATCGTCGATTGAATAATCGGAAGTGTAGTATGCTTCCATTTCTTCATTTGCCTTTTGAAAATCATTCATTTTTTAATTCGTTAATAATTTTGAGAATTTTTTCTGCTTCATCAGCGGAAAACTCTTTGCGTAACTTTCGGGAAAAATTACCGTCATTACAACCATATTTGTCGGCAACTTGCCAAATTTTCAAACCCGATGAGATAATTTTTTCTCTTATTTTCGCACCGCTCACAGTTCCAAATTTGATTTTAGGGGTCTTTCTTTCTTCTTCCTTAAAATAAGAAATATATTTTTCATTTACATAAACTTTACAATCAAAAGGAAATGAAAAATCATAATTGACTGTTTCTTCCAGATTTTCTGTTATTGTTTCTAATTGTAAATTTTTTTCGATTGCTTCTTCGTGACTTCTTACATTTTGTTCAAATTCAAATACAACTTCACAAATAACTTTTGCTTTCATTTTTATACTCTCCTTTATAAATAGTTATAACCATACCTCTCTATGAATTGTTCAACCGTCCAGCCGTAATAATCCATTGCGGTTTTTTGCCCGATTTCTTTTAGCCGTTTGTTAAGCGCAATTCCCTGTTCTCCGCTTCCGTGTACTCCATTATATCCACGGTGCCGTTCAGGCTCTAAAAACACCACCAATCCGTCCTCTATGGATTTATCACGGTAATTTCTACCGAAGAACACTTCGTGCCGTTCCAGCCCTGCATAACGCTTCGTGAAGTACAATCCGCTTTCAGGCATTATGCATTTTTCATTCTCCCCACGCTTCAATTAACAAACTCCTTTCTCTGTCGCTCATAGTGTCAATGCCTTGCTCTTTGCATTCTTCGATTAATAAATCAATCAACCTGCTCATTTGCGTTGTGTCGTATTCGGAAGAACCTAAATACTGAATGACTTGCACCCTGCTTTCAGTTCTTCCGATAACTTCCGACACCCAGCCGATACCGTGACTTTGCCAATAGTTGATAGCAGAGTGAACATCTTCTACTTTGTATTCTGCTATGATGAAGTTGTCGCCGATTTCCTTTATCAACTGCTTATAAATCTCTGTTTTTGGTATTCGCAGTTTCGCCGCCAATTGTCCGCATAAAGTCCAGAAATAAGCATTTGCATCCAGCGACCGATGTTTACGGCATTTCTCAATCTTGACTGTGTATTCTTCGGCTTTTTCTAACTTCTCCATATTGAGTGAAGCCTTGAACCGAGAACCGCAATCAATTCGTATATATCTGCCGTCTTGCTCAATCTTGTTTGTTCTTATCTGCATTATCGAAACCTTTCTATTTCACCATTAAACCGATTAAAAGAATAATAACCTTTCTCATTAGGGTCATTATTGAAGAAAGAATTTTCATTATTCATTCTTGACATTGTGAAATATCCGCCTTTCTGATTTTCTTCACTGTCGACAATTTCCAAGATTTCATTGAATTTGTCGAAAATCAATTTTGCTTTTTCTTTATCCATTTTGTTGCTCCTTTTTCCTGCTCAATTCTTTGTTTGCGTGTATTAATTGGTCTATGCTCATTTCTTCAATGCTTTTTGCTTTATAGTATTTAAGCAAATTTTCTTCAATCGTTGCCGTTTCAACTATTAACTTTTTAAGTGATGAAATGTAATCAGGCTTTTTCTTTTCATAGTTTGCAAAATCGCCTTGATTGGTCGCATCGCTGTCTTTTTCGTTGTCGATACAAAACAGACCTGCGAGAGCGTATTTTCTTGCATAAGATGATGCCGCACCAGTGATTTGTGAGCCGTCCATTCCCTTTTTTTCTTTTTCTTCCCTTGCGTGTGCCGTACTTTCGATTTTCTCTCCTGTTTCCAACTCTACAAGGGTCACAATCGCCTTAACGTAGTTTCTGTCGCCTATGCATTCCAAAGCGTTAGAAACAGTTAACACACACCCACACTCTTCACATATCGGCTTAACAGCCTTGAAGATGTCCTCACAACTTCTGTAATTGTAACCGCCAAAATTGTTTTTTTGCCCTTTCGGCACGAACAACCTTTTTTGAATTTCACTTAATTTTTGATAAATCAAAACTTGTCACCTTCCTTTATTTCAATATCGGGATATGTTATATCCCATTCTTTAAATCTTTTGTATCTCATAACAAGTGCGCAATCTTTACACAATATCCTTTGTTCAATCCATTTGCATTTGTCGCCAACGCACAACTCGGTGCCACACTCGGCGCATTCGTAGATTTTCTTTCTCAATATTCTTCACCTGCCGTCTCGAATATTAAATGTTCTTCGCACACATATTCACCGTCAACCTCATACAAATTGCTGTCGGTTGCTCCGCAAATCTCGCACCTGTCGCCCTCTGTCGGGCTTGCTTCGGTTGCACATCTGTTGCAATAACAATCACAATCAAGAATTACAACAGGCTCGTTTCTCACAATGTCAGCGCCACAGGCTTCGCAATTGCAAACAACATCATCAATAAAGTCACTCGGTCTTACGCCTGCTGGGTAGTACCAATCTTCTCTGTACATTATTTATTCCCCCTTACTGATAATCCAATCAACTGCAAAGATAAACGGTAATGCAACTGCAACTAAAATTAACAGATAACCTGTCGCAAAACCTATCGTCCAACCGTAACTGAAATTTACAAGTTTATAAATGCCTTTGATTACCTGCGGCACAAATACTGCACCAATAACTACTGCTACAAAACTAACCAATCCGTATGTAAGCATATGCTTGTTATAATGATATTTAAATGCTTTCATTATTCTCATTTTTTATTCTCCTTTAAAAGTTCTTAATAATTCGTCAATCGTTTCAATTCTGTAAAGTTTAATCAACTTTACAATTTCAACCCATTTCCACGGCTGTTCGCCTGTTTCTTTGGAAGTCAGCGATTGAAAACTAATTCCGAGATAATCCGCAACATCAATCAATCGCAACCCCATTTTCAGGCGCCTTGCCTTTGCCCTCTGCTTTCTGCTTGCAGGCTTCGGCGGTCTGCCCATTCTTGCCATTTATTCACCCCCTTAAAGTTCTATATTCAACGGCTACAATTCGGCGTCCATAACCGTCTTTTTCTGTTTTTACTTCGACAATTCTTCTCAATCTTCCGTACGCATCAAAAATGCTACCTTTTGAATTATCAATCCCTGCTTTTACAATTTTTTTTGCTAACACTTTTTCAATTCTCGTCATTTTCAAACTCTCCTTTAAAATTGTTTTAGTTCGGATTAAGAAAGGTTACCGTTCGTTCTCGCCGTCTCCTGCTCGTCAACTTCCCCGACTTTCGCCGCTTCCGTCCGCTCGGTGCAATGCCGCTTTCCTGTTTTCTCCTTTCTTAATCCTCTTCTATTTTATCAAAAAAATTAATAAAAGTCAATACTTTTTTCAAACTTTTTTAACTAATTGCAATTTATTTTTTCGAGTTCAAAATCTGCAACTTCTTTGTCCGTCAATTCCCTGCTGTAAGTTAAGATTGAATAATACTTGCCTGTTTCATCGGTTTCCGCTTCAATCAGGCCTTGCTTCGGCTGGCACCCGATTGAGAAGCCCCTATATTTCATTCCATATTTATATGTTTTCATTTTCGCTCACCTTCCCATTCACGGATGATATGTTCAACTCGTTGTCAATTTTTATAAACTTACCGAACCATATCCTCGGCACTCCATATTCCGTAGGTATATCTAAATTAAAGCCGACATTTTCGCCAACATTATAAATATTAAAGACATCAGCATAATCTGTAATCTTAACATATTCTTCTGTTTCTACATCAAGTCCAAGAAGAATAATTGAATTGTATCCGTTTTCGCCCCAAATTCCGTCATACGCACCGTTAGAAACAATCATGAAATTTTTAAATGTTCCCTTCCTTTTAACGGGTGCTTTTTCAATGAGCTCTTTTAACTTGTCTGTCATTCCGTCACCTCGTACATTTTCTTTTACCTCATTTTCTTTTATAATTTGTTCCACCGCTCCGATTAGTTGAATAAATCTTTCTCTCATATATTCTTCATTTCCGTTTTCGGCGGCGTATCTGCATTTGTTTAATAGCCATTTTAAATAGTTATTTTTCATAAAAAATTTCTTCCCCCTTAATAACCCAAAAATTTGACTTAATCCAAGATGTCTCCTGTTTTTCTTGCTGTTTTATAAAATTAATTGCTTCATTTTCAGAAGCAGTGCTACCGATAATCGTGCCATCTTTAATTATATGATATCTTTGCATTTTTGCCTCCGCCCGTCTTGCCGATAGCACAGCGATTATATTAATAAATTTTTTTTACAACATAGGCTGTACTGTTCTGCCATCTACGGTGAGCAAATGAAATAATCCATTCATATGGGTGCGCCGCATTGAATTCGTTTCTCAATATCCAGCCCGACAAATCGTGATATTCCCAATCGTTTTCGTTTTCTTTATTCTCAATAAAAACGCTCCAATTCATGTTCCAATAATTATCCCCAAGATGAAAAAACCAAAATTTGTAGTTTTGTTCTATCCCTGCTTCATTTTCAAATTTCAGTGAATAAAACATTTCGGCTTTATCTTTTATAGTGTTTTCTTTCATTTTTTCACCCCCTATAAAATCTCTTTCGCTTCAATCGGTTTGTAGCCCATTTCCGCCGCCAGCCTGAATGCGTGTTTTTCGTTTTCTGCAAACAAGATTAAATCTTTTTCAAAACACCTTACTTTGTAAAATTTCATTTCATCACCCCTCAAAAATAACTTCGCCGTTTTCATCACAAATCATTTCAACGCATTTTTCTTGTTTGAAAATACCAAACATCTGCTCCGTGTATTCTGCTCTCCTGCCGTCCTTGAATGTTACATAAATTGGTTTTGCTGATGTTTCACAAAAAACATTTTCAAATAAATTAATCATAATACTTTCCTTTCTGCCCGTTTATGGTCGTTAGCGCAACCAAATTTTTATGCTGTGTAGATTTCCTGTGCTTTGTTGTATTCTTCTTGAAGCAACTTCATCTGTCTTTCAATCTCTCTCATTTTGTCTTCAGCACAATCTTTTCTCACTATCTCTGCATTGCGTTCATTGATGACCTTTACAAGTTCATCATATGCAATCGGCTCTGCATTAATTGCGTTAATCCTGAAAGTGTCAGTTTTCATTGCTTCCAAATCATAAGCCATACAATTCTCAACGCCGTATTCGTGCTTTCCACATACGCCCATATCAATGATTTTGTGTTCTGCACCGTATGCGCTTTGTGCTTCAACTTTTGTGAGATAATCACAACCATTCACTCTTGCAATAACCATAAATCTTGTCATTTTTCCTTTACCTTTCAGCCTTTCGGCTGTCCTCTCTTAAATTTTCTAATGCTATTTTATCAAAAAAATTCGATAATGTCAATAGGTTTTTTGAAAAAAGTTTGATAAATTTGATTTTTTCTGCAAAAAACAAAAGAGACAGACCGAAGTCTGCCCCTCTCGTAAAGGAAAGCATTACAATGAACGCCCAAAAAGCAATATTATAATATCATATCCTTATTTTAATGTCAAGTTTTTAAGTTCACGAATGGTCGCATTGTAAAGCCCCCGATTATATACAAAAGTCGCTTTCATGAGTTCATCAAACATATAAACTATGTCGCCAATATTCATTCCTTGTATAGTATTGCTGAACTCTGTGCCGCTGTCATATGTGAATTGGTCGGGTGCAGTTGCGTTACTGTACATTGGAATTTCAACAACATCTGTATCATCGGGGAACAATTCTTTTTTAAGATTGTAAAAAGCGGATAACTTCACGCACTCGTCTGTGCTGATGTCTTTCTTGCCCTGATACTCGGCTATTTTCTCTTGTATTTCTTTTTCGGTAATCAAGGCAAATCCCCCTTTACATTTCTTTAATCATTCTGCGAATTTCGTTTTTCTTGTGCTCGGGAAGCATTTCGATTTCTTCCATAAGGTCGCTGTCACGGCTGTAACCACGCTCGGAAGAATAACGCCCCATTCTGTCACGGTTAGCCTGTGAGCCTCTGCCGGCGGCGTATGAACCGCCCATAGCATAAGAACGATAAGAACCGTCCTCATAACTGCCGCCCCTATTGGAACGACTTGCAAAAGAGGAACCGCTCATTTCTTCCATTTCGCCGATTTTGAGCATATCTTTTTTCGTTTCGATTAAGTCGCTCATTTTTTCAAATTCGGCAGGGGACAAATCGCCCATTCCTGCTTTACGGTCAAGTTTTTCGAGTTCTTCACAAGTTAAGTTATATAAGTTGTGCATTACAAATCCCCCTTTCTATGCAATTCTGCTAATAGTGAGATTAGCATTCTGCACTGTGATTAACGGTGTAGGCGTTACAGCAGCGTCGTCAGTCGTTGCGTCAACATAATCTACCGAAACATTGAAACAACATCCCTGCGGTACCGTAATAATTGCCGTGCTTGTCAGGTTGCCGTATTCTTCCACTGCGGCAGGCGTATAAATTGCCCTGCTTGTTAAGCGCGGTTCACCGCATACAGAGATTGCCAAAGCAACTGGAGTAACAGCCCCACCTGTCGGAATTGCAACATTACCGTTGAACACTACTTGGTAACGAGCGAAGCAATTAGGCGTTTTACCTTTCAGCACAAAAACCCCTGTTTCATCTTCGTGAAACACGCAACCACGATTGCAAGGGATAGTTGCATTGAACAGTATAGGCGCATTAAGAGCCACATTCTGCGGTGCATTTGCAACATATTCTGCCATTGGTATCACCGCCTTATGCTACGCCACAACCGTTATTATTGCAGGTAAAAATCGGAGTTCTTCCAAATACCGGCGTGCTCGGCACGGGGCAACTGGAAAGTCGATTGTACAAGGCATCAATTTCGTCATTAAATCCCTGTGCAATGAACGCATTCTGCGCACTCTGTGAAGCCGCAAATTGAGCCTGCGAAAGTTGTCTCTGCAAGTCTTCAATTTTGTCGTTCTTTGCATCCAATTCAAGCTGGCAAAGTTTGTCAAGAATAGCCTGCGTGTTCTGCGCATTAGCGGAACGGGTAGCCGCCGCTTCGCTTGTGATAGTGTTGTTTGTCTGACAAATTGCAAGTCTGTTTTCAGCACTCGCGTCAGATACCTGAGACTGAATGCCGAATAACTGTTGCATATTTGCCATAGCACGAGCGTTAGCGCCCTGCTCAACATTAGCAAAGCCGTTAGCAACCGCCATTTGCATATCGCCACAACAACCACAAAGCTGAGTGCTAAGAGAGGAAATGCCGTCCCTAATTGAAGTGATACCGTCGTTAATCATTGCATCACGGAAGCCGTTTGCTGTTTGAGAATTAATGTTTTGCTGACCAGTTAGAAGCCAAGGGAAGTCATAGCCTCCACCGAAGCCGCCAAAACCACCAAAGCCGCCGCCGAACATACCGCCGCCGAAAAGCAATCCAAGAAGCAGCCAACCGAAGTCGCCGCCAAAGCCACCACCGAAGCCACCGTTGCCGCCGTAAGCAGGCGCAACAGGCATATAAAAGCCATTGTTTTCATCTGTAATAGCCATTTTTTTAAAATCTCCTTTAAAAATTGTAATTTATATTTAAAAATCTATGCGCACTTGATTTTTAAATCTTTTTATCTTTTCCCGAACATCTGCATAAACTGCGGATTTTTCTTCCACTGTTCAAGCTGTGCAACCGCCTGATTGTATTGTTGTTGCGTGAACATATTGTTATTCAAGCCATATTGGATTATAGCGTTCGGGTCATTCATAATGTTTGACGGAATACCCATTTTGCCTAAAAATTGTTGAGGATTATTCCGCATTTGCATTGCCATTTGAAAAATATTATTCATCTTTTTTGCCTTTCTTTGCAGTAAGTTTTTCTATTTGCGCCTTAATACCATCAATTTCGCCGTAAATAGCCTTTATTTCGCTTTTTTCTGCATACTCTATATCTTTAGTTGGTTTGGTATGTTCAGGCTTTATTTCGCCCTTTGTGACATCGGTAAGGTTATACACTTTCATCATCGGCACATCGGACGGACTTATTCCTTTTGTTTTTTCGTACACCTTTTTATTGCTCCAATCAATGAAAATCAGACTTGTATTCGGTGCAATCGGGTAATTAATTGCTTCTTGCTCGCTTGATACATTGATATAACCGCCCTGCTGTACCGTCTGCTGTTGCTGAATAGGTTGTTGATACTGCGGAACATTGACCGCATAAGGGTTAAACTGATAAGGGTTGAAATAATTAGCCATTTTCTTTTTTCCTTTCTATTTTAAGTACCAAAAATAAATCGGTATTTCTTCGCTTGAATTCCACACATCATATAAAACGCCGTCAACGACTGTCGCTGTGTGCGTTCCTGTGCCGAGAACAAAAACGCCGTGAGGATTATCTCTTGCAAAATCACCAAAAGTATAACAATCAGGGCAAGTGTTTGGAATGTTCATTCTGTTAAATCCGTGTTGCCTTAACACTGCACCCCATACAGAATTACTACTCATAACATCGCCCATATTGTACCCTGCTTCTGCTATAAGTGAATAAGCAGTTTCCCAATCTGTATTGAGTGCCTTTGCCACTGCACGAACAGCGCAATCTCCTACGCTACGCCCTGTTGGATTTGGATTGTATTTCTTCCACATTTTCTTTCTCCAATTTTTCAATGAAATAATCCAATAAATCCTTGTTAAAATAAAGCATAAAGAATTCGTATATTCTTGCTGATGTTAACATAGTAAATCCAAGTTCTTGCAATCTTTCAGTATATTCAATCATCATTTTTATCACCTCGCCTAAAATTATAAATAAAAAAAGACCTCTTTACGAGGTCATAAAGAGGTCAATTTACGGACAAAAAACGGTCATTTTAAGCCCTTGTATATTAAGTTTTCATTATTCTTGCAAATTCGCCGTATTTGCTTTTCACTCATAAATGTCTCATCGGCAATCTCTTTGTAGGTCAATCCGTCAATATATCGCCGTTTTAGAACTGTTCGGTCGCGCTCCGAGAATATGCGCTCATCAATGTTGTGTCTTAATGCACTAACTGTTATCATCTGCGCCTTTTCCTCGTTCCTTTTGAATTGCCGTTTTTCTTACGGCGTACCCTGCGCCGTGTCCTTACTACTGTTATTTTCGCCATTATGAATATCTCCGTCGTTGCCAATGTAATTTGCTACACCGTCTTTTCCGTCAACATTAATGCTTTCTGTTTCTTCGCTTACATAATCGTAACTTTGCCAAGCATAAAGCCACGCCATATTGGAAGCAAACATCAAAATTGCAGTAATAATGATTGCAATGATTAATCGCTTCACCGTTCTTTCGTGCCGTACTTGCAAGCCCTCATATGCGGCATAAGGTACTTCTTTGTTTTCATTTTCCATAATTACACCTTTGATATGTCGTTTTTATAGTCATACAAGCAAATCCAACCGTTACCATACTTTGTTTTAACCCAAATATTGCCGTTGGATTTGTGTTTTACATCTTTCACTTCAATCTTTGTCTTTGGCTTGAAAACTGCCTCTGCGTCAACATTGAATGAAGAAAAGTCTTTAATCTTTTTGACGCCGCTTTTGGAACTGTCGAAGTTGTAAAGCCTTGCGCCTGTCTTCAGTGTGATGACTTGCCCTGTCTTGATTTTCGGCTGATTGACTTTTTTATTTTTAGGAACTAACCACCCAAGCACATTGTTATAGTTCGGATAGGTATACTCACGAACACTCCCTTTGCCGTCATAATTCTGCTCTGCCACCTTGATTGTGTGTTCGGTTGCACCGAGCACCACAGCAATATGCCCTGCATAACCGTTGCGCTCTTTTGCCCACACTATAACATCGCCTTTATTCGGATGATTGGTCTTGCCGTTTGCAACACGATTGAAGTTGTTTTTGATGTTCGGGTAGTCCGCATATTCTGTATAGCATTGGTAAGCGTAATACGGACCGACAAAGGCGTTTTTAATGCCGAGAACATCTCTTGCATAGGCATTTACATAATCAACACATTGCTTTCCATAAGCGCCGTCATAGTCCACGCCGTTTTTGTATTTTGTTATAAATGCATCAAGTGTCATTGTTTTCACCTCGTTTAACTTGCAGACCTTTTCCTTAATCTAACGAAAATGGTCTTTTTTACTTTATTTACGCCAAAATTTAACTTGCAGACTTATTTATGCTCCATTTCTTC
>Ga0326513_10004135_pt1 | contig 10428 bp, 8 predicted proteins | sample 2_2465_0518_D_FD_203654 | JGI IMG/M metagenome (GOLD analysis project Ga0326513, IMG submission 203654) | Bovine rumen microbial communities from UC Davis, California, United States - 2_2465_0518 | ecosystem: Host-associated > Mammals > Digestive system > Stomach > Rumen | place: USA: California... | reverse complement strand
CTCATATTCATAAGCAGGGGGAGGAGGAGCAGTTTCAGGGACTTCCGGTTCATACTCCGGTTCGGGAGGACTGGTAACAACAGGGGCAGGCGGAGCGGTTTCAGGAATTTCAGGTTCATATTCCGGTTCAGTATATACCGGCGGAGGGGGAGCAGTTTCAGGTTCTTCTGTATACACAGGTTCTGTATATACAAGAATAGTTTCTGTTTTAGTTTCTGTTTTCTTTGTAGTTTCTGTCTGGGCCTTAGTAGTCTGAACAGGAGTTTTCGTAGTTTTCTCTTTTTCAGTTGCTGCTTCAGTCACAGTAACAGTACGTTCAGTAGTCCGGCGAGGTTCATCATCGTCATTATCGGCAGTAGTTTTTTTAGTAGAATTAGTCTCTGTTGCTTTTTTAGTACCGGATTCATCAGTTTCCGTACTGGATTTATCCGTTTCTGTATCAGTTTCAGTTTCTTTTTTAGAAGCAGTAGTTTTTTTATAATTATAATAAGTCGTATATTTATATTTTTCAGAATATGCAGTCTCATATTCATAAATAATCACATTTGTTTCCGTTGTGGAAGTAGAAACTATCTTATGCGGAGCAGTGGTAACCAAATCCAGTTGTTCGGCAGTTGTCTGAATTACAGTCGTAGAAGTTGTTTCCAATTCATTGCGGATATAATCCATATTATTTCTGGGGCTTCTTTTTGCAAGATTCACAAAGCCAAATCCTAAAACAGCAATAATTGCAATAATCAGAAACGCGATCAAAAGAATGGGCGCGATTCTGGAAATGACAGATTCAGATTCTTCTTCAATTTCTTCATCAACGGGGACATCAATATCCATATCGCTATGATGCTGACGAGCCATGTTAAAAATCTCCTTTATTATTTTTTAGCTTGAAAAAACGATTACACTCTTGTTTTTATATTTTATCACAAACATGTGAAAATGTCAAGAGGGAGAATAATATTAAAAATTGCATTAAATATAAATTTTGTGAAGTTTTAGATTAAAAAATTTTAGACAGTCTATTTTTCAGAGTATTTTTTTATAAGATAAAAATCAGCCAACCAGATTTGATTTTCTATCTGGTTGGCTGATTTTTAGTGATTATTACCAAATTAGGTTCTATTTTATCATTAGATTAATTCAGCATATTGCACAAAGAATCAGAAAAGATTCTCAGGCAGTTCCTCGACTGCATCAGCGAATTCTTCGTTTTGATCATCTGGATTTTCAGGAATTTCCTCCGGAGCTTCTTCAAAGTTTTCTTCAGGTTCGGAATATACATAAGTGAATTTCGGAGATTTCAGATCAAATTTATAACGGAACGAATCTCCCAAAACGGTCATTTGATTATCAATATTTACCTGTCGGACATAGCCTCCGTTTCCCTGAATAATCTGAATCCAGTTTTCCGGCTGATCAGAAAGTGTAATATCATACGCATTCTGAATAATATTTCTGACTTCTTCAATTGTGAAATATTTTACATCTCCGTAATGCGGATCATACTGAGAATCGTAATCGCTTGAAACACTCCTGAGATATGGCAGATTCATCTGGAAAATATCATTGCTGTCTGCTGTGAGGTCACCGCAGGAAGCTCCGAACATAGTCATAGCGAAATCATTATCATAATACAGAGCCTCGCCGAGTACTGAGGCACAGGCATCTATGATATTCTGTGCAGGATCAGGCTTGCCTTTCAAATCATGTGAATCGTTATGATAGAATTTAATATAGGTATAGACTGCTACGGCCTGAGCCTTGATTGCTTCGGGATGAAATGAGGGTCCTACTTCCCTGTTGACGATCTCGGCGACTTGCTGGAGCGAATTCCCAGGGACTCCCTGAACGGTAATCATTTCAGTTTCTGCCGTACCGGTATTCATGAGGACTGTTCCTGGGTAATAATGAAATAAAATATCCTGATAATTCCAGCCTCCGTAGATGGCATAGAAATTCGCCCCGTTCTGACTCAGACCGACACAATGTCCCCAGCCGTAAGTAGTAAAAGCGAAATTTCCGGCCGGAACGTTCTCGACATCCACAGCGGATGGGGTCGGTTCGTTAGAAACAACAATATCTTCCCTGCTTTTATCAGAAATCAGAACAGCCTCCTGATTTTCTGAATTTTCGACAGTCTGATAAGAAATCAAAGAAAAATCGCCATAAGCAGAGATTGTTTTTTTCTTCTGTGTCTGATCTTCTGACTGTATTTCAGAATTCTCAGAACGGATGATTTCTACAGAGCTTAATTTTTCTCCTGTTTCAGCAATCACCGGAAGGCATTGCCCTCCGGTGATGATGAACGAAAGCAGACAGCATAACAATGCTTTCAGTATAGTATGCATAATTTTATTATCCTCTCTGAGAATCAGGCATCTGCATCCGGAGCAGAACCGGAGAATGAATCCGCTGTCTCCCCTGCCCTGAGCTTTCTTGCAATGACTAAGAAGCGGGAATTATCTTCATCAGAATAGCAAGTCGAGAGTGTCAGGAGCTTATCACCGTACTTGACATCGACATTATCAATTTTTGTTACGCTCTGATCTTTGGCATATTGCATATAAGTATTGAATTCATCTTCCGAGCTGAATTCTTCCATATCCCAGTAACGCCAATCAGCATCCGCACCGCCGTAAGTAATTGGCAGAGCACAGATCACATAAGTCGCATGTTCATAATTAGAATATAAATCAATAAATTGATTATCTTTATAATAGCTCAGATCCTGACGGTATCTCCGGAGCGAGCCGAACATTTCGTTATTCGCCATATTATGGCCGTATAAGATAATATTATCCGACCAGTTTTCCTGTCCGAAACCGAACAGATTTCTGTAATCCATAAAGACTGTTCCTGCTCTGTAGGGCTGATGATTGAAGCCGATCGAGAGATAAAAATCATTATCTTCGCACTGTACAAGCGGATTATTGACTTTTGTACCATCAATTTTAATCCAGCCGACAGAATCGCCGTTATACTGTTTCATAGATTTTGCCATACCGGATTCGCCGTTCGGTGTACCGAAAGGCCCTTGTGCGATCTGTAAGCTGACAGTACTGCTTGATACTTTTTCACCTGTACCGGCAACAGCGGGAGCTTCTGCCGGAGCATCTGCAACTTCTGCATTGACGGCCGAGAATACTGTCGTACCACTGACAGCCGTCAGCAGAGCCGTGCATAATACACCTGTGAGAAATTTTTGTTTTTTTGAAATTCTGTTCATTCGTGATTCCTTCTTTCCTGAGAATTAGCCATAAGGGATAAATTCGGCATTCGGGTCATAAGCATTCTTATGCCATCTGTAATAGCTGTTAGACCATTTTACATTCGGATTTGCAACACTGGTACAGCCTTCATATAAATCCTCATCTTCGCGCAGAAGACGGGCAAATACAACAAGTCTGCCGTCATTGAACGTGCTGTTACAGGTGGATAATGTCAGAAGCTGATCTCCATATGTGACATCGACATTTGTCAGCCGGATTGTCCGCCGTTTGATTTCATTGACATAATTATAAAAATCCGTTTCGTCTTTAAAATTCAGCGTATTCCAGTAATCGAATCTTGTTTCTGTATCATCTTCGACATCGACAATAATCATGCCAAAAATTTTATATTTATATTTCATATAATTCGATTCCAGCTCGACAATCGGATGATTATCATAATAAGATTCGTTATTAGTATAATATTTCAAAGCACCGAACATGGAGTAATCATGCATATTATGCCCGTAGATGATAATATTCTGTGAGTTCGGGAATGTTCTCTTGTAAGTGCCGTCAGGATTGCCACCTTCATCGAGATTTTCAACCATGTTATCGAAATAATCACGGTAATCCATAAAGATCGAGCCGGCTCTTGCGTATTCCAGATTGATATTTTTATCCAGATAATAAGAATTTCCGTCCTCGTCATTTTTTCTCTGCAAAACCGGATAGGCAATTTTAGGTTCATTCGGAATGCTGATATAGCCCACGACATCTTTATTGACTGCGAGCAGATTACGGGCACTTGCAAGAAGTTCATAGCGTTCTTCCGGTTCTCCCTCGGGAGTTGTTTCTCTGGGGAGTTTTCGTTCTGGTTCGATGACAGAGTCATGAATTCTCTGTGTTTCTTCTGCGACAAGTGCATTCTGATGATTTTCCCAGAAATATTTACCGATCAGCACAAGGCAGACAATGAACACCATAGAAGAGGCCAAAAAAGTCATTTTCCGGAAGACTTCAAAAACGCTGTCGCCCTGTTGGGGAAATAATCCGGCGATTCTTTGAGCGAGTGTTCTGCGTTTTCTTCTTTTTTTCTTTTTGGATTTGCCTTTTTTCTTACCGGATTTTTTTTTCTTGGACGGCTGGTGAATTTCTTCCTGATTCTGCAAAGCGTTTTTTATCGTATTATATTTATGTTCATCTGCCATGCATACACCACCTGTAGTTTTTATTTACTTATTTAGTATAGCACAGGAATGCAGAAATGTCAAGCATCCGGAGCTGTTCAGATATTTTGACTGATATCGGCTTCCATCATGCTTTGTGAAGCATACGGAAGGCCGATTGCTATAAATTCCCATGTCTGATTTTCGTCCTTGACAAGTTTTCCGAAAATCATGGAATCCTTGCCTTTGAATTCCGGATTGCCGGAAATATCGAAACGGCAGATTTCAGAACGGGAATTGCTGTTGACAATGCGGATATAGGCATTTTTGATTTTTCCGAAATCCTGAAATTTTATTTTTGCAAAAAAGATATTTACTGCAATCACAACAGATTTGCAGTTTTCAGGCAGTTGATCCAGATGAATGACAATCTGTTCGTCATCTCCTGCGCCCTCACCGGTCAGATTATCGCCCATATGCTGAACAGCACCGTTTGCACCTTTCAGGTGGCCGAAATAGACAGTTTCTGTAATTTTGCCGGAACTGTCCCGAAGATAGGCATACGCATCACAGTCAATATTGAACAGTGCAAATTTATTTGCATCCCATCCAAGCCCTGCACAGACCTCTTTCAGATTGGGGGCGGATTTAGAAAGATTTACTTTCTGATTTTTTGTCAGATTTACGCTCATAATGAAAATTTCTCCTGCTTTTATAAATATGTTTATTTTATTATAACATGATTTCCGGAATCTGTCAAATCATTCTGTATCTGAAGCAGGATTCCAGAATTTGAAAATTTTCAGTTCCGTATTCTGAACAGCCTGAGAGATCATAGAATCAAAATCGCCTTTTTGCTGTGCTTTTTCGACCGCTTCGAGCTGAGGTCTGATTTTCGGATGCCGAGGCGTAAAGACAGTACAGCAGTCTTCATAAGGCTGGACGGAAATATCAAACGTATCTATTTTTCTGGAAATTTCGATAATTTCAGTTTTATCCATACCGATCAGCGGACGGAATACCGGTATGTTGCAGACAGCATCCGTGCAGACCATAGCCTGCATTGTCTGACTTGCGACCTGTCCGACACTTTCGCCGGTGATCAGAGCAAGAGCTTCTTCTTTCTGAGCGATTTTCTGAGCAATGATCATCATCAGACGGCGCATTAAAATAGTAAAATATTCTTCCGGACATCTGCGTTTGAGTTCTTCCTGAATTTCTGTAAACGGTACACAGTAGAAATGAATATCTCCGCAGTAGAGTGTTAATTTTTCACAGAGCTGTTCGACTTTGATTCTTGCTCTGTCGGAAGTATAAGGCGGACTGACAAAATGAATTGCTGATACTCTGACCCCTCTCTTGGCCATCATATAGCCCGCCACAGGGCTGTCAATGCCTCCGGAGAGTAATAACAAGGCTTTACCGCTGGAACCGACAGGAAGGCCACCAGCACCCTTTATACGGCCTGCATGGATATATGCATTTGTATCACGGATTTCAACAATCACAGTAACTTCCGGATGATGAACATCAACAGCAAGTTCCGGAAAGGCTTCGCAGATCGTTCCGCCGAGTTCCATACAGATTTCAGGGGATTTCATAGGGAATTTCTTATCCGCACGTTTTGCCTCGACTTTGAAGCTCTTTGCATCTTCGAGAGTTTCTCTGAGATATTCCACAGCTTTTGACTGAATATCAGCAAAATCCTTTTCGCAGACACAGGCTCTGCAAATTGCGGCAATGCCGAATACTTTCTGTAATTTAGAGATTACATCATCAAGATCAATATTATCCTCATCCGGTTCGATATAAATCGTAGACTGTGCGGAACTGTATTTGAATTTTCCGATTGATTTCAGCCGGAATTTGATATTCTTGAATAAAATATCTTCAAAGCTGTATTTATTCTGACCTTTGAGAGCCATTTCACCGTATTTGACTAAAATAATTTCTTTCATGACAATTTCCTTTCTTGATTTTCAATTCTGCCATAGCGATATAATGCAGAATCTTAAAATTTTCCGGTACGATCTGAGATAATAATTTTTTATGCTCCTGTTCCCAGTCAGCAAGATCTTTTTCAGAGAGAGAAGCTCCGACACCTCGGCAGGATTTCATTCTTCCATGCCATGTTTCACGGGTAAACGGAATCTGTTCGGCATACTCTTCCTGAGAGATCAGATCAGCATATTGCAGAACTGTATCAGAAAGATATACAGGATGCCGCTTCTCCCCTGCGCCTGTCCAGTCGGGATTATATTTCAATACTAAATTTTCACTTGCCTGAGCGATTTCATCCTCAAAAGGAAGCCACTCCATCTGGAGTATTAAAATTTTCCCATCGGGTTTTAGAATTTTTTTTAATATCGGCATTAATAATTCCGGCTTGAAATACCAGAAGCATTGACATGCTGTGACAGCATCAAAATAAGATTCTGAGAAATCAGCCTGTTCAGCCGGAACAGCCTGAAAATGAATCTTCATTCCCTGCTGATTGGCGAGTCTTTTCGCTTCCTGAATCTGATTTTCAGAAGCATCAATTCCTGTCCAGTCAGCTCCGTATTGATATAAATTCCGAGGGAGTACGCCCGTTCCTGTGCCAATATCCAGAATTTTCTGTCCTTGTATGCCAATATTCCGGCTGATAATCTTCTGATAGAAGCTCTCTGGATAAATATCCCTGAATTTCGCATAATCCTGAGAGGTTTTCCCCCAGTCGAATGCTTTTCCGTGATCAATCATATATAATACGCTCCTGTTTATTTTTTATGAATCAGATTAGCCTGACCTTCCTGAATGGCCTGTACTAATAAATCCAATTCCTGTTCTGTGGTATCTTCTGAGAAGCTGACTCTAATCGCACAGTCTGCTGAACTGTCCGGCACATGATAGACTGATAAGACTCCGCTCTTCGCGCCCTTGGAACATGCTGAACCGCTTGAAACATAAATTTCTTTACTCTCTAAGTAATGCAACATGATTTCTGAGCGAATCCCCTTGACAGAGAAATTTAAAATATACGGCGAACTGAAATTTTTATCAGTCTCACTATTGATCATAATATCAGGTATTTCAGATAATAAATTCAATAAATATTCTTTTTTATGCTGTGTCGATTCCAGACGTTCTGTTATATTATCCTGCATCAGTCGGACGGCCTCACCGAATCCGGCAATCAGCGGAACGGCTTCCGTACCTGCACGGATGGATTTTTCTTGTTTACCGCCTGTCAGGATGGGAGTCAGTCTGATTCCCTTCCGGATATATAAAGCTCCTGAGCCTTTGATTCCGTGAATCTTATGAGCACTGATCGAAATCAGATCAGCAGGCATGTCTTTTAATCTGACCGGAATTTTCATATATGCCTGAACCGCATCACAATGCAGAATCACATCCGGATATTTTTTCCGGACTCTCCGGAATACTTCCGGAACAGGAAGCATTCTTCCAGTTTCGTTCTCGACACGCATCATACTGATCAGAAACGTAGTTTCATCAACGGCCTGAATAAAATCATCAGCCTGAAATCTGCCGTTCTGATCGGGCTGGATTCTGATAATTTCATAGCCCTGCTGTTCGAGCATATCAAGAGTACTCCTGACAGAAGCATGTTCGACAGCCGAAGTAATAATTTTTTTCTTATTTCTCTTTCCATAGACAGAAGCGATTCCTCTCAGAGCGAGATTACTGCTTTCTGTTGCTCCGGATGTAAATAAAATAGTTTCCGGTTCTGTGCCGATGGAATCGGCAATGATTTTTCTTGTCTGTTTGAGATATAATTCCGCATCCAATCCGAGTTTATGCAGAGAAGACGGATTTCCGAAATGTTCTGACATGCACTCCCCTGCTTTGCTGATAACAGATTCAGCCGGTCTGGTAGTTGCGGCATTATCCAGATAGATCATATCTGTATTCATTCCTTTCTGATAGCGTAATCTATATTATAACATATTTTCAAGCATTTTACCAGAGTTTTTGAGAAAAAAATATTTTTTTAAAAAAAATTTATTTTTTTGAAAAAAACTCTTGACAAATCAGAGTTTATATGCTATAATATATTCTGTTGAGTGCGAGAGCATTAAAAATAAAAAATGCGGATATGGCGGAATTGGCAGACGCGCTAGCTTCAGGTGCTAGTCGGGGCAACTCGGTGGAGGTTCAAGTCCTCTTATCCGCACTCAAAAAAATTTAATATCTTAATAATGCGGATATGGCGGAATTGGCAGACGCGCTAGCTTCAGGTGCTAGTCGGGGCAACTCGGTGGAGGTTCAAGTCCTCTTATCCGCACTTTATTTTTTAATTAACCGGATTTCTGAATCATACAGAAATCCGGTTTTTATAATTCAGCCGATCACGATAAAATCAGATAAAACATAGCCTGTGTAATTTCTCCATGTGACGACATACCAGTTATTCGCCATACCGTAGACAGTAACAGCCTCCCCGTTCGGAATGGATGTGATTCTTGCGCCGTTGATACTCGGATAGCTCCGGAGATTCAGACCAGAACCATCCGTGACCACTACCCCTTTCACGACAGCAGTCGGCATAATAAATGGAATACCGAAATAATCACAAAGCGATTCTGTAATATTAGAAGCAATCGTATTTAAATTATTTCTGATCCAGTCAGCATCATCTGGATTATCATGATAGCCTAATTCGCATAGTACGGCGACTGCATTGGTTCTGTTGACTTCTCCGAGCGTGATTGTCGGACGAGCAGTGACTTTCGAGGGTATCGGATAAATACTTTTCAGATTATTTGCAATTGTGATCGCTAATTTTTCACTAGCCATGCTATAGGGAGAATAATAAATATCAATTCCGCGAAGCTGTCCGCTGAGACTTTCCGGAGATGCATTGGAATGCAAGGCAACATGTGCATCATAATAGGCTGAATTAGAATCTGCAATAGCTCCGGCAGCGGTTCGATTCGGATCGTTTCTAGTAAAAGCGATTCCGCTTGCTCTGAGATAAGGCTCCATCTCATCAGCGAGCAGATTCATATATTGTTCTTCTGTACCGCCGTTGATATAGGGGTTAAATTCCTGTGTCGATGGGCTTAAAAAAATCTTTGGCATAGATAATAGCTTCTCTCCTTTCAGAGTGATTATTATATTCTATGCCAAAGAGATTTAAAAAGTTCGCTGAAATCAGATTACCCATTCTTCTGCGGCAAAAGGCAATAGCTCTCTATAGAAATATTTCACAGTGAATGCACAGAGGTAATAATTTTTAGTACTGAAAGAATTTGTCAATTTTCCAGAAATTTCAGAATATCCTCGAAAACACGAAGCTTATTTTTTTCATGCAGAATATCATGACGCATATGCCGATACAGTTTGCATCGGACATCATGATAGCCGAGATCTTTCAGCAAATACATTGCCTCAGCGAGTTTTTCTTTTGACAGAGCACAGGGGTCATCTTCTCCGGAAAAAAACCTGATCGGTAAATCCGGATTTTTAGGCCGATAATCGCCCTCATAGGTGAGCATCGCCATTTTGAGCATTTCTTCATAGCCGCTTAATGTGAAATTAAATCTGCACAGAGGGTCATTGTTATGCTCAATGACGGCTTCACGTTCGGAGTTTGTCCAAGCGTTATGCAAGCCCTCTTTCCGGAATTTCAGTTCGTAAGATACACCCATAATAAGCAGTTTTGCTAATCTGGAGCGGGCTTTTTCACCCTCTATGCGTTTCAGGACTTTCAGAAGCAGAAGCCCTTGCTTTACCATACTGGATTTTGACGGACAGCCAATAATGCAGAGTTTGTCAATGTCGGCATCATATTTTCGGATATAGCATCTTGCCGCCAAAGAACCCATGCTGTGTCCGAGCAGCATCAGAGGCAGTTTTTTATGACTGCATTTCTGAGCGGCATATTTTTTGACTTCTAGAGTAATTTCATGCACATCTTCAATCAGTGCACGGAATCCGCCCTGATACAGATAACCACGGTCATTTTCATCGCGGACACTTTCGCCGTGTCCGCGGTGATCATTGATAATCGTCAAATAGCCATGTGAAGCAAGATATTTCATAAAATT
>Ga0326513_10004133_pt1 | contig 10438 bp, 6 predicted proteins | sample 2_2465_0518_D_FD_203654 | JGI IMG/M metagenome (GOLD analysis project Ga0326513, IMG submission 203654) | Bovine rumen microbial communities from UC Davis, California, United States - 2_2465_0518 | ecosystem: Host-associated > Mammals > Digestive system > Stomach > Rumen | place: USA: California... | reverse complement strand
GACGAAGGTATGTCTTCAGGCCTGACGTATTTCGCTACAAGGCGGGCCATTTGACGGCAAGCGTCTGCAGACAGGGCTAGATAATAGTATTCCCTTGTAAATCCATCATATTCCTTGTGTGAAGTTCTGATGGATACTTCGGTTCCAATCCTTTCTCCAAGCCATTCCGCAAGCCTGCGGTTCTCCTCGTATGTAAAGTTTAGTGTAGAGATCGACCCAAATGGGCTTCCTGTAGGCATTCCGTTCTTTTTGTGCTCTGAAGCGCAGCCATCGTCAAGGAACCACGCGACTATGCCAACGTCGTTAATCTTAGACAGATCGACATTGTCAAGATTCTTGCGTCCCAACGATCCGTCTGGCTGTCTGTAGAACATATTCTTAAGCTGTTCGGCTATGTCATGGCGGTGTATCTGGAAATATGCAATATTCGTATCATCCTTATCTGCGCTCCTAAACCCCGCCTTGCTCTTGCGCTGCGTATTCTTCCTACTTGAAACCAGCGCACCAAGACAATGTACCTTCCAGTTGACGTAGGCATACTGATGGTGGCTATGTTGCTCCTGATAGAACGGCAGACTACCCACATCTACGCTTCCTGCCGCGTCGGACTTACGCAGGTTGTCATTTATATTGCATATGCATGCGTCGCCAAGCATTGACCCCATCAGAAGAGACATCTGGTCATCTGTTGGAACATATCCGTATGTAGTAAGCCAGTCGCCAGGCCTCAAATCACCAGCAAGAACCTCTCCATTGTAGAAAGAATACATGTGATGCTGCTTGGTGACATGCATGGTCTTGTCGGTATAAACAACACGTTTTCTGCTGCAATTATCAGAACCGGGTAGATAGTTCACAGATATGGACAGGACTTCAGACATCTTGCCCTTGCGGCAGAACCAGTTTGTGATAAGCGAATATCCCCAAGAACCGTCATCGAAACGAGTCCATACATATTCAGGAATCCTCTTGTCTACGATATGCCCTATGGATTCTTCTCCATGCAACACCCTTATTGACTGATCTGCCGTGAAGCACATGCGCTTAGCCCCCTCAACGCCGCCCTTGGCCGGCTGCTCGTCCTGGGTGTATGCGCCATCAACGCCTCTGGCAGAGTATTTCTTCTCTGCCAGATGGTGGAAGGCCTTTATATACGCATATCCATCTCCAACATTCTTGATCGTCCGTCCGGTTTGAGGGTCGAACACGTCTGCCGTGGGGCTTATGCCGTTCTCCTTCATCTGGCGCTCGGTCCACTCAAGCCATCCCTCAGGAGGAGGCGTCTGCGGGAGCCTTATCTGCTTGCCGGTCTTCTTGGCTATCTTGGCAAGATTCATGAGCATGATCTGCGCCGGCGCCACACGAGACAGGAACCCCATTGGGTTCATGAGCATGTCATAAGGCTCGTTGGTAGTGGCGTCGCGAGGCATCTTGTCATCGGGTATGATACCTCCGACAACGCCCTTCAGAGAATGCTCTGGAGCGAGCTTGTCTCCTACCTTGACCGGAGGCTCGCTCTGAACAAGCACCTTCACGCCGTGCGCTCCTGCGACCACATCAGTGACTACTCCCGGCCAGTCGTGCTCCCACTTCTGTGACTTGTCGGTAAGGGCATTGCGAAGTACGCTGGACAGCTTTCCGAGCTGGGCGTCCTCTGCGGAGAGCATCTTCGGACCTATGGCCAGTATCATGGGGTCGTCACGATGGAGAACCGTGCCTACCTTGACTACGCCGTTGTCGTCTATGGTATCCGCCTGATCCTTGGTATACGTCTTGGGGAACGCGGCAAGGTACTTGTTGCGAGCAACCTGAACACCTTCCTTGGTATCCTGCTCGAATCCGTAGGTGCGAGATGTGGCAAGCTTCTTGGCGGCAGACTCGGATATGACTATTGCATCCTCATAGGAAGATACGCCTTCCGGAGCAGGAAGCACAGCCACCTTAAGGTTGCGGCCCATGTTCATGGCTCCGGTCTTGGCATCCGTAAAGTTGGAATTAGCCAGTATGGCGCCCTCTTGGACCTCATCGCCCTTCTTGACCTGAGGGTTGTACGAGATGCTGGTCATCCGGTTGAATGGCAGGCCCTTCACCAGACTGGCAGTATGGGTCTGTCCATCCTTCCCGCGGACAACAATCTCCTTGTCGTTAGCTTTGATGACCGTACCAGAGAAAGGAGCAGTAAGGCATCCGACCTTGCGGCCATAAAACTCGCTGTAAGTAGTCTTGCCATCATCCGTCAGACTGTCCACCAACGGCACCTCGCCTTCCTTCTGCGGGAGGTACTGTTCCCAGAACTTGGAACTGTAGAACATGCGGTTGGTCTGTACGGACGTAGGCATCGGAGTCATGTTTATGCCCATGGACACGGTATTACCGAATCCAGGCACCATGTAGTCCACCTCATCGCGCGGCACCATCGTCGGGACACCCTTGCGCATCGCGTAGAGCCTCGGGGCCTTCGGATCCTGTCCTGGGAATGCCACTGTGTGGGACGCGGCATCATCAAGCGCCACATAGCGAGTCTTGCCTGTATGGAGATCCATCATCTTGTTGTAGAGCCGATGGTCGCTACCCTTCATGGTCCCAAGAGCGGCACGAACATCGATACCTATGCCGAACGACTCTGGCCCGCTGATGAAGTCCACGTAGCCGAGGTAGTCTCCCTGCACATTACGGGCCTCTGGGGTAACGAGATCGGAGGAAGATATTCCTCCCTCTCCGAGGCGCGTGATGCGGGACTGCTGAGTGAGGATAGAGAGCGGGTTCGCCTCCTCGCCCGGCATGGCCAGCCCTGATCCAGAGAGGAATGTGTCAAGGTACGGTGCCAAGGCGTTCCTGCCTATACGAGCCAGGGACCTGTCACGCTTCGCCCTAAACAGCATCGACTGGGTGAGCCTGCCGGCATCCTTGTCGATGCGCTCGCGCATCATATCCTCCACCCCGTAGAACTTGGAGAAGCGAGGGTTGTCGCGCTCGTCAGGGTCTTCTGCCCCGCGGTTGATGTTCAGAAGCTTCTGGGCGGCGCGGAGCATGACCTGACCTGTGACCCCGTTGACGTTCTCAAGACCAAGCGTGCGGACTACCACGTCCGGGTCCAGTCCGCTGCCGGCAAGAGCCTCGGTGACGAACTTGGCCTTCTCGGTAGGAGGCAGGTTAGGATCGGCCTTACGGCCGGCGTAGCGGGCATACACCTTATCGAGAGCACGGTGATCCATATGACCGATGTTGACTGAAGTGACCTCGTTGCCCCACGACTTGCGGATATCCTCATCGGACACTCCCATAGCCCTAAGGATCGGGTAGAGAGGTACATGCCCTTGGCCTACGCTCATGTTGAGGGCGCCAGTCTCCTTATTTAGCCCGATGCGGAATCCTAGGCCATTCGCGACGTTGAACTGCGACTCTAGCTCGCCGTTCTGCTTGCGGCGAACGTACACGCCAGGAGAGAGGCGGGCCTGCGATATGACAGTGTACTCATTGCCGTTGTTGATGATCGTGCCGCGGTCGGTGTAATAGGGAACGCGTATGATCCCGTCGCGTCGCTCGTCGAGTACTTGGCCGGTCTTCTTGTCAGTGAGGCGCCATGTGCCGGCAATGCTGCATCCGAGGCGACGGTTTCCGAGTAGGGCCTGCTTCTGCTGTTCTAGCGTGTAGGATGTAGGGCCCTCGTACTTGACGTCCTTCAGCTCAAGGCGCACGTCGTCGTCCTCGATAGGGAATCTGTTCTTTACGGCCTCTAGGACGTTGTCCATGATGGCCGTACGTGTGGCCGGCGCATCGATGAACGAGCGGAGCTTGACGCCGGCGGGTACTCCTTCCATAGGATCGTCCTTCTTGACCTGCGCCTCTTTCTCATACTCTTCAAGTAGCTGTTTGCCATGCTCGTCATTTTTCACCTTGAACAGCTCCATAGACTTCTCATCCGAAAGCTTCTTCTGAGCGTCTGACATAAGCTTCCAGTTGGCTATGATACGCTTCAGCTCGTCTAAGTCTGGCTCTTTGTGTATAAGCTCTATCCCTGTCTCTGCACGCCATTTATGGACAGGGTCCTTTGATAGCCTGTCAGCTACATCGTCTCCGTATACCTTCCGGATCTGCTCGATGGTATAAGGTGGCTCGTATGCCTCAGCGGCCTTGACCTTGATAGGGTCTACGATCGGCGTCACCGACTTGTACTCGTGGAACGGCTTCGTCTTTCGGTCAGACGAGTCTATCCACTTCCGGAACTCGGCCTTCGTGACCGGCGTGATCCACCCGAGTCCGCCCCACCCATCCTGATAGCAGGCCAGATATGTCTTCTTGGCGTCCTCAACGCTGTCGAAACCGTACATGACCTTGTGCTCGTCGAACTTCTTGGTCTTCGGATCAATCTGGTCGATGACGAATACTGCACCCTTCTCCGGATGGTCAGACAGGTAGATGTCAACAGGATCGCCGTCTACGCTCTCAGTTCCGCGGATGTCCCCATAGTCGCAGGCGAGCGTGTTGCTCCACTTTATTCCGTCAGGTGACGTTCCAGAGCGCACAGACCCCTTCGGGTTCTCGATTGAGATCCTGAATCCGTCTATGTTCAGGTGGACCTTCTGGTAGTTCCCGACGCGTTTCTGCCCTTCCGTCGGGTTCTCGGCAGCATTTGGAGCCCCAGCGTTAACAGCCCTCTGAGCAGGTGACGAGGCCTGCTTGGAGAACATGTTATTTATGGCTTCTGATAGTGTCATTGTGGCCATGCCCCCTATACAGGCTCGCCCGCGTTGGCCTGCGCCGCCCAATCACCATAGCCTGGAAATGGCTCAGCGGCTACTGGAGGCGTAGCCTTGATATTTGCCGCAGTTCCTGTTGCAGGGGCGGCCGGGGAAGCGGGGGGAGGAGGCGGAGCCGCAGGAGGCGGAACCACAGGAGCCTTCTGGGTTGAGGTCCCAGGAGCCGCAGGCTTGCCAGGCGAAGCTGCAAGAGGCTGACCCGAAGCAGGAGCCGTATTGGTCTTGGCAACGGGTTCCGTAGCGCCGCCACCGGCCTCGCCGGCATCTGGCTTCTGGCCTCCGGCCATTGCATTTAGCCTTTTCATCATCTCATTCTTGAACATCCAGTCTCCGATGCCAAGATTCTTAGCCATCCATGACAATACCCTATGCAGCCATCCTCCCTTCTGGATGCCCCATCCGACAATGGCATCTTCTATACGCTTGTTCTTGTACCTAATGAATAGTTTGTTCCTGTTGAACTTGTCGGCCAGAATGTTCTGAAACTCCTCATTGCCTGCCAGCATCTGCTTAAACTTAGGATCGCTATAGATGGCCGGAGTGAACCAAGAGGGCCCCTTGCCTCCCTCTATTTTTTTGAGCTGGTGGATAACCCCCTTGGCATTCTTGTCATCCTTCACGTAGTCCAAGACATCCTTAATGGCCTTGTCATAGTCCTCTGGTCTGAAAGTTCTTTTATAGTTCTGGTCTCGCCCCAGAAGCTCCTCCCCCGCCTGGCTGCGCTTCTCAAACTCCGACTCAGCACGCTCGGCATCCTCTATCAGGGCCCTCTTTATCATTATCGACATGAGGGCTGTTTCGGCATCCATAGGTATGTCCCTGCCGTCAGAAGTCTTGTACATTATGATCGGATCGTCAGGATAGCTGTCGGACCGCTCCTCGTTCTTCTTCTTGGCCTCCTTGCGGTTCTGTATTATCTTGTTGGTTATCATGGCCGAGAGGGCCATGGGCACCACGAAGGAAGCCCCCAGTATCTCACCAGTCCAATCCCTTATATCCGCGCCGGCCGTCTTCTCGCTCTCCTGCAGGAGCTCTACATACCTGTCCCTCTCCGAATCAAGACGGTTCTTTGATGCCTCCCTGCGACGCTTATTTATATAATCCGCTATGGCAGTGGCCAGGTAGAAGCTGCCTATGGCCGCAGCGGTATATGCCACAGGACGTCCTATGGCAGACCTGCCGATCCTCTTGGCGGAATCTATGGGGTGAGTTATTGTATCCCATATTCCATATCCAGAGCCACTCTTGTCCTCTTCAGACTCTGCGTCCTTCTCGGCCTGTGTGATGGCGACAGGGTCTGTTGGGCTTACGAACTTGCCAGTCTGATCCCTAAAAAGGATGCGCTCATCTCCATCCTTGTCGCCTTTGCTCTTATCCTTGGGCCCGTCTTCGGCACCTTCGCGCTTAGAGCCTTCGTCTCCGTCTTCCCCGCCCTCCTTCTCCCCTGCACGCTTGAAGAAGTCGATTTTACGCCCCTTAAGTATGTCGCGCTTCCTAGAAGATATGTCATCCTCTGACATGACAGACGGCGCACTATCTTTGGACACGGCATACTCGGCCTGCTCCTTTGGAGTGGGAAGCCCTTCCATGAACTTGTTCTTGGCGATCTGAACGGTTATGACGTTCTTAGCGGTGTCTAGATCCATGGCCTTCTTTCGATCCCTGTTAGAGGCCATCCGTCTCGCCAGAGCCCCTAGCCCTGCAGCGGTAACTCCTGATACCAGGACGGCCTTTATCATCTTCATCTTCTCTTCTTCCGTCATGTCATGCTCCTTTGCCCTTAGACTCATCTTTGTCCTCAGCCGAGGCTGCATCCCCAAATTCCACATACTCCACATACTTCATCCAGTAGGATGTTCCATCCTCACGGCGCACAAGGTCTTTCTGTGCTTCCACAATGACCTCATTCCTTGCCACCTTCTCAAGAAGCCGCGCCCAAAGGGCCTCGTACTCCGCTATGTGGTCCTCCCTAGACAGGTCGAAGATCTTAACGCACACCTTATTCACTTTTATCTCAGGCATGCGAGCAGGATCGTTTACGCCATTGAGTATTCTCCCATACGCCTCCTTCTCCTGGGGGCTCCCAAAAAGCATGCCAGGAGTCAGATTACGCCCCCCGCCCGCCGTAGGGATCCTTCCGGGCAAAGCCCACGATGCCAGTGCCGACATTTCTAGCTCCTCTCATCAAGGGCATCAAGGAGTTCCTGGTACTTCTGGGAGTACTCCTTGCTGGTCATTTTCTTGTGGTTCCTCTTCAGGTCGTCCCTCATCTCTCTGACCTTGGCCATCCACTTGGCATCAGAAAGCTCACGGCGCTTATTGGCATACATGGCTTCCACATCGGCATTGAACTTGGCCTCCGGATCCTCCCTGGACATCCTGTCGGCAAATACGTTGTACGCTCCGGCCCCCAATGCTCCTGCGCCGGCTCCGATGGCCCCGACCCACCCTAGGGCAGAAGGAGTCTCCTTGACAATATCTGCCACATGCCCCAGCCCACTCTTGGCGTTGCCCCATATGGCACCAAGGATGTCCTTTGCGATCCCCCAAGCAGAAGGCTCTTTAGTGGCGGCCAGCTTCTCCAAACAGTCAAGGGCCTCGGAGGCCTGCTTTTCGGTCATCATGCACGCAAGCATGGCAGACATTCGTATGTCTTCAGCCTGTTGTTTTCCAAGAATCTTTTCTACCATTTTTACCTCGTTGCAGAAAGGTATGAGACAGATAAAATTATATCAAAAGCACCTGGCCGTCACAACATGGCCAAGCGCGCCGATGCCTCATCAGTACGGCTGCAAGCCTACCACTTATCGATGGCGGATACCGCACCTAATCCTGTGCCTAGCCCTTTTAGGAATGGATTGCTAGTGAACGCGCTGGCTATCGTCCTTCCCAGTATGCCGCCGCCAATCATCCTAAGGGCATTCCCTGCCGGAGATGTATTCACTAGGCCGGAATTGATTATGCGCCCGAATGCGTCGCGCCTCTCATCTGGAGTGCCAATACCCATAGCCTGGGCCACACCTATGCTGTCAAGAACATTGCCAACAGTAGGCGAAGGATTGCTGATGCCCACTGTAGGGCACCATGAATATCCATCGGCTCCGTAAGCCAGTTTCACTAAAGATCCAATGTGAGTCGAAGAAATCATAGTATGATTATATCATAATACATCCATAATCATCACTAATGGGCGGCTTGGCAGCCATCAATTGGCTGTTCGACGTCTTATCATGGCATCATTAAAAAAGGAAAGCCAGTCGGATATGCCATTCACATGATCACCTTCATATACAATCTCTTCACCCTCGCCCTTCCCTATTCTTGGCCACTGGTGGCCGAGAAGTTGGGCCCACCCTCCTATTGAAAGGAGATTTTTGCTGCTTGTAGGCCTCAATATCGTGAGATTCTTCGGAACGCTATCAATTACGCCTGTCCAAGACACAGGATCTGCAGCTATGAAATGGACGCCGGGATAATCCTTCGCAAGCCTAGCTACATCTGCCCCCCCCCAGCTGTGGCCAACAACTCTAACAAGACGCCCTTTTTCACCGCGCTGCACTGCTTTTTTATATTCTGCTAATGCCTTTTCTATTTCTTGGCGGATTTCCTTGATCTGACCGTTCCTGAACAATTTTCTATTCTTGCCTCTGGCCAAGACCCCGAATGGCAACGAGCTCAGCCCCTGGAACCCCTTGCCTCCGGCGTTGGCCCCGCCGACAAGAATATTGTAATAGCCTTGGTCGGTATCTTTTATGACCCCGTCTCTTATAGCTTCTACTAGCCTCTTGCTTTCCGCCTCTTCTTCTAGAGTGTGAGGCTTTATGCCAAAATCGTCGACTTTAGAATACGTCCTTCTTGCAGAAGGGCCGCCCATGGGATGCCTAGGATCATATGATGCCCATATCCTGCCACCGCTCTTTGGCCCTTTTATAAGGGACTTTGGGACTTGATTAGTCTCTGCAGACTTGCCGAATACCGAAGTCACATATGACGGCACGGCATCCAGCTTATCTCCAGGCTTTACACCTTTGCTTATGAAGTCTCGTATTATCTCGGGAATCATGTCGGAATGGGAGCCTCTAAACAATACAGAATTCTTGCCCTCATAGTTCCATCGTCCGCCTATGTCGGCTATTGTATTTTCACTCTTCCCTCCATGCCTAGTGCTCTTGTCGACAGTGAACACAACCGCATTGTCAGGGACTCCATTCCCTAACCAGCTAACCGGATCGATCAGATATCCCTTGGCTTCGGGGTTGTCCCTCAAAAACTTACCTACCGAGGCTCCTCCAGAAGAATGCCCGACAAGCGTGACATCAAGCCCCTTCTCGGTCAGATCCTTATACATCTCCTTGAGCTTTTTTCTGTCGACATGCCTAAGCATGTAGGCGTTATCCCCGAATTTTGCTCGCATTGCATCTGCGAACCAAGACGCTCCTTCGCCATTGGCACTCCCAGACACGCCTATATATACCTTGTCTCCTTTATTATGCTGGGCGGCATCAAACTTGGAGTTGTCATATTTTATTCCATCCAGATACTTCCTGATTTGGGCATATGCCGGGCCGGCCACCCCTCCCGCCAGCCCACCCATCAAGGCTCCCTTAAGCGCCCTCTTCAACCGATTCTTTTTCTTGCCGGTCAAAGCCCCTATCCCGGCCCCCGCCAGCGCAGCAGACAGCGCCCCGATGGCAGAGCTACGCATAGCCTCTGACCCTGATAAGGGGTTCTTTCTTAGCCCCTCGAGGACAAAATCTACCTGATCTCTCAATTTTTCATAGAAGCTTTTCATTACACGAGAGTACTCCGGTTATCAAGCGTTTCCAGGAGTTGCCGAGCCCCAGGGCTTGACGACATTGGTTCTTGTAGCATTTGTATTTTTAGGAGGCGGATTCGCTGCTGGGGCGGTTTTCGCCTGAGCCACATTTCGAGCCGGAGCCCTACCTGCCGCCTGGGCAGGCACATATCTAGGGCCTCCGGCCATGTACGACGATTTTGGGGCCATTATGGCATCCCGACGCCGCCTCCAACCGGCAAACATCCCGTCATATGTAGCCTGATCCATTTTCCGGCTTGGGTTTTTGGCCTTCCAGGCATTCCATTCATTGTGGATGTCTCCTGCTAGTTGAGAGATACGATGGTCACTGCCCTGGCCATAGTAATCCTTCCATTGGCGCAGTGGAGTGAGAAGCGCCTTGGCATCGTTCTCGAAATTCTGCCTAGGGGCGGTCCATCGCGTGGCCTGTTCAGGTGTTATCTTCTCTCCGAAGCTTCTCATCTTGGCTATGGCGACATCTGGAGAGTTCCCCGTGGCCGCAACATACTCGGCAACCATGTCACGAGAATGGTCATCAATAGCTTTCTCCACTTCCTTTCTACCAGGCCTATTGGCAAGAGCATTCCTATACATCCCCACATTTTGAGTTTCGTCATTATCAGTAATGACGTTCTTGATATCTGAATTAGGGTCTCTAGGATTGACCCTGTATCCGGCAAAGTAGTCAATGGGATTGCCAAGGGCCTTCCGCAAACGACTGTCCATGGGCTCCCGTTCGTCCTTTCCCCTAAAGAATAGTTGTAGAGGGTTAAGGCTCCAGGCCTGCTTGACCATACAATTGATCTCTTCTACCGCTTTCATTGCTTCTCCTTGTGTAGACTACTGTTCACCACCCAGTTCC
>Ga0326513_10004132_pt1 | contig 10438 bp, 10 predicted proteins | sample 2_2465_0518_D_FD_203654 | JGI IMG/M metagenome (GOLD analysis project Ga0326513, IMG submission 203654) | Bovine rumen microbial communities from UC Davis, California, United States - 2_2465_0518 | ecosystem: Host-associated > Mammals > Digestive system > Stomach > Rumen | place: USA... | reverse complement strand
ATCGCCGGGATCGAGGAGAAGCGGACCGCATGGAAGGAACGGGAATCCATGGCGGAGGCCGCGCTCGCCGAGATGACGGACGAGACGACCGCAGAGGAGAGGGCCGCTTTTGACGCCGAGTGCGCCGAGATCGAGGCCGAGGACAAGGCGATCACCGCGGAGGAGGAGGCGAATTCCACCCGCGCGGCGGAGCTGGACGGGAAGATCTCCGCGCTGGAAGCGGAGGAGCAGGAACTGAAGGACAAGGCCGAGGCCGCCCGCGCGCAGAAGCCCGCGGAGAAGCCCGCCGAAAACACCAACACCAGAGGAGGGGTTGAGATCATGAATTTCGCTGACGAAAGAGCCCGCAGGGCCGCGGAGATCCGCGAGATCTGCAAAAACGACGAGGTGAGGAACTTCCTCGGCGTCATCAAGGAAAAGAGAGCGGTCGCCGGCGCGCCGTACACCATCCCGAAGGTGATGCTGCCCCTGGTGGTGGAGGCGATCAGCCGCAATTCCAAGCTGCTGAAGCACGTGAACTACGACGACATCTCCGGCGAGGGGCTCGTCAACGTGCTGGCGGCGGCTCCCGAGGCCGTCTGGACGGCGACCACCGGCAAGATCAACGAGGTCACCCTGACGGTGAACCAGATCCAGACCGCCGGCTCGAAGCTGGGCGCGTTCGTGCCGGTGCCGAATCCCTATCTGGAGGACAGCGCCGAGGATCTGGCGGGCATCGTGATCGATCAGCTCGGCCAGGGCAACGGCTACGCCCTCGACAAGGCGATCCTCTACGGCACTGGGTCCAACATGCCCGTGGGCATCGCCACCCGTCTGGCCGCGACCGCCGCTCCCGCCTGGTGGCAGGCCTCCATGCCGACCTTCACCGACCTGCACGCTTCCCACATCGGCAAGCTGTCTGCTGCCTCCGTCAAGGGCGCGGCGCTGTATCAGGAGGCCGTCGGTATCCTCGGCACGGCGGAGCAGAAGCACCTCGGTAAGGGCGGCCTGTTCTGGGCCATGAGCCAGGGCACCTACATGAAGCTGAAGCAGGAGCTGATCTCCATCAACGCGGTCGGCGCCCTCGTCACCGGCGCGGACATGATCATGCCGGTTCTGGGCGGCGCGGTGGAGCTGCTGGACTTCGTGCCCGCCGGAAACATCATCGGCGGCTGGGGCCAGGACTACAAGCTGATCCGCAGACGCGGCATCCAGATCGCGGCCTCCGAGCACGCGCAGTTCGTGGAGGACAACACCCTCTACAAGTGCACCTCCCGCTGGGACGGCATGCCGATCGCGGGCGAAGCCTTCGCCATCTTCTCCCTGACCACCACCGCGGCGGCCACCACCGTGACCTTCGCCACCGACACGGCCAACCAGGTCTCGGGCGGCTGATTATAACCAAGACGAAAGGAGGCGGAGCGGATGGATTTTGAGCAGGTCGTGAAGATGTGCCGGGCGCGGCTGAACCGGGTCTACGCCGGGACGCAGAACGCCGGGCAGTATGCCCAAACCGACGGATTCGACGAGTATGTGCGGATGCGCTGCTCCGCCGCCGAGGACGAGATGCGGGCCATGGGGATCGAGCTGGACGGCTCTCCGGCGGACGTGATGCTGTTGACGGATTACGTCTGCTGGCAGTACGCGAACCGGGACAAAGGCGAGGACGATCCCATGTGGCTCAGACGGCGGATCAAAAACCGCTGGATCAGGGAGGCGGCGCGCCGTGATTCTTGATCGTGGAATTCTGACGCTGTACCACCCCGCCACCACCGCGGCGGTCCGGCCCGGAAACAGGCCCGAGGACGGCATGACGGAATACCACCGGGGATGGTACGGCGCGCGCGTGGTGGGCTACAATCGCTTTTTCGCCGGTCAGGGGGCCGGTACCCGTGTGGATCAGATCGTGAGAATTCTGCGCCCTCACGCGCCTGTGGCGGCGATGCCGGAGAACCGGGGCGGAGATCTGTGCCGTCTGGCCGACGGGTATCTCTATCGGGTCGTGCAGGCCCAATACCTGACGGACGAGGAATCCGGGGAGGAGGTCTGCGACCTCTCTCTGGAGCGGATCGGCGAAAAGTTTGAAAAGGGGGCGGGCATATGATCATCCAGGACGTGCGGGACGCGCTGCTGAGCGTGCTTCCGGACCGGGTCTATCACTATCTCGCTCCGACGGACGCCGCGGACAGACGGGAGGCCTATGCGGTATGGGGGGAGACCGGGATCGAGCCCTTCGACGCGGATGACGGTTTCTGCGAATGGGCGGTGACCGGGATGATCTACTTCTACACCCCGGAGGAGTACGACCGGCGGTTTGACGCCCTGTGCGCGGCGCTGGACTCCGTGGGGATCACGCTCCGGCCGGGGCGGATCGCCTGGGACGACACGACGCAGCAAATGGCATACGAGCTGAGCTGGTCCGCGGCCTGCGAGCCCGGCGGCATGTACGCGGAGGAGGACGGATGAGCAAGGCGACGTTTCTCCGGGACAAAGAGTTCGAGTGGTTCCTGTCCTCCGTGGGCGACTGGCTTCCGGAGGCCATCGAGGAGGCGCTGAGAGCCGGGGCGTCGGTGCTGGCGGCGGAGATGAAGGCCAATCTCCGGGGCGAGATCGCGGACCGGCAGGCGGTCGAGCTGGTGAACTCCTTCGGCATCACGCCGGTGGGCCAGGACAAGAACCGGGTGTGGAACGTGCATCTCGGATTCGACGGCTATCAGAAGCCGGGTACGGGCCAATGGAAGGACACGGGGATCCCGTTCCAGATGATCGCCCGGGTCTTTGAGTCCGGCTCGGTGAAGGACGGGTACCAGTGGCGGCGGCCCACGCATTTCGCGCGGCGTGCGGTTCAGGCCAAACGAAAGCAGGCGGAGGACGCTATGAAAAACGCCGCGGAGGCGATGATCGCCAAGAGCCGCGGAGGAAGAGGAGGATAACATGGCAAAAATCGGCATGAAATACCCGCGGTACGCGAAAATCACCGTCACCGAGGGCGACAACGGGGTCGAGTCCGAGACCTACGGGACGGTGAAGACGGCGGGGCGGGCGATCTCGGCCAACATCACCACCAACATTTCGGACGAGAAATTCTACGCGGACGACAACGTGGCCGAGGTGGATCCGGAATTCATCGACGGCTCCATGGCGCTGAGCGTGGACGAGATGACGGCGGAGGTGATCTCCGATCTGACCGGCGCGTCCCTCAGCTCCGGCACGGGCGGCACCGGGGATCTGACCTTCTCGGCGGACGACGCGGCGCCCTATGTCCGGTTCGGCTTCGTGGTTCCCATGATGGTCAGCGGCGTGAAGAAGTGGATCGGCGTCGTGTTCCTGCGGGTGAAATTCGGCCCTCCGGACGACAGCTATCAGACCAAGGGCCAGAACATCCAGTTCCAGGGCACGACCATCAACGGCGACATCATGAAGAACGCGAACGGGTGCTGGAAGATGCAGAGCGCCTGGAAGGACACGGAGGCCGCGGCGGTGACCTGGCTGGACGCCAATCTGGCGCCGACGCCGTGAGGTGAATCATGAGGACGCTGGTGCTGGACGGCGAGGAGTACATCCTTCGCTGTGACCTCAACGTGATCGACGAGATCGAGCGGAAGTTCGTCTCGGTGGAGGCCTGCAAGACCATCGCGGCGGCAGGTGTGGCCGGATCCGCGGGGGCTGTGAAATTCCTGGCGGCGGTCATGATCAACGAGCAGTTCGCGGCAGCCGGCGACAAGAAAAGGGTGACGGAGGAATTCGTGGGGAGGCATCTCGGCGGATTCCTCGCGCCCGTTCTGACGCCGATCTTCGAGGAGCTGGCCGACTGCATGACGCCAAAAAACCGGGACGGCGCGGACGGAACGACGACATCCATGTGATGGAGGAGGAGGACGAGAATCCTCCGCGTTTCGCTCCGCGCCTCTCCAATATTGCGGTCCGGCGGCTGGGATACACCCGCACCGAGGCCGGATTCCGCCGGGCCGGGCAGATCATGGACGAGCTGGAGGATCTGGTCCGGCTGGAGCGGGAGGCCATGGATCAGCAGGGGCAGGCTCAGGGCCGGGACGACACGTTGGGCTGGATGACGGACGAGAATCAGAAGGAGGTGTGGTAAATGGCAGACGCCGGGATCCGGCTGACCATCGAGGGCGAGAAGGAGTTCCGGGCGGCTCTGGCCGAGTGCGACGCCGCCGTCAAGGAGAATCAGAAGGCCCTGAAGGTTTTGTCGGAGGAGTACAAGCTCAACGACGCCCGGATGAAGGACTCGACGTCCGGGCTCGGGTCCATGGCGGAGGCGCAGGACGTGCTCCGCATGAAGGGGAAGGCTCTGGCGGACTCCATCGAGGTCCAGCGGGAGAAGATGAACCTTCTGGCCGAGAGGACCCGGGAGGCTTCGGAGGCCTACGGGGAGAACGACAAGAGGACCCAGGCCCTCCGGATGCAGACCATGGACGCCATGGCCGCGCTGGACAAGCTGACCCGGGAACAGGAGCTGAACCGGCAGGCGATGCTGGACGCGAAAAACTCCACCCGGGAGTACGAGGACGCCGTGAAGACCCTCGAGGCCCAGCTCTCGGCCAACGAGGCGGAGCTGAAGGCCATGGGCGGCGGCATGGAGGCTCTGCAGAAGGAATACGGGAATCTCGGAAAATCCTCCGAGGATCTGCAGAAGAAGTCGGAGAACCTCCGGAGGCAGAACGAGAATCTGACGGCGCAGAACGGGAAGCTGTCCGACTCCATCACGAAGCAGCGGGAGATGGTGGACAACCTCACGAAGGCGCAGGAGGCCACGATCAAGCGGTACGGCGAGGGGTCGAAGGAGGCGGAGGCGTACCGGAAGAGGATCGCGGAGGCCTCGGGGCAGCTGGACCAGATGGAGCGGGAGTTACGGGCGAACGAGGAGGCCATACGGGACAATAATCAGGCCATCGCGAACGGCGGGGAGGCTCCGATGTCTCTGCTGGACGGGCTGAAAAAGGTCGAGGAGATGACCGGGATCAAGATTCCGGCCGGGGTCGAGAAGATGATCGGGAGTTTCGGCGGAGGCGCGCTTGCTGTGGGCGGCATTGTGTCGGCTCTCGTCGAGGTGGGCAAGAAAATGGAGGAGATCTGGAAGGAGAGCGTCGAATGGGCCAACGATATTTCCACAACGTCGGCAGAACTGGGCACCAGCACGGATCACCTTCAGGAACTGGATCATGTCGCTTTGGAGCTTGGAACGGATATTTCAAACTTCACCACCGCGCTCGCGAAAATCGCTCCGGAAGCCGGGAAGGCGCTGCTGGCAAACAGAGGGCTGGTAGAAGAGCTGCAGGCAGAGAGGGATGCCGCAGACGAGGCATTATCTGCTCTTTCTGAAAAGTGGGACGCTCAGGAGGAAGCAACGGATGCGGCGAAGGACTATTATGAAACGACAAGAGAAGCGTATACACAAGCTCTGAGCCGGTGGGAAGAGGTAAGCAAACAAATGCGCGCCGTGTCCAGCGACGGCGAAAAAATCAAAGAGGCCCTGAAGCCATGGCAGGAAGCCATGGAGAAAGCTGATGACCAAAAGAAAAGCGCACTTGAAACATACGAGAAAGAACTGGAAAAGCTGGAAGAACTGAAAGCTGAGTATTATGAACAGGAAGACGCCGTTGCGGCTATCGTCCAAAAACAGGATGAAGCCAGGGAAGCAGTAAAATCCGGCATTGTGACCTGGGATCAGTTCGGGGTCGCGCTGACGGACACGGAAGGGAATGCCCGGGATACACTGGACGTTCTGCTGGACGTGCTCGAATATTTTGAAAAAGAGTATCCGGACTCGCTCACGCGGACAGCCGCCATGGAGGAAACCTTCGGAAGAAAAACATCAATCGCCATGAACGGCATACTCGAGGCAGGAATCGAAAATGTACGCCGTCTGATGCAGGAAGCCAGAGACCAGAATCTTGTCAGAAGCGAAGAAGAAATAGCCATGCTTGACAAGACCGGAAAAGGATTAGACAAATACAAAGAAAAACAGGAAAGCATAAACAAGGAATACGCCGCATGGCGCGCGGCACAGGACAATGTTTTCCTGGATCTGCTTTCCTATCTGGGACAGGCCGGAGAAAAGCTTGACGAGTTTTTTGCAAAAATCACCATGGGGGCAGATTACAAACCATGGGATCCGTCGCAGGGAAGCAGTCTTCACGACATCATAAAAGACGCGATGAAAAGGAATGCTTACGGCTACGCCTCCGGCACCATGTACGCGCCGGGCGGATACTCGCTGGTGGGCGAGAGAGGTCCGGAGATCGTGGAGCTGCCGCGGGGATCGAAGGTGTTCCCGAATGGGGTTCTGCCCGCGGGGTTCGGCGGCGGGTCCACGGTGAACGAGTCGAACGTTTATAATATTACCATCGACGCGGCGAGCGTGGAGGAATTCAGCGACATCGTGCGGATCGCCCAGGGCGCGCGGGTCGGGATGAGGAGGGGGTGAGGAGTTGGGCACGGTATACGGAGCGTACAGGTATCAGGTATACTATGACGGACGCACCGAGCAGGACGGATACTACGCGTCCGGCAAATCCGCGGGATGGTATTACGACGTCGCTCAGCTGATATATGGGCCGCATATCATAAGAAGGTCGTACTGCGCCGGGGTCGAGCTGGACGGAGGAGTCCATCTGTTCGACTACATCGAGCCCAGAGCCGCGGATCAGAGCCGGTTCACCCTGACAGCCACCCTGCGGAATGCCGTCGTGCCGTCCGTGGCGGTGGGCATTCTGACCAGCCGGATCAGCAGCGGAGCGTTTGCGCGGTATACGCAGCTGCGCGAAAACGCCAACATTATTGGGACGATCTCGCCCGGGAGCACGTCGGCGACGTTCAGCCTGACGCACGACCAGGCGGAGAAGGCGCAGTTATACGGCGTAAAGTTTTTTCCGGCCAGCGAATTCGGGGAGACTAGTTCCACGGCGATTCCCGACGCCTCGCTGGTTTACACCCCGATCAATCCGGCGTCGCGGGGACGGGTGACGGATCTGGTGCCCGGGAACTATGCCTCCATCGTGGCGTCCGAGGACACGGAAATCAGCTACACCTACCACCACGACTACGGCGGGTACGCGCAGGCCTGGCTCGGGGTGATCGCGGTGAATCAGGACACGGGGAAGAACGTGCTGATCGCGCGGAAGAAATCCGTCAGCGTTCCGGACGGCGGGAGAGGGACCTTTACGATCCCGGCGGGGACGCTGAGCGCGGGCCGGTGGACCATCACGATCTCCGCGGCTCCGGCGGCGTCTGCGAATTATTACGCGGACACGGACGATTTCTGGGTGACGGGTCAGGAGTTCGTGTACACGGTCCGGGAGAATCCCTCCGCGTCCGGCGTGGTCTGCGACGGGAGGCCGATCCCGGAGGTGGAGTGGACGGGCGTGTCCCAGGCGGCCTATCAGGTGCGCTTCGGCGACTACGATTCCGGCGCCAGGGCGGGCACGGGGACGTCGTTCATTGTCCCGCGTATTTTCCGCGACGGCGCGTATCCGGTGACGGTCCGGACGGCCTCCTCCGCGGGCACCTGGTCCGACTGGACGGAGACGGAGTACGTCACGGTCCGGAATGTGGAGCCCGCCGGGGATTTCTCGGCTCAGGCGGCGCAGGACGGCGTGAACATGCGGATCTCGTGGACGGTGTTCGCGGGCGCCGCGCATTACGCCGTATTCCGCGACGGGGAGATGATCGCCGTGACGGATCCGGATGCGGATCAGGTCATCGACCGGCTCGGTGCGGGCGGGAGCTACGAGGTGCTGGCGGTGACGGCGGACCGGTATTATAAGTCCTCGGGCCAAATTGCCGGACGTCTGCGGCTGGCGGCGGATCTTATCTCGGCGGACGGCGGCTACACCTGGCTGGCCGGGCGTCTGACACCGGAGCGGAAATCCCAGCCGGAGGACGTGCGGGAGGACATCTCGTTCGTGTACTATGCCGGGCGGGAGAAGCCGACGGCGTTCCGGACGGGGCAGAAAAACCGGTCGAAGTCCTTCGTGTACGTCTTCAAGAACCGGACACCGGCCCGGACGCTCCGCTCTCTGGTGGGCTCCGAGGTGATCGTGAAAACCACCCGGGGCGAGCACATCCGGGGCGTGATCCCGGAAATGAACTGGGGAGACGCGCGGTTCGTGTCGCCGTCGTTCCAGATCCGGGAGGTCTGGGGAGAGGAGGACGGCCTTGAGTATCCGACTGAATAATGTCAACGCCGTCCGGTACCGCTTCACGGTCTGGCGGGGAGGCGCGCCGCTGGTTTATAACGGCCGGGCGGTGGAGCTGGAGCCCTTCGGTTCCGGCACGCTGATCCACGACAACGGCGCGGAGCTGCAGGATTCGATTCAGCAGACCTTCCTCGACTACCGGCCCATGGGCGTGGATTTCGTCGGGGACATCCTCCGAGTGGAATGCGACATAAACGGGCAGACCTTCCCGCTGGGCCGGTACTGCGTCACCACCGAGCGTCCGGGATCCTCCGCGGGCGTCCGGACGGTGGAGATCGAGGGCTACTCGCTGCTGTGGATCCTGACGCAGTGCAAGATCGAGACGATCCGCACGTGGAGCGCCGGGACGAAATACACCGAGGTGATCGCGGGACTGCTGACCGAGGCGGGCTTCACGGAGTACGAGATCGAGGAGTCCTCCGCGGTGCTGGCCACGGACCGGGCGGACTGGGACATCGGGACGGAGTTCCTCGAGATCATAGGCGACCTGCTGGCGGAGATCAACTACAATCCCCTGTTCGCGGACTTCTCCGGGGTGATCCGGGCGACGAAATACAGCGCGCCGACGCTCTCCGGGGTGACGCATACCTACACCGAGGGCCGGGATTCGGTGATCCGGGCGGACTATGATTCGGAGCTGGACCGGTTCGGCGTGGCCAACGTGTTCATCGTGATCTGCGACTCGCCGGAGCGCACGGCCACGCTCAGGGCGGAGGCGGTGAACGCGGATCCGGCCTCGCCGTACTCCACCGTCAGCCTGGGACGGCGCGTCCCGCACATCGAGCGGGTGGACAACACCCCGAATCTGACGGCGCTCCAGGACACGGCGGACCGGCTCCGGTCGGAATCCATGCAGACCTCGGAGCGGATCGAGATCACGACGGCGCCCCAGCCGGATCACGAGGCCAACGAGACCCTGCTGGTGCAGGTCGGAGATCTGGCCGGGGTGTACCGGGAAACCGGATTTGAATTCGAGCTGTCCCCCGGCGGGCAGATGAAGCACAAGGCGGTGAGGGTGATCGTATGAGCAGGATCGGAAACAATCCCTTCGAGGAGCTCTTCAAGGCCCTGACCGCGCAGATCCTGGCGGCGGCGAAGGAGCTGGCCATCGGCACCGTCAGCAGCGTATCGACGACCGGCATCGGGATCACCATCGACGGCGACAGCTCCGGCGCGAAAAAGTACACCTGCAACCGGGCGGCGCGCTTTGCCTCCGGAGACCGGGTCCTCTGCGCGCGTGAGTCCGGCACGTGGGTGGTGATCTGCAAAATCGGCAATCCCGGCGGACCGGTGGGCAAGACCACGGCCATGTCCCAGCAGGTGGGCGTGGACGCGGACGGGAAACTCTGGACGGAGCCTCCCGGCGCTTATAATCTCCCGACTGCCTCCACCTCCGCGCTGGGCGGGATCAAGACCTCGGAGGCCTTCAGCTCCACGAAGCACACGGCGAAGGTGGCGGTGGACTCCTCCGGAGTGCTCTTCGCGGAGACCTACAGTCTCCCGACCGCCGGAGCGTCGACCCTCGGCGGCGTGAAGCCGGTGTCGAAAACCTCGGCCATGACGCAGGAGGTCGGCGTGGACTCCTCCGGGAAGCTCTACACGAAGCCGGGAGAGGGCGCGTATACGCTCCCGACGGCCTCCACCTCCGCGCTGGGCGGGATCAAGACCTCGGAGGCCTACAGCTCCACGAAGCACACGGCGAAGGTGGCGGTGAACTCCTCCGGGGTGCTGTACGCGGAGGCCTACGATCTCCCGACCGCCGGAGCGTCGACCCTCGGCGGCGTGAAGCCGGTGGCCAAAACCTCGGCCATGACGCAGGACGTGGGCGTGGACTCCTCCGGGAAGCTCTACACGGCGCCTCCGGCCAGCTCCGGCATTCCGACGGCGTCCACCAGTACGCTGGGCGGGATCAAGACCTCGGAGGCCTACAGCTCCACGAAGCACACGGCAAAAGTCGCCGTCAACAGCTCCGGGGTGCTCTACGCGGAGGCCTACGATCTCCCGAAGGCCACGACCTCCGCTCTGGGAGGCGTCATGGGCGCGGCCACGTACAGCTCCACGAAGCACACCCTGGAGGTGGCGGTGGACTCCTACGGCAAGCTGCACGCGGAGGCGCCGTCGGGCGGGAACGTGTCGCGCCTGTACGCAGGGACGAGTACGACGTACTACGCGGAGCTGAATTCGTCCAAGGTGTTCGCGCCCAACGGGACGGGATTCAACCTCGGATCCACGAGCTA
>Ga0326513_10004130_pt1 | contig 10441 bp, 14 predicted proteins | sample 2_2465_0518_D_FD_203654 | JGI IMG/M metagenome (GOLD analysis project Ga0326513, IMG submission 203654) | Bovine rumen microbial communities from UC Davis, California, United States - 2_2465_0518 | ecosystem: Host-associated > Mammals > Digestive system > Stomach > Rumen | place: USA... | reverse complement strand
TCCCCGCCGCAGTGCGGGCACGTTTTAATAGTGTCGTGCATGGTTTTTTTGTTTGTTCTCCTGTTCTATTTTCGTGTTGCTAGTTTGTTTGTTCTCTTGTGTTTATTATATCATAGAATAAGCAATAGAACAACGCCTAGAATAGGCTGCTTTTCCGCCGTTAGAAAGAAAGGGCGGCAGCTCCTGCAGCCGTCGCCCCCTGGGTTCTTATATCGGTTTTTTGTTCGCGGCCTGGCGCCGTGCCTTTTCTAAAGTCTTTTCCGGCACTCTCACAAAGTCCGGCGGCAGATCGGCCGGCACGTCGTCTTCTTCCCGCCTGGCCCTCTTTGGCTGCGCCTTTCGGAACGGCTTTATGTTTGCCCCGTCCGGCGTATCATGTTCCCCGTAAAATATATTATTGGCGGCGTTATAGTATAGTTTCATGCTGCGGCCCGTTTCGCCGGTCGGCCGGTCCTTTAAGACGCGCAATATCATCCGCCGGTATTCTTCCGCTTCTATCTCTCCCTTTTCGTCCGGGTCATTTTTAATAATGCCCTGGTCAATATCCCAGTAGTTCAAAGATAGTTGATAGTCCGCAGTATATTCTATATTGCTGCTGTCCCGGCCGCTGCTCATGGTTAACCGCCCGCTGTCGTTGCTTTGCCGGTTCGTCGCCGTTATGCACATCACAAATGTATTGTATTTAATTGCATACTGCTTCAAACCCACAAGAGCTTTTTTGATAAGGTCCGCTGTTTCTAGTTTCTCTTTGCCTGGTGTGATAAGGTGCAGATAGTCTATCACTGCCGCCGGGGCGTCCCTTCCGGCTCTCTGGGCCTCCTGCCCGACGGTTTCCAGGTATTCTAGAATATTGTCTATATTGGTCCCTATTCCTTCCGCGTCCCGGTATTTGATGAAAGGATAAGATTTCACCCTGTATTCTTCCAGTTCGGCCCGCATGGTCTGCCGGTCCGCTTCATTCCATCTATACCCCTGCAGCACTTCTTTCATGCTCTTTTTCCCGCCGGCTTCCTTCTTTGCTCTGTGGTAAGAAAGGGCCTTTGCTAGCATTTGTTCTTTTGACATCTCAAAATTAAGATATACAACGTGCTTCCCGTGCCGCGCCATTTCTTCCGCCAGTTGCTGGCAAAAGGTCGTTTTGCCGGTCCCTGGTGCCGCCAATAGAAGAAAGACGGTCTGCGCCACAACTCCCCCGGATAGAAGCCGATCAAAGAAGCGCAGGCCGGTTTCATGTGGCTTGTATGCTTCAGTTTGTATTTTGTCAAAAAATTCGTCCAGTTCATCCCGGGGCCGTTCGTCTGCGGTCTGCTTTATATATTCCTTCGTCTTTCGGATCCGTTCGGCAAATGCTGCCGGGTCTGCCTGCAGATCGTCGCTTGCGTCGTGGTTTTGGCCCTTCATGTTCTTGTATTTCACGCCCAGCGCCAGGCACGCGGCCCGGATCTGTTCGGCGGCCTTCCTTCCGGCGTCGTCGTTATCCGTGTAAATAACAAGTGTGCATTTCGGCGGGTTCTCCTGCAGGCGCTTTATTAACGCCCCCGCATTGTTCGCACTGTTTAGGGCCAGCACATTCCCGCCGCACTGCAGGATAGAAAGGGCGTCAAATATGCCTTCCACTACAAAAACGGCTTCCCCGTGTCCGGCCCGCAGCGCTCCCGCGTTCCATATTGCCGGCCTGCTGCCTTTGGGGTTTGGCGCCTTGAAGGCGGCCGGCGTTTCCGGGTCAATGCTCCGGGCCACATAGTAAGAAGACGTGCAAGGGAAGATCAAACGCGGCGCCGGGTGTGGTTTGTGTTCGTCCCCCATCGCCCCCGGAACGCTTGCCGGATCTGCCGCAGGATCAAAGCCCGCCCCCACCTGTTCCGCCGTGGCTGCATCTATCCCACGTTCTGCCAGGTAGGCCAGAGCCGCAGGATCTGCCAGGCGTGCCGCACATAGATCATAATATGCCGTGTAGTCTGTTCCGGCGCCCTCTGTTCCCGTTTCCGGGGCGTTTGCGCTCCCTGCGGGTATTTTATCGCCTTCCGGCGTTTCGTTGCTCTGCGGGCGTTCTGGCGCGTCGTTCCGGGCCGCTGGGCGCACATATTCCCGCGCCGGTCGGTTATTCCCGCCAGTAGAAAAAGAGGTGCCTAGCATTTCCGCCCCTTTTGATAGCGCCGTGTTATAGTCGCAGCTTTCCTTCTTCATAATGGCCGCCAGGGCGTCGAAACGTTCCCCGCAGGCGTGACAAAATGCCGTGTTAGTGTCCTTATAGATCTTTATAGCGCCGGTTCCGTTCTTCCCGGATCCGCTGCCGCAGGCCAGGCAAATATAGCCGCCGTGTTTCGCCTTCTTGAAGAAGCCGGATATATCAATGCCGGCGTTTATCCTGGCCTTCATGTCGTCCCGGGCCCGCATTGCTTCTTCAAGGCGTTCTTCCGGGGTTCTAGCTTCGTTCGTGTCAAAAGGTATCATTCTTTCTTTCCTTCCCGCCCGGATCCGTGTTATAATGCGGGTGCCGGGCTCATGTCGTCGTGCCTGGTTTGTTTGTTCGGCCGTCCCTGTTGCCCCGGGGGCGGCTGTTTCTGTTCTGCCGGCAGATCTTCCCGCCGATAGAATAAAGGGCTTTCGCATCATGCCGGAATGATAATATAACCTTGTTCCAATTCCGCCAGGGCGTCGTCTGTTATATAACCGCTGTCCCAGGGCTGCCGCCTGGCGTCGCCTATAAGCTGATAGGAAATAATGTTCCTGCCGGTTCCCTGGTTCATAAAATCTTCGACGCGTTCCGCAGCTCCTTCAAGTTCTTCTAAACATTCGCCGCAAATTGTAAACTCGTGATATTCCATTCTGTGTCCTTTCTGCGTGTCCTGGCGCCTTCTATTCTATCGGCGCTCCGCCTGCCGGTTGTCGGGTTCCTTCGTCCAGAATATCCCACTTCCGGCCGCTGTCAATGGGGGCGGGTTTTTCTTCAAGGAAAAAACCGCACCTTGTTATAGAATCTTATAGATTCTTTAGGAAAAAGCACCCCCCGCAAACCCGCATAAATACTGGGTTTTTGAAGGGTGCCGCTTGCAAAAAGCCACCCCTAGCTTGCAAAAAGCCACCCCTAGCTTGCAAAAAGCCACCCCCCTATTTTTTTGCAAGGCGTGCAAAATATCACCCCCCTTATTTTGTCATTTAAGGGTTATTACAAATTTGACGGGCGTCTTGTCTCCCTTCGTCTTCCCCTCTTTTCTAACGGCGGCGATATAATGCCCGGCTTCCTCTGACGCGTAATAGCTTAATATTTTTTCGGCCGGTTCTAAAATGTTCCGCTTTTGCCAGGACGGCGGGCTTCCGGCGTGCCCCGTTCGCGTTAATAGGGTGTCAAATAGAATAACGAGCTTCTTTTTCTCTTTTATCTTTCCGGCGCGCTCTTTTGTGTATTTCTTTCCCTGCTGTTCTTCCAGGGCTGCCAGCTCATTTTTTGCCCTGGCAATTCGATATAAAAGATAGTCTTCAATCTGGTATTTTCTCTCTGTACTGCTTCCGGGGCTCTGCAGCACCTTAATAGGGATTTTTGTTAATTGGCCGCGGTCTTTTGCAAATTCCATTAAGGGCGGGTAACGCAAAATGTGGTAGTAGGTCTCTATGTGTCCGTTCCGCACTTCGTCCGCGCTTTCCCAGGGAAGAACGGCCCCGTTGTAGTTAGTCCAATAATAATTATATGCTTCCGCTTCTTTCTGGTTGTTAATGGTTATAGCTGTGCGCAACATTTTGTTCATGTGGTCTTTAATCTTTTCTCGCTGGCTCTTTTGCGGGTCTCCCTTCCCGCCCAGCGCGCGCCAGATCGTTTTTAAGGAAAGAATATCTTTTCCCGCGTCCATAGCTGCAGAAATTGCCCCCATTATCCGCGCGTCTGTATGGTCAATTCTGCGGGACACTGTGGCCCGGCTTCCTTCTTCGTCATCAAACAATACAGATAGAATTAAATAAGCCCCGTCATCCTTTCCCGCCTTGTTCATATTAAGTGTTTCCGCAAATGTTAATTGCCCGTCTGCCGGTTGGTCAAAAATAGTAGGAAGCATGAAATTTAATCTATCAACGGGGAAATTAGATACTTCTGGTTTGTACGGCTTATTTTTGGCCTGCTGCCGGGCCTTCCTGGCTGCGTCCCATACCTTTTTAAAGGTCGCTTCTTCTTCCGGCGTTTCATATTCGAAAAGAAAATCAAGAGTAAGGCCGTTATATTCCGGTTTCCGCAACTCTTCTTCAATATAGGGCGCCAGCTCTTCTAGTTCCTGCGCCAGCTCCGCAAACTTAAGAAGCGCCGTTTTAAACATTGCAGCGCCCACGTTTTCCGCCGTCTTTTTAAACTTCATTGTATTTTTGGCAAGTTCGCGCGCTACTTCGTCTATTATCTTTTCCTGCTGTTCCAGGGTGCCGTTTATCTGCGTTCCGGCCGCCGTTAGCCGTCGCGCCGTGTCAACTATCGCGTGCCGGGCCGCGTCGTTTATCTGCGCCTGCAGATCTTCCGCCCCTTCTTCTATCGGCGCCGGATCTTCCCGGGCCGGATCCGCGCCAGGGCCGCCGGGCTTGTTCTTTCTGTCGTCGTCCATTTGTCCCCCTTTCTTCAATCAAGGCTTTTTCTAAATTCTACGGCCTTTTCGTAAATGTCGCCGTGTGCTGCCATGTGTTCCCGCAGCGCCCTAACAATAAACATTGACATTGTTTCACCGCTGACGCGCGCCATGGTCTGTATATAGTCGCTGACATCCGGCGTCACTGCTATATTTAAGCGCTTCATTTTTACGCCCTTCCGGCCTGTTGTGTTCATGTCCATCATTAAGGCCCGGGCTTCTTCGTCCGTGTAGGTCTTCCGTTCCTTCCTGGCCTTTTCTTCCGCCGTGGCCGCCGTTATGGTGTCGTATACTCTTCCCGTGTTAATCTGCGTAAAATCTTTCTGTGCCATTTAGTCCGCCTCCTGCAGTGCTTTTTCAATGTGGTTATAAAGTGCCATATAGTCCGCCGCCGCTGTCGCTTTCGGCGCGTATTTGTATAGCGATTCCTGAAAGGCCGCCGCTTCTTGTATTGCGACTGTCTGCCGGATCACTCCCAGGAACGGCAGCCCGATTTCTTCCGCCTGTTTTCTAATGGCGTCCCGGATCTGCCGGGCGTACTTGGTCCGGCCGTCGAAACGGGTTATTATCACGCCGATAGAAGATAATGCCCGGTTGGTCTGCCGGATCTGCGCCGCAACGTCTGTTATTTGGTACAAACTTTGAATATTATAGGCGTCTGTTTGTACTGGTATCAAAAGCCCGTCTGCGGCCTGCAGGGCGTTATATAGTAATTCTCCGACGGTTGCCGGGGTGTCTATGATAACATAGTCATAGAAGCCCCGCACGGGCTCCAGGGCGCGCAATAGGCGCCGGGCCGATGCTTTCCCGCTGGTTATGGCTGCCAGATCGTAAGACGCCGGTACAACGTCCAGCCCCTGCCCGTTCCCTGCTGCTATTATGTTTTCTTCCGCCGGATCCCCGCATAGAAGATTATAGGCGTTTGCCGGTCCGCCTGCCCTGGCTCCCAGCGTGTAAGAAAGATTTCCCTGCGGGTCCAGATCCACCGCCAGCACGCGCCGCCCATTGAAGGCCGCAGCTTGTGCCAGGGCCGCCGCCGTCGTGGTCTTCCCGGTTCCGCCCTTTTGCGTTGCTATGCTTAAAACCTTCATGCCGTGGCCCTCTCTAGCTTTCCAGGAACGCGGCTGCCACTTCGTAATAATTTATTCTGGCAAGTGCGCCCGTCAAAAGATCCGTGTACAAGCTAGCCGGCAGATCCGGCGCCCCCTCTTCAAGTGCTTCTTGCATCATGTCCGCCAGGATCCCGGCCGCCATTTCGTTGTTTTTTGCTTCCGCCTTCGCTTCCCTGGCGGCCTGCATCCATGCTTTATAGCTGCCTTCCTCGTTCGTCAACCACAAGTGACAAGCCCATATTTCCCGGTTTGTCCATCCGTTATAGCGTTCTTCCTTCATGCTGTGCCCCTTTCTTTATTGGCTGTTTCTAAGTGCTTCTATGGCTTTTTCTGCCTTCTTCGTAATATGCACGCCTGCGGCCTGCTTTGCCAGGGCGTCCGCCAGTTCATTCCCAGCTATCCCCGCGTGTCCCCGGATCCCGGCAAAATGTACCGTGACATTATCGGCCAGTAAATCAAATGTATTTCGATAATAGGCCGCCAGCGGGTTTTTAGCCGCCCAGGATCCCGTTATATAAGCCCCTGTGCCGGTGTAGTCGTGATATAGCACTATTTCCGGCACTTTTCGCCGCACGCACTCAAAAAGGACTTGCAGGGCCCCTATTAATTCCCCCGCTTCGTTCCGGCGCTGCAGATATTCCGGCCGGCTGCCGGTTCCTTGCAATATGGTTATTTCTCCGCCGATAGAAAGAAAACCGCCCCACGAATAAACGCCGGCCGCCTGGTTATAAGATCCGTCAATGTAGGCGAACGGCAGCCCTTCTTCTATGGGCGGATCGGCCGGGGCCTCCTGCAGATAGGCTTGTGCTTCTTCTAGGCTTTCAAACGACTTGAAGGCGGCCCCACTATAACCGCGCGTTTGCTCCTGGCACTCTGCCCAGCTCTTGAAGATCCCCGGTTGTCTGCCGGATCTCACTGCATAATATTTCATGCTTTCGGCCCCCTGTAGCTTTCGGCGTTCGCTAGGTGCCCTTCATCGTCCCATTTAGGCCGGGCCGGGTATAGCTTGTAAAGATATTCTTCTAGAAGCTTCCGGGCGAAAACATCCGCCGCCAGATCGTCCCGGCCCTGCAATTCCTTAATAGCAAATAATCTATCCATGTCTTCCGCCGATAGAAATAATTGTAACTCTGTCATCCCTTCCCCCTTTTCCGCCGGTCCTTTTCTTCCGCCGCCAGGGCCTGCAGATATAGCAAGGCGGCCTGCGTCTTTTGTATTTCGCCCGCTATTCGTGTTAGTTCGGCGTCTGAATATCGTTTGAAATAACTCCCTGTGTCAAAAATTCGGGTGCCGTCCTGCAATACGTCCGCTTCTAGCTTGTCTGCCAGTTTCCGGCCGGATATTTGCTGCAGATCCCGGCGCAGCTTCAAATAGTGTTCGTAACTAAGTTCACCCCACGCAAATTTTAATTCCCGCGTTTCTCCAATGGTCAATAGCTTCTTGCCGTCGCTGGTTCTAATCAGATCCTTATATTTTTCCCTCTGCGCCTTCTTTAATCGCACGGCCGGCCCCCTTCCGCCGGTTCAACGTTCAAATATCGCCGGATCTTCGCTTGCGTTTCTTCGTCCGCTTCATGATAGGCATACAAAAACCGCGCTTCTTCTTCCGTGGCCCCGTATTGTTCCATATAGGCCCGGATTTGTTGTTCTTTCGTGTTGCTCATGGTTTGCCCCTTTCTGGTTTGTTTATTCCCTGGCGCCAGCCGCAGCGGGTGCCCTGGTTTCGTGTGGTCCTTTTTTACGGTTCCCCCGTTTGTCGGAATAGGCCGCCGGAATAGTCGCAATATTCAAACAAATCTATTTAATATGATTTCGTTATGATTCCGGCCGGCCGTTTGCTATTGTTTCCCCGTTTGCACTTTTTTAAGGGTTAAAAACTTTCTCTTGTGTGTATTGCACAACATACAAACACAATTTGCAAAGTGTTTGTTAATTGTCTGAAAAGTGTTTGATAAAACTATTCGCAAAACTTTTCTTTCACGAATAGATTTGTATTTTTGTCCAATTTGGGAAGGTTTTTCCCGTAAAAAGTGTCATATTTCTATGATTTTGCGTTTTTGCTCAAAATTATTGCCGTTCTGCCGGTCAGATAAAATTTTCTGCAAGGAATGTTGCCAGGTCTTCAACATTCTTGTAATTCTTCCGTTCTGGCATAGCCTGCGCCAGGGCTTCCCAGATAAAAGCCGCCCCCACCGTTTCAAAGTATGGGAAGGCAAGAAGCGCCGTTAATATGTCCTGGGCGTTTCGGATCTGCCAGCCCTGCGGCGTCATATCGTCTTCAATGGTTAGCCCGTTCTTTGCAATGTACATGAGTTATTACACCCCTTTCTAGGATTTTGCGAGATATTTCTGGCCAGTGCGGACCGGGAATGACGGCCCAGGGCTCCCCGGGTGACATCCCCCATATCTTCCCGCCGTGTTCTCTTTCTTTTTCTATTATACAGACTTCCGCAAACAATTACAATGTGAATTAGTATTTTCTTGTTTCTCTTGTGTGTTAGGCGCTTGCACTTCTTTCTATCGGCAGATCATCGCGCCGGCAGCGTGTCGCCCTGTTTCGCCTGCTATGGCTCCAATTTAGGCCCGTAACGCCGGCCGCTGGTATATTCTTCCACATTTGCCGGGTTCCCGCCTGTTTGCCCTGTTCCCGCTGTGGAAAAAACATATAGATAGACAGCGCGCGCGGCGCTGGCGCACGGGGTCGCCCAGGGCGGGGCCGGCGGGGTGATATGCCAGAGGCTGCAGATCCTTCCCGCCGATAGGAAATAAGGGGCCCTGCGGCTTCTCTCCGCCTTCCTGGCGTTTCCTGGCATAATTCCATCTATTCCCGCGCAACTCTTGCCAGATCGCCGGAACGCGGGCCAGAACGCGCGACAATATATAATTTTCGACTTCCCCCGCCGGTTCCCTGGGCGTCTTGTCAAAAATCAATATAGGGGGGCGTGTTTCTATGCCTTTTTGGAATCGTTCGGCCTGTTTGCTGCGCCGGATCCGCGCCGGCCGCAGTTGCAAAACGGCCTTTTCAATGCGTATATGGAATACTTTCCCCGCCTCCCGGTATTTTCCCGGGTATTAGGGCCGCCCCTAACTAGGTGCATTTGTATAACAAAATGCGTAGCTAGCTATAGTTGGTCATTTTTTAAGGCGTTCCGGCAATAAAAAAACCCCCGAAACGTTCGGGGGGGGATCCGTCTGCAAGGCGGAAAGTCTCGAAAATTTGGGCGCTTTTCAAGATTTTTACGCCCCTGCAGCCTGTTATAAATTGCTCTGTGTGTAAATATTGGCGCTGGGCGCGCTGTGTCGCCTTCCCCGGTTAGGGGCTCCACCGCCCAGGGTGTCCGGCCGCCGGATCTGTTACCCAGCTATCCGGCCGTTATACTCCCAGATCTGCAAGAAAGTCTTCAAGGCGTTTACTTGTTTCCGCGCCCTGCTTCCCTTCGTAGATCTGTTTATAAGATTTCGCCGTTAGGCCCAGCGCCTGCCAATATTGCAGGGCCTGCGCATTGCAATCTATAATTGTTCCCAGCGCCGGGTTTCTTACTAGGTTCGTTGCGCCGCTGGTGTTAATATGCGGTGTTACGGCCCGGGCCCCGGTGTCTAGAAATTCCTTCCAGGCGCTGTCCCTGGCTTCCATTAGTCCCGCCAGGGTGTCTATTAAGCTCTCAAAAAAGGGCCGATAGGTTCCCGCTTCGATGCAATGCCCCTTTATTTTCTTCTTCCATGCTTCCTTCTTCATGTCCTGTTTCCTTTCCCCGGGAAAAAATTCCCCGAAAATTCCTCGTGTATATAAGCTGCGGCCCCCACCGTTCCCCGGCGTTTTCCCTGTCCTGGCTTCCGGGGGCGGGGGTATGGTATGGAAAAAGGCGGGCCCAGGTCGCCCAGGATCCGCCGATAGAATAAAGTGCTATTGTCCCTTGTCCGCCAGTGCCCGCAGCACTCTAATAAGCGCCTGGCGCGTCTTAAAGACTTCGATAGCGCGGCCCTTTAGCCTGTTACAATAGGTTTCCAGCTCTTCCGCATCTGCAGCTAAATAATAGCCCTGCGGCCTTCCGGTCGCCGCGCAGATCGGCGCCCCGTCCCGGCGTTCACGCGCTATTGCTATTGTTACATCACGAATACTAATTCCTAGAACGTCCGCCAGTTCCTGGCCCGTCCTGGCGTTTTCTCTGCCCGTGTTAAGTAGTTCCGTTATCATTTTCTTCTTGCGCCCCCTGCTGTTTCATCTGTTCGGCCTTTCGCGCCCAGTAACGGGCCTGCGCTGCCTTTACCTTGTCTTTATTCGCCCGGTTCCACGCCCTCTTGTAGGCCCGTCTTGCTGCCTTTGCCTGTTCAGTCATTGCGTTCCTCCTGTTCTTTTGTTCCACGCCGCTATAGCTCTATAGCACGCTTCATTGCTCCAATCATCCGCCGCCGGTTCCGTCTGGCTGTCGTAAATCTTCCCCTGCGCGCCGCAGATCATACATTTGACGAAAACAAAATAGCGGCGTTTCTTGTAACTGTAGTTTTGAGTTAAGGCCCCGTCCCCGCCGCAGTGCGGGCACGTTTTAATAGTGTCGTGCATGGTTTTTTTGTTTGTTCTCCTGTTCTGTTTTCGTGTTGCTGGTTTGTTTGTTCTCTTGTGTTTATTATATCATAGAATAAGCAATAGAACAACGCCTAGAATAGGCTGCTTTTCCGCCGTTAGAAAGAAAGGGCGGCAGCTCCTGCAGCCGTCGCCCCCTGGGTTCTT
>Ga0326513_10004129_pt1 | contig 10443 bp, 14 predicted proteins | sample 2_2465_0518_D_FD_203654 | JGI IMG/M metagenome (GOLD analysis project Ga0326513, IMG submission 203654) | Bovine rumen microbial communities from UC Davis, California, United States - 2_2465_0518 | ecosystem: Host-associated > Mammals > Digestive system > Stomach > Rumen | place: USA... | reverse complement strand
TCGCCGTGTTAGGGCTATTTTTACGAAAATAATTGTTTTAAAGGAGATATATACTATGAAACTAGGCATTGTTATATGAACTCCTGTTTCATGAATCTCCATAAAGAGTCATAAAACTCTATGAAACCGCATAAATACTGGGTTCGTGGTAATTTGTTCTCGTATGTAACTTGTTATAAATTATTATAATTTATAGAAAAATGGTACTCCCGTGGTACTCGGTATGGTACTCGATATTCGGGAGACCAAGAAAAAAATATCAACATTATTTCATTTGTAACAAGCTATATAGAGACCCAGATTAGCGTTTTTATAGCATATATTAATTGATATTAAATTAGTGAGATAATATAATTAAATGTAGAAGTGGGCTGGACATATATGCGAACCAAATTGTATAAGATACTTGGTGACACCATGAAGTCTAAGGACCTCGTGGTGTCTTTTATATTTGACAGCAAATAAATAGAATGCATTAGGGGGAAATATGGAGAAAGATATTATTGTATTAACATGCTCTGCAAAGCATAGTGGTTATTGTGTCGCTGGAATTGATCTTGAAACAGACGAGTGGATTCGATTAGTTGCATCAGACGATCTTGATACTAATGAGATACCCAAAAGCTTTATGATATATTCCGATTTTACACCTTGTAAACCTTTGGATGTTGTAAGTGTAGATATAATAGAAGAATTGCCTGGTGATATTCAACCAGAAAATGTTTTGGTAAATCTTAGAAGAAAACCTGTGTTTAAATATCGCGTAACGCCTGATCAGCTGGAAGATTATATTTCGAGTTCTAGGTATATCTACAAAGGTACTTCTTCATATATGGACCAAAGTACAGCGCTTAGTTGTGGGTACTCTTTAGGGCTATTCAAAGTTCAAGACATTTACCTTGATGTTTTTGAATATAATGGTCGTATGAAGACAAAATTGGATTTTAAGTACAATGGGCGTTTTTATGAGGGGTGGTCCATGACTGATCCAGCATATTATGGATGCGATAGCGGAAAGATTTGTGATGAAGGTCTTATAGTTGTAAGCATACCTGAGGATGATTACAACGGAAACTATTATAAATTTGTTTCTAAAATTATTAGATTGTAGGTGAGATTATGTTATTTACTATAGGGCATACAAACCATAGTCATGAAGAGTTCCTTGAACTTTTGAGAGCAAATAAGATTACCTACTTGTTAGATGTGAGAAGTACGCCTTTTTCTCAGTTTACTAGTCAGTTTAATAAGGATGTCATAGCTGCCTTTTTGAAGAAGAACGGTATCAACTATAATCACATGGGTAAGTTCTTCGGAGCTCGACCAATGGATAAAAGTTTATATACTGAACAAGGTTATTTGGATTTTGAAAAGGCAAGAGAATCAGAGAATTTTAAAATGGGCTTGGATAATGTCATCCTTGGATTGAATAAAGGATACAATATCGCTTTGATGTGTACTGAGAAAGATCCATTTGATTGTCATAGAGCAATAATGGTTGCTCGCGGGTTTGAGCTAAATGGAATTGAGGTCAGTCACATTCTGCCTGATGGTAAGATTATAACCCAAGCAGAACTTAATAATCGCTTGCTTGAAAAGTATTATCCAGACAGAAATCAAATATCCTTATTTTCAGAAATAAGCTCTCTATCTGAAGAAGAGGTGTTAGTATTAGCATATAGGAAAAGGAACGCGGATATAGGCTACCATATACAAAAAGATGAGGAGGAATAAAATGCAAGTATTTACGATGGGATTTACCAAAAAAGATGCAGCACTATTTTTTAAAAAAATAGAAGAAAATAAGATACAGATGCTGATAGATGTTAGATTGAATAATCAATCTCAGCTTGCAGGATTCACTAAAGAAAAAGATTTAACATACTTTCTAAAGAGAATTTGTAATTGTGAGTATAGCCACATGGTAGCGTATGCTCCTACTAAAGAAATATTAGATGATTATAAAAAGGGGAAGATCGATTGGGCTGGTTACGAGGAAAGATTTCTTCCATTGATTGAGAGAAGGCATATTGAGGAGACATTTATAAAGAATTTCTCTAAGTATGACAGAGTTCTTCTGCTTTGCTCAGAACCGACTCCTGAGAATTGTCATAGGAGATTAGTGGCGGAGTATCTTAGAGATAAAACAGGATGTGAGATTATTCACTTATAGTTATGATGAGCCAGGACTTTTGCGAGCCCTGGCTCTATCTGCATTAGAAATCATCATCGTCATCATCATTTTTCCAGCCGGAGTTGAAGTGTAGTTCGCCGGTATCCATGTCCATTGACATATTATCGCCCATTCGCATATGCAGGTCGCCATCAGAATCAATTCCCATGTTGCTGGAAGTCTGGTAAATGAAATCTCCGTCATCATAATCAAGAATTGGATTACACATGTTAAGCCTCCTTTTTTTCGAATTGGTTGATAAAGTAATTATAGGTTTTATTAAGCTCATCAATAAGAAACTGCACTTCTGTGTCCTTGGATGATGCAGTAACATTGATTACGTTTGTAATAAATCCTGTAGTATTCTTTGCGAAGAATGGCATGTAGTAGGCAACAAAGCCTGTATCGGCATAGAAATAGTACTCGCGCCAAGCTTCACGCTTAAAGTAATTGTCATCATAATAGCTTGCGTTGGGAAGTCCGCTATTGAGTTCCTTACAGCTGGCCTCGCTTTTATCAACAAGTTTCTTAAGCTTTTTCTGGACCCTCTTGTTGTGATCGATTGCTTTCTCTAAGAATCTTTTGCTTTCAGCTATTCTTTTTCCAGTGATTAATAAATCGAGTACTTTTCCGGCATAAGGAAATACAAATGTGCTGCGAAGAGCATTCATTTCAGCTTCTGTTTCAAATTCATCAAGGAAATAGGATATGGCGGCATTTTCGCTGGCGGCAATGCTTTCAATCATCTGTTCTACGTTTGTGGATGATGGGAGCTGTGTATCTCTAAGTGTCCAGTGATGAATTGGATTAATTGTATATAGCAAAGGTATTTCCCTGGCACGTAGAGTGTTCAACATTTCAAAGTCTTTATCTCTGATAGCCAAAGCTATCATCTTAAATCGAAGATCATCCTGGTATTTCATACGGGAGTCTAAGGTATCGAGAAATCCAATTTCACGACGTTTAATAGATGTTCCAGCACCGAATCCTAGATAATATTCTTTTTTATCGTCTCCAACGAACCATATATAGCCCTTATCCGTAAGATATTTAAGGAAAGGATAGTTTCCAGCTTCAAGGGCATAATCAATAGCCGTTTTATCATATTCATCCGGATTTAGAATAAGCCTGTCATCTCTTTGGACATAAGCTTCCCATTCCGCGGGATCTTTTGAAAAAGCTATAGAGTAATTGGTTTTTCTGTTTAGGACAGGAGTGAGTGCTGTACCAGCGCTGAGTATATCTTCAATAGATACTCCAAGTAACTCTGAGAATATAGGAAGATCCTCAATCTGTACGCCCTTGTTTCCCTTCTTTATCTGGCAGATTCTGTTCTGCATCTTTTGAATATCGTCAGGATTAGCATCGCCATCTCTGAGCTTGAGATATGCAATACCAAATTGGCGATCGTTCTTATACTCACTATTCTTAATTAAATCTGATAGGTGTTTTCCAATTTTTGTATTATCTGTTTTAAACATTGTTGTTATCTCCTTTGAGACCATAGTAAAAAAATATATGCGTAAAAGATATAACAGATTAGCATATGCTTTTTGCATATGTAAATTATAACATTAAAATATATATGCTAATAGCATATATTATGGAAATACATCAAATAAGCGAATATTTATTGACGTGCACGCACTGACTACATTATAATATAGATAGGAATACACGCACTGACTACATAAGGAGGTTGCCATGAAGAAAGAAATCTATAATGTCGAAGGTATTGAGATTGAAGTAGAGCGTACAGATAAGAATGACACTGATGCTGAGCATCGCAAGATGGCATACGCCTTTAAGATGATCAGAGAGCAGTCGGGAATGAATAGGAAGGACTTTTCTGTATGGCTGGGAATCCCTTACCGTACAATGCAGGAATGGGAACTTGGTCGTAGGGTTATGCCGGAATACGTTCTTCGTTTGATTGCCTATAAAGTTCTTAATGAAAAGAGAAAGGGGGCATTTGATAATGATAATACTTAAGATGCTTATCGCACTTCCGATGATTTTACTGTTTGGAATACTTAGGGTGCTGGCTAATATTATATCTAAGGTATATTGTCATGCTGCAGCCATTGTTCTTATTCCGCTTGCAATATGCCTGGTGCTTGCAGTGATTATTACAGATTGGCTTGCCGTAGCTATCTTCGGTGCCCTCATTGCAATATGCTTTATCCTTCTATTTAGTATTGGCTGGATTATGGTAGAGCTGGAGTTCGGACAGGAGTTTTTCAAGGGCTTGATGCACGGATAATTGAGAGATTTACCTATGAATTACCTACAGATTACCTGCGAATTACCTGTCAGTTACCTACTGTGTCGCTTTTCATGCGATTTTTGATGTGTTATATTTACAATGGGCAAAGCGAACGGGAAACAAATCCCGAAAGCCAAGCCCATTTTCTTTTGCAAAAGAGTACAGGCAGATTTAAGCGTCAGCTTATGACTTAGAAATGAGTCATGGGTCTGGCGCTTTTTTGATGCCATTAACCAGGGCGGCGGGTGACGATCCAAAGCCAATGCAAACAGAAAGGAAATCATATTATGGATTATGAAAATTTCAAAGAACAGTTCGTGGAGGATGTAAGAGACAGACTTTACGAGCAGGGAGCTGAGGTTGATCTTTCCGTTCATACGGTAAACAAGCTCAATGAGAGCTACGAGGCAATCACAGTTACTCCTGAAGGCAGTAACATCGGTGTGAACATCGGAATCGACAAGTTCTACGATGCAATCGAAAACGGTAAGTCATATGACGAAGTTGTTGATAAGGCTGTTGAGGTCATCAACAACGGAATCAACCAGAGGCCGGAGTTTGATATTGCTTCCTTATCTGATTACTCTCAGATGAAAGAAAAACTTGCGATGGAAGTTGTTTCAGCCGAAGCCAATAAGGAAATGCTTGAAACTGTACCTCATCAGAATATCGAGGATATGGCAGTTGTCTATCGCTTCGTATTAAGCTCCGATGATGATGGAAGGGCATCTATCCTTGTTACCAATCAGCTGCTTGATAGCATGGGTGTTACACCTGAACAGCTTCACGCTGATGCAATGGAGAATGCGCCTCAGATCAAGCCCGTTGAAATCAAAGGCATGAGTGAAGTCATGGCTGAGATGATGGGAGTTGAACAGGCAGAGCTTATGGGAATCTTCCCGGTGGCTCCTGAAGATGAGCAGATGTACGTGGCTACCGTACCCGATAAGGTGCATGGCGCGGGTGTTCTTGCTTACCAGGACTTCATGGACAAAGCAGCAGAAAAAGCCGGTGGTGATTTCTTTATTTTACCTTCGAGCATCCATGAAATTCTGATTGTCCCTGACAACGGCAAGATGAATCTGAAGGATCTTGAGGCAATGGTAAAGGAAGTCAATGCTACGCAGGTATCCCCTGCTGATAAGCTTACGGACAGCGTTTATCACTATGATTCCAAGGCAAAGATTTTCGAGCTTGGAGAAAAGTTTGTTGAACGCCAGTCTGAAAGAGAAACGGAGCATGCCGAGGAGAAAGGATCTGTTCTTGGTGATTTAAAAGCCAAGAAGGAAGAGGTCGCCAAAGCTCCAAAGAAGGATCATATTGATAAGGGTGCCAAAGCTAAGGGTGGCGAGGCTCTTTAATCAACACATTATGAATAAGGCGTCAGCCGGAGGTAATGACCTTCGGTCTGGCGCTTTTTCTATTGCATAGGAGGTAATGAGATGTCAGTACATCATTTAAATCAAGGAAACAGCGGAGGCACGGTCATAGGCAGAGCTGAACCGATAGCACATCCACAGAATTGTAAGCATGAGTGCCCTTACGGCTATAATAGGCCGTTTTGCTTTCCTTGCATGAAAAAGATAGTAGCTGAGCAGAAGGCAGCTAAGAACAAAGCTAAGGAAGTGTGATGGTATGATTTTTGACTACTTTTATGAGGAGCAGTCAGAGAGTTACTCATTTTACAGGATTCCCAAGATGCTATTTACTGAAGAGATTTTTGAAAATCTGTCTACAGATGCCAAGGTGTTATACGGCCTTCTTTTAGACAGAATAAGTCTGTCCAGGGAAAATGGCTGGCTTGATGATGCTGGGCGTGTATATGTCTATTACACCATCAGATCGGTTAAGAAATCCATGCGTTGTGCAAATACAAAGGCTTGCGGATTATTAAAGGAACTGGATGAATTTGGGCTTATTGAGCGTAAGAAACAAGGTTTGGGTAAACCGACCATTATTTATGTGAAGGATTTTACCCGATTCCGAAAATCGGAACTCTTGGATTCCGGAAAGCAGAACTCTGTAATTCCACAAACCGGAACTCTGGACATGCGCAAATCAGAATCTAATAAGACTGAGATAAATAAAACTGAGATAAGTAAGACTAATCCTATCCTATCCGGAGCGGATAAGGATATGGATGAGAGAGAATCATATCGTAAGTATCTTTATTCCCAACTTGATATGGAGATTCTTTATGACAGGTATCCCTATGATGGGGAAACCTTGGATGCAATTACAGATCTTATGCTTGATGTAATTTGCTCTAAGCGCAAGACCATCCGTATTGCAGGGGATGATAAGCCTGTAGGTGTGGTGAAGTCCCAGTTTTTGAAGGTAAATTCCATGCATATTGAATACGTTATGGACTGTATGAAAAAGAATCCTGCGAAGGTGAGAAATATCAAACAGTACCTTCTTGCTGCCATCTATAATGCACCACTGACTATGCAAAGCTATTATCAGGCCTGGGTCAATAATGACATGGCTGAAGGCCGTATTTAACGGAGGATTTATTACATGGACACAATGGAAATTAATATTGCACTGGACCCTATCAATGATGGGGCGGTGATGAAAGAAACAAGACTTAAACGTAAGGATGAGGGGGCTCTTATTATCGCTACAAACGGTGAATCCCGTATTGTCGATGCGTATGAGGCTCAGGATATCCTGGACAAGCTCAACGAGATCGGACATGGCGAGTATATGGGAAACAGCGACTATATTGCCATGATGAACGGCGATAAGATTATCAATTTCGGCACCGGCAAGTGTTTTGTGGGCTCTGCGATTGTCATGAAATTTGATGGCAGAACTCTATCCATGCTTGTTGGAGATGAATTTGAGAAAGCAGCTGCCGAGTTTCGCAGCCGACTTATCACGCTTGTGTGTGAGGGGCAGGAGTTTTCAGCTTATGAATTGATCTAAGAATAGCGGTTTTAGCGGAAAGGAAGTGATAATGTGCAGGAAGAAGTTGAAAACAAAACGGTCAATTTCGCTGTAAGAACAACCAAAGTATCGTTGAAATTGCTGATACGTGCATTAGTTGCTTATAACCGTCATCGACGTAATAAGAAACAGCTAAAGCAAGTAGCCAAGAATCAGGGTACAAAGGGAAAACAGTCTGTAAAAGAACTTATTGGAAAAGACCAAGGCGTATCCAGCATGGAGATAGGAGATTCCGGTATTAGGGACTTCAAGAAACTTGCCAATAAGTATGGCGTTGATTTTGCCATAGTAAAAGATAAGACTGTAGACCCGCCGAAGTTTACCGTTTTCTTCAAAGCAAGGGATGCTGATGCTATTACACAGGTTCTGAAGGAGTATACAGCAAAGCAGACCAAGCGTAAGAAAACTGCGGAAAAGGAACGTCCGAGCATCCTGCAAAAACTTAAAAAGTTCAAAGAGATAGTGGCCAACACTCCTCGCAAGAGTAAGGAAAAGCGAAAGGAGATGGAGCGATGAAGAAGAATCTGAAAAAGCTCATTATCCTGAATATTCCTTATGTGGTTATTGGGCTGGTGGCAACGAATATTGGCGAGGCTTTTCGAATTGCGGGAGGCACCAATGCATCTGAAAAGGTGCAGAGTGTGATACTCGATGGTTGTTTTGGTACAGCATTTTCCAATCCTTTACCAAGTTTGCATCCCGTAGATCTTCTTGTTGGTATTGCGGTAGGTGCTGTTTTAAGACTGGCGGTGTATATCAAAAGTAAGAATGCCAAGAAGTTTCGGCACAATCAGGAATACGGTTCTGCCAGGTGGGGAACACGGGAAGACATAGAGCCATACATGGACCCGGTCTTTCAAAACAACGTGATCCTATCGCAGACAGAACGGCTGACCATGAATAGCAGACCAAAACTTCCGAAGTATGCCAGGAACAAGAACACGTTAGTCATAGGTGGTAGTGGTTCCGGTAAGACGAGATTCTTCATCAAACCAAACCTTTTACAGATGCACAGTTCCTACGTATTAACCGATCCAAAAGGCACGGTTTTACCGGAGATAGGCAATGCACTTGCAAAGAAAGGATATCGCATCAAGATCTTCAATACGATCAATTTCAAAAAGAGCATGCATTACAATCCGTTTGCCTATGTGCATGATGAAAAGGACATTTTAAAGCTTGTGACAACGCTGATTGCCAACACCAAGGGTGAAGGAAAAAGCGGTGATGAGTTCTGGGAAAAGGCGGAGAAATTGCTGTATTCAGCACTGATTGGTTATATCCATTACGAAGCGCCGGAAGAGGAACAGAACTTCTCTACACTGCTTGAGATGATCAACGCAATGGAGGTCAGGGAGGATGACGAAGAGTTCAAAAATCCCGTGGATCTCATGTTTGACGAGCTTGCGGAAAGGGACCCGGATCACTTTGCTGTACGCCAATATGTTAAGTATAAGTTAAGTGCCGGCAAAACGGCGAAGTCTATACTTGTTAGCTGCGGCGCAAGGCTTGCTCCCTTTGATATAAAGGAGCTTCGTGAGATTACAGCATATGATGAACTGGAGCTTGATACTCTGGGAGATAAGAAGACAGCATTATTCCTTATCATGTCAGATACGGATGCAACTTTCAATTTCCTTATCAGTATGGTGTACACCCAGCTTTTCAATCTGCTGTGTGAAAAGGCAGATGATGTGTACGGCGGGAGACTCCCGGTGCATGTAAGATGCCTTATTGATGAGGCGGCAAACATCGGACAGATTCCGAACCTGGAAAAACTCATGGCGACGATCCGAAGCCGTGAAATCTCAGCGGCACTAGTCTTGCAGGCAAAGTCGCAGCTGAAATCAATCTACAAAGACAATGCAGATACCATCATTGGTAACTGCGATTCCCAGATCTTTCTGGGCGGCTCTGAACAGACGACTCTTAAGGACCTCAACACCATTCTCGGTAAAGAGACCATTGATATGTACAACACGGGGGAAACCAGAGGAACGAGTCAGAGCTACAACATGAACTATCAGAAGTTAGGTCACGATCTTATGAGCATCGATGAACTGGCGGTAATGGATGGCGGCAAATGCATCGTGCAGGTGCGAGGCGTAAGACCATTTCTCTCCGACAAATACGACCTAACACAGCATCCGAACTATCCGCTCACGGCGGATGCAGACAAAAGGAACACTTTCGACATCGAAAAGTTTCTTGATCACAACTTAATATTGAAACCTGATGACCAATATGAAGTCATCGAAGTAAAAGAAGATTAAAGCTCTTGGGATTATCCTGAGGGCTTTTTCTTATGCGCGCATATCTGTGAGTCAGTCGACGGGCTTACGGAAAGAACAGTAACCAATAAACATTCAAAACAAATTTACGGAGGATTTTAATTATGGCATTTTTTCAGAGCGCAGTAGGCGTACTTCAGACACTCGTTATCGCACTTGGTGCAGGTCTTGGAATTTGGGGAGCAATCAACCTCATGGAGGGCTATGGCAATGATAACCCTGGAGCTAAGAGCCAGGGAATGAAGCAGCTCATGGCCGGTGGTGGTGTTGCCCTCATCGGTACCGTGCTTGTACCTTTGCTTTCCGGCCTTTTCTAAGAAGAGCTTGGATAAGGAGTTGGAGCCGGGAGTTTAAGCCCGGCTCCTTAATCGGAAGGAGGTAACAGGTGGACAGCATACTTCAGTCAATTGAGGACTGGTTTAGAGGTCTGCTTGTTTCAGGTATTATGAACAATCTCACGAACACCTTTGATTCTGTAAATAATCAGGTGGGGCAGATTGCTTCTGAGGTAGGACAGACTCCGGCTAACTTTTCCCCGGCGATATTTAACATGATCCAAAACCTATCGGAGAATGTGATAATGCCGATTGCCGGAATCTTTCTTACCTTTATTGCCTGTTATGAGCTTATCCAACTGGTCATCAGCCATAACAATTTGGCAAACTTTGAAACCTGGATCTTTTGGAAATGGATTTTTAAAACATTTGTAGCAGTAACACTTATTACCAATACGATGAACATAACGATGGCTGTATTTGATG
>Ga0326513_10004128_pt1 | contig 10444 bp, 12 predicted proteins | sample 2_2465_0518_D_FD_203654 | JGI IMG/M metagenome (GOLD analysis project Ga0326513, IMG submission 203654) | Bovine rumen microbial communities from UC Davis, California, United States - 2_2465_0518 | ecosystem: Host-associated > Mammals > Digestive system > Stomach > Rumen | place: USA... | reverse complement strand
GCGTTTCGTACAAACGGCATATCAAGCATGATGCCCCTGTCGTTTATCTGCTGATCAAGAGTGTAATTTACCCACTCGCTATCGGGAACGGGGAACTTGGCGATCTTCGCCTGTATGCCCATTTCGGTTTCGACATCGCGCTTGTTGTATGCCTTGAAGGTTGCCCATCTGTCGGGAGCGTCCTTCGGGTAATGCCGAATCATCTGTCCTTCGCGGTTCTTGGACGGGGTACAGAAATAGCGAATCAGGTCTTTGCCTTCTTTCAGTTTTTGCTTTTCAAGCTTCAGCGCGGCGCCGACCGAATCCAATGACAGCGGTAAACCGAGCGTTGCAGCCCAAACCATCGTGCAGTGCCATGAAGCCGGATTAAGATACTGTCCGGTCGGCAGACCGAGGAACCGTGAAAGGCAGATGCGCTCAAACTGTGCGTTGTACGCCCGCTTTATTACCGAATCGTCTGTCAGAGCGTCGATGATTTCTTTCGGGATGCTTTCTCCGGCGGTCAGGTCAACCACCTGTACTTCGCCGCCGTCAACAGCGTAACCGAACAGAAGCATCTCAAAATCCGGTGACTCCGCGTATTTATACACGCCGCATTTGGCAAGTGGTGCGGAGGAATAGGTTTCTAAGTCCAAGGATAATGTTTTTATAGCCACCAAAAAGTCCTCCCTGATTTTATGCTGCTGATTGTGGTTGCCGAAACACCATACTGTTTTGCAAGTTCTGTACCTGTGATCCCGCAAAACAAAGCAAATCGTATTTCTTCAACATCATCAATACTGAGCTTCCTCCACTTTTTGCCCTGCCTGTAAACATCAAGAATATTTTCTGTGCGTGTGCCATATCGGAGATTTTCCAATCTGTTGTCCGTTGGGTCTCCGTTCTTATGTAGTACTTCCATTCCTTCGGGTTTTTCACCGACGAATGTCAGCATTATCAGCTGATGAACCGGCTTTCCCGCTGTTCCGTGTCCAAGAACTACAGATATATGCTTGCTTTTGCAATAACGTCCGGGACGCAATATACGACTTTTTATCTGACGATCAAAGTTGTCGCCGGTAAAATGACACTTACCTTTTGCGACTCTGTTTACACTGCGAATGCGTCCCTCTGTACTGGCTTGATATTTTCCTTCGTATCCCGGAATATCTTTCCATATTTCCATTTGTATCACCTCGAAACCCGGCAGGCGACGAAGAACGCCGCCCACCGTTATTATTTGATAAACTCAGAGCTGATTTTTAGGAGTGAAATTGTGTGTCTGAGATATATGTTCAGCCCCGAATGTTATCCGATATCAGGCGAGAAAGTTGTCGTCATCGTCAAAGTCTGCGGTGAAGTCATCCGCTGCAGATGATCTGCCGCCGAGAGGTTCGCCGTCCCTGATTTTCTGGATATTTCCCAGACCGCAGGCAATACCGCGGTTGCCGTTGGAATTGAAGGCGTAGAAGTTGATAGAAACCTTCGCGTAGCAGCCGGAATACACCTCGGATCTGTCGAGGATGGGCTGAACGGCGCGGTCAACGATCTGCGGAGCGGTGGGACTGTTGGCGTTGACAAAATAACTGTTTGCATACGCTTCATCATCGCGCTCGGCGTCACCGTCGCGAAGGGGGAGCTTCAGCGCAGCCTTGTTCGGGATCTTGCCGCCGAACTTACCGATGCCCGCCTGAATCGCGGCGTCGATAGCCTTGTTGATGGCGGTAATGGTCTTCTTGTCGCTCTTGGGAATGATGAGCGAAACTCCATACTTCGGAGTGCCTCCGTTGACGGAAGTCGGCTCCCATACATTTGCGTAGGAAAGACGGACGATACCTGTAACTACTTTTGTTGAATTCTGATTTGCCATTTTTTCATTCTCCTTTTATCACTGTAAAATCATTTTTTGCACCCGTAACATTGATAGCCGCACGCTTATCGGATGCCGGGACGAGCGTGGGTTTGCCTTGCGGTTTTGTGATGTACCTGCCGATAATCTCGGCAAATGTCTTTTTGCCCATGAGCTTTTCCATCTCGGTGATGGTGATGAGGGATTTTTTGTAAATATCCTTGTAGCCCGCCTTGACAGCAGCTTGGGCGACTGCTTCCTCGTCGCTGTATTTGCGGTTGGAACGCGACGCCACCAGTTTATAGCCGTTCCACTGTTTGCCGTGGTTGATCGCGGCTTCCTGAGCGTAAGCAAAAATGTCCTTAGTCCATTTCTGCAGATCGTCGAGCTTGGAGAGGATATCCTCGATCTCATCGTCTGTGAGCAGCGGCGGCAGCCTGAACTCATAACGGGCAAGCTCCAGCTTTGCTTCCGCTCTGGCACGGCACTTGACCGCCGCCTTGCAGAACTGACACCAACTGCCGACGGCATATTCGCCTTTACCGCTGAAAGCAAGCTCGGCTTTAGGCTTAAGCGTTTGCTCCGCCCACTCAACGAGTGTATCGACGGGAATTGTCCATGTGCTGATGTTCTCGCGCCGGGGCTGAAAGATCGTCATGGAAACCGTGTCGATATCGTAGAGATGGTCGAACAGTCGTAAGGCGCCGAGGGCATACAGCATCATCTGCGGATTGTTCTCGGACTCGACCACTATGCCCTGACCGTATTTGAAGTCGATAATATGGAGGAGCTTGTCCGCCACAATCAGACAGTCGCCCGTGCCGAAACCCTCCGGGACATAGCAGGAAAAATCCAGCCGCTGCTCGATGAGAACGATTGGGTCTTTGCAATACTGCTTTGCTTCAGCGATGGCTTCCTTGACGAACTGGACGTAGTCGTCTGTAAAACTATCCATTTCATCGGAGTCATACTGACTGACCGGTTTCTTGGAGCGCATTTTCAGTACCCGCCTCAGCTTGTGTTCGCAGAGAGCGTGTGCTGCTGTACCTTCCGCTGCCGCCTCGGTTTCTCTGTCGGCAAACTCCTGCTCCAGTCGCGCGGAGGGAGTGCAGTGTGTCCACCGGTGAGCGGAGGAAGCTGAGAGAAGCGCGTGTTGGTTAGGTGGCATTACCGAGCACCTCCGCATCCTTCATAAGTGCCGCATAGTTGGCGGGATCGATTTCGGACAGTCGCGGTGCTCCGTACTTTTCCAACAGCTCACGGATCTCCTTGGTGAAGCCGTCGTGACTTTTCTCCGCCAATACCGCCCGTACTTCCTCAAGTGTGAGTTGCGGCTTTTCCGGAGCGGGAGGAGCAGCTTCTTCCGCTGCGGCTGTTTCATCTCCGGCAAGAGCATCGGCAATCGCCTGAATGTCGTCAGCGAGACTGTGCAGACCGTCAACCACGTTTTTCAGCAGTTGGATTCTACTCATCGCAGGCACCTCCTTGTGCAAGCTCCTTGATGGAAATACACTCGACCGTTTGTCCGGGAACAATGACGGTCACCTTCTGTTCGGGACCGAGCAGCTTGTCGAGGACTCTCTTTCGCAGAGAAACTTTCCTGCAGGCTACAATGCCGCCGGACACCGGCTTGTCCGAAACACTGATTTTAAGGCTGTGTTTCACTTTTCTTTTCCTTTCTGAAAGCTCGTTTGTTTGCGTCTTTCAATATACGGAAAGAAAAATGCTATTTTGTCGGGGTGTTTTTGAAAAATTTTTTTATTTTTTTTTGAGCGGCTCTTACGGATTCAATTACCGTTTGAGTGTGGACTCCCTCAGCTTCCGCGATTTTTCGGAATGAAAGCCCTTCAATAAACATCTCCATGCGTCTGCGTTGGATGTCGGATAAGATAGACAGAGCTTTTTCAAGCAGCTCCCGATCCTCTGCCTCCTCTAAACGATAAGGCTCCGCATATCCGTATTCCTCCCCTTCATATTCAATGGAGTCCAGTGAATAATTATGGCTGCGGTAAACACGCCCGCCGGATTCTTCGGCTTTGCGGGATTCCATAATGTATGCGCCGATTTCCTCTGGCACTTCTACCTCTGATACAGTTCCGTCTGCGAATTTGTACTCAACTTTCATTGTCTTGTCCTTTCCGCCGGTGGGCAGTCAGGACAGGACAGAAAGACAGGTCAAAACCAATCGGCACCGACCTACGCACAATAAGAGCGCACCAAGGTAAAGGGTACCGATCACGATGCTTTGGCTGAATAATCAGCTTATGTAACGTTATCAATATCCTGCCCTGATGCGCACTCAGGCTTTGATATTATTTTTTCACCCAAGCGGGTGTGATTGATTATTTTGTTCTCTCACCATACGGAAAGAAAAACGGCCTTTTGATGACCCTCTTATGGAAAAAAGCTCTCATAATAAGGAGAAATACATCGTATTTTGTGGGGGTGTTCTCTGAACTAATTTTTTACTTACTAATAGTTAGGACACAAAATTCTGATTTTTTAAGGTTTTCAGGCAAAATAAAAAGAGCCCCGCAAACAGAATTTAACATCCTCGCTATTTCAATGAATATAAACAGTCGGTTTTATCGAGGTTTTTGATGTTTCTCAAGTCACGGTTAAAAATCCCTGTCGTTTTTTTCTTTGGAATATGTGCTCATACCACACTACTCGTTGTATCCTTTTCGCAAATATTTTTTTTGACTTTTGAACCAGCTTGTGTTATACTATTTTTGTTGTCTTTTGACCCTGCACAACAGTCGTTTCAGAAATCGCATTCATTATATAAAATGCACCTCGCCAACATAGGGATGGTTTGGTGCGTCTTGGTGCGTTGTGGTGCAAATCTTGGGAAGGAGTGTCAGACCAAAGTGGAATTTAAAACGCTGTTTCCAATCATGAAAAAGCATTTAGCCGATGGTGGTGATATTCCGTACTTCTTCCGTGAGCTTATGGCAATGATAACGACTGTGACCGAGGATGAGTGGGGAACCGGCAAAGACCCATCCGGAAAACTGAGTAACGAAACGATCAGAAGTTATACAAAAAGAAAGCTTTCCAAGAAACTGGCAAGCTCTATCGTGTACCGGCTTACCCCGGAAGTTATGGTTGAGAGAATCAACGAACGCAGTAAAACATCAAGGACACTCTTAGCGGATGATCTGAGAGGATATGACGCAACGCTTGATGCGGACAATGTAGCGAACGCCATCGCTGGTTGGATGGTTGAAATCATTCATAAATCCGCAGGACTTGTACCACAGGATGCATTGCAGCAACAGCAGCAACAGCAGCTTGCATCCGACCTGAAAACCCGATACGGCGACTATCTTCTTGGAGAGACGGACGGCTACTGTCCATTCCCCGGCTGTGGAAAGCAGTTGACCATTACTGGTAAAGGAAAGGCTGTTCATGCTTATGAGGTCAGTCTGATCGACAAGAGCAAGCCTGCTACGCCGGATAATTTGATAGCGCTATGTCCGCATTGCTATGCTACATATCTTCTGGATGACAGTAAGAAACTTTCCAAGGAACTGAATAAGATCAAGAACATACTGTCCACACATAAGCAGAGCGTCCATCTTCTTGATGACCTGCCGCTTGAAAAAGGCATCGTGGGCGTAATTCGAAAGGTCAAAAAGCTCGGTGAAAAGGAACTCGTGGAGACCTCCCTCAATCCGAAGGAGATAAGACAGAAACTCAGTCCCTCACAGGACACAGCTCTTTTTGTAGCCGTGAATGGGTATGTTACCACTTACTATCCACGAATAAAAGAAATAATGATGAATCTGGATAAGCGTGGAGAAATCGATTATGACGAGATACAGGATCAAATTCATGCTTTCTATAAGAGGCTGAAAAAGACAAACAGGTCACGTTTGGAGATTTTTAACGAGATAGCCGGAAAGATACACCGCGTTACGCTGCAGGATGAACTGTACTGCCAGATTGTTGTCTCCTACTTTGTGCAGAGCTGCGAGGTATTCGATGCAATTACCGAATAAACTGTATTCATATAAAGCCAGCACACTGGCACTGATTCCTAAGGTGCTGACAGAATTGAAAAGTGGTCCTAAAGAGGTTAAGGACTTGTTCCTCTTGATAAGACCGTCCTTGTCCGATGCCACGGATTTCCTGTCGGTTATGGACTGCCTGTATGCATTACGGGCAGTCGACATCAATGAGGAAGGAGAGGTATTCTCATGCTTATAGAAATGACCTCACCGGTTTTTAAAGTAAAAGGAAAAGAACGGCCTCCAATCCGCTTTAAAGAGGGATTGAACGTCGTTCTTGGAAAAGAGGACGGTGAGAACTCCATTGGCAAGTCCTCTGCCATGCTTGCTATAGATTTTGCTTTCGGCGGCAACACCTATCTTGACAGTGACGGTGTAAAGCACATTGGCAACCATACGATTTTCTTCGCCTTTAGCTTTAACGGAAAGCCATACTACTTTGCCCGCAATACAGCATCTCCCGATGATATTCATGTATGTTCCGAAGAATATCAGCTGACCGGAGATGTTTGGACAAAACATGAATTTGCGAACTGGCTCAAAGAAAAATATCATATTGACTTTGCCGGGCTTTCCTTTCGTGAGACAATGAGCAGCTTCTTCCGTATCTACGGTAAAGAAAACACAGATGAGCGTCGTCCGCTTAAGGGACTCCCCGGCGAGAGTATGCAGAAGTCCATCGACATACTCGTGAAACTGTTCGACCGTTACAAGGATGTAGAAGTCTTCAACGGACGGCTGGAGGAGCAGAAGAAAAAGTTGGCGGCATACCGCGAAGCTCGAAAATACCGCTTTGTCCCCGACCTAGTCGGAGGTAAGGCACAGTACAATGAAAATGCAGCGCAAATCCGCAGCCTGCAGATTGAACTTGATAATCTCACCGAAGAGCAGGTCGAAGATCAGAAGGATGTGGATATAGAAAAAAGCCGCATTAAGTCCCAACTGCAGGCAAGCAAACTACGCCTTGAAACTGAAATGCAGTCCAAGCAGCGCAGACTAAGCCTGCTGAACATGAGCCTTGAATACGGCTTATACCCAACGGAAGCGGATCTTTCTGCCTTACAGGAGTTTTTCCCGGAAGTGAACATCCGCAAACTGTATGAAGTTGAAAAATATCATCAAAAACTGGCGGCTATTCTTGATGAGCAGTTCACCTCCGAACGGCAGTTGGTCGATGAGGAAATCGCCAACCTGCAGGAACAGATAAAGGAACTACAGGCGCAGATTAGCCAACTTGGATTTGTCGGCAACCTGTCAAAGGAGTTTCTGGATAAGCACTCCGAGATTAAAGGTCGCATAGATGCCCTGAAGGCGCAGAATGAAGCTTACCTTACGCTGACCGATTTGCAGGATGCACGCAAAAAGGCTGACGAGATGTTGAAACGTTCTATTGAAGATATCCTTGCGGACATTGAGCGTTCCATAAACGACAAGATGAAGGAATTTAACGACTCCCTCTTCACGGAATCTCGCAAAGCTCCTCATTTGCACTTTAACGAATATAACAGCTACAGATTTGAAACGCCTGACGATACCGGAACGGGTTCCAACTACAAGGGTATGGTGGTTTACGACCTTGCTGTTTTGTATCTTACGGATCTTCCGGCAATCGCACACGACTCCCTTATTTTGAAGAATATCGGTGACGGTGCTGTTGATGGCATTATGAAAATATACACACAAAGCAAAAAGCAAGTGTTTATAGCATTCGACAAGCAGGCAGCATATATGCCCGATACTCAGAGGGTTTTAGCTGACAACACTGTATTGAAACTGTCTGACGATAACTGTGAACTTTATGGTGAGTCATGGAATAAAGAGGTATCTCAAAATGAAAATGAGCTATAAGAAGCTTTGGAAGTTACTGATTGACAAAGATATGAAAAAGACGGATTTACGAAAAGCCGCAGGCATCAGTTCATCTTCCCTTGCGAAACTCGGCAAGGATGAGAATGTCACAACTGATGTACTGCTCCGTATCTGCAAAGCACTCAACTGCGAACTTGATGATATCGTAGAGATTGAGCGAACAGAGGAATGAGAAATGATGCTTAAGATGGCATCAACGTAACAATGGAAAGGATTAAAAAAGGCTAATGATGAACTCTATTGAACTCTTCAGCGGGACTGGTGGTCTCGCCCTCGGACTTCAGATGTCCGGGTTCGATCATACGGCTCTTTACGAATGGGACAAAGATTCCTGTGACAATCTGAATTACAATATTCGGCATGGGTATCCTGCTATCAAAGATTGGAAGATATACCAGACCGATGTTCGCACTGTGCATTATGATGATTTTACCGGTAAGATACAGCTTGTTGCCGGAGGCCCACCGTGCCAGCCGTTTTCTCTTGGTGGTAAGCACAAGGCGTACAACGATAAACGGGATATGTTCCCGGAGGCTGTCCGTGCCGTCCGTGAGGTAAGACCGAAAGTATTTATATTTGAAAACGTGCGAGGTCTGCTCCGGAAATCCTTTAGCGAGTATTTCAACTACATACTTCTTCAACTCCAGCACCCAGAGATTATAAAGGTTGAGAACATGACGTGGATGGAACATCTTGCCCTTCTGGAAAAGCACCACACGGCCTGTCACGAGGATGAACTGTCTTACAATGTGGTATTTCGCCTTCTGAACGCAGCGGATTACGGTGTCCCGCAAATCCGTCAGCGTGTTATCATCGTTGGATTTCGCAGCGATTTCAACGCGAGTTGGGCGTTCCCGGAACCAACCCACTCGCAGCATGCATTGCTATATTCCAAATGGATATCTAAGGATTATTGGGATGAGCATAACATGAAATCGCCCTCCGATGTACCGCTCACAAAAGCAAAATTAAAAGCAGTGCAGAAATCTGTTGAAGAAGGTCTTTGCCCGACTCTGCGTTGGCAGACAGTAAGAGACGCTATCGGTGACCTTCCTGATCCGACAAAGCCGTATGATATCGCTTTGTTCCACAATCATGAACATCGTCCCGGTGCAAAAATCTACGCCGGACATTCCGGCAGCTTGTTGGATGAACCCTCAAAAACGATAAAAGCCGGAGCGCATGGCGTCCCCGGCGGTGAAAATATGGTGGTTCTTGATGACGGCAGCGTCCGCTACTACACCGTTAGAGAAAGTGCAAGGATACAGACGTTTCCGGATGATTATCTGTTCAGCGCATCTTGGACAGAGAGCATGAGGCAAATAGGAAATGCTGTCCCGGTCAAACTCGCCACCGCAGTCGGACAATCTGTGTATAACCAAATGGAAAGGATGAGTAAAAATGGCACCGAGAAATAACGAAAACACCCCCGTTCTTACGCCCTACAACCCGTTGGATAAACGTCACCTTGGTGAACAGGTTGCAGAGGCTCTTCTTATGCAGGATGTGCATCCTTTGCCACCGAGCAGATTTATCGGTGCAGGTGTATATGCACTTTACTACATAGGCGATTTCCCAACTTATGCCGCTTTAAAGGAAGTCAACACGAATGACCAGTATCTCTGCCCAATCTATGTTGGCAAAGCAGTACCGGAAGGTGCCAGGAAAGGCGGTCAGGGTGAGGATGTTGATCCCGGCACCGCACTGTATAAGCGGCTCAATGATCATGCCAAATCTATCAAGGCTGCCTCCAATCTCAATCTCGATGATTTCCGTTGTCGCTTCCTTGCGGTCGATGATATATGGATTCCCCTTGCAGAGTCAATGGTCATCGAGCGGTTTAAGCCCGTATGGAACTGCCTTCTTGAAGGTTTCGGGAATCACGCACCCGGTCGTGGTCGCAGCAGTATGATGACTCCTTCATGGGATTGGTTCCATCCTGGAAGAGCATGGGCTGCGAATCTACAACCATTTACGAAATCAAAAGAACAGCTTGACACTGAGATAAGGGAATACCTGAATAATTCACTACTATAATTTTTCTGCCTCGCATCCACATTTGACTTTTTGTCTTGTGTGGCTGTGAGGCACATTTATAATTTCAACTGTCGTAATGTAACCAATAATCCAGAACGCTCACCTAAGCGAATTATTCTTCCTGTCATATATCTAGTATCTGGCTTTGTCTTGATATTACAGACTCGTCCGTCCCGCATATGCCTTATATGCGATTTCTGTTCGCCAGACCGAGAGTTTGCCTTAGATTAACTTCAGATTCCGCCTCACAACTACCCCCCTTTTCCTCATCCAACACTTCCTACTACCAAGCGTGTAGTGGACTCTCACCACCAAGTTTATTCCCATTTCGGGCAAAAAAGCAGCAACGCCGCTGAACCACATTCGGCTCAGCGGCGTTTTTGTTATATGGTCAGTGTTCTTATTATACCAACAGGTAAAGCGGCATATTTATCAAAAAGGACCACGTTCTTTCCTTCTGGAAACACTGTACTTGAATATACGATACCTTCATATCCAAGAGATAAAAAGTATTGAGCTATGCACTGAAAAGGCGAATACATGAGTTCTTTATCTTCAGTTTCCACAGGAACAAAAATCTGTTTTGATAGCAACCTTAGGTCAGTTTACAAGGAACTACACGCAGACCGTGAAACGGGCTGCTGACAACAAACGGCGCTATGCTCCCGGCTGGGTGCATAGCACCTGTTTGTTGCGG
>Ga0326513_10004127_pt1 | contig 10445 bp, 4 predicted proteins | sample 2_2465_0518_D_FD_203654 | JGI IMG/M metagenome (GOLD analysis project Ga0326513, IMG submission 203654) | Bovine rumen microbial communities from UC Davis, California, United States - 2_2465_0518 | ecosystem: Host-associated > Mammals > Digestive system > Stomach > Rumen | place: USA: California... | reverse complement strand
TATGAAATTCTCGATTTGTCTTCTTTCACAATCATCAAGTTCTTCTTTTGTACTTCCTTCAACAGCTAATATTTTATCGTATCCTCTGTTGGTATGGATACCTATCTGTTCAATTCTATGAATGCGAGGGTTAAGACCCTGTGTTTCAAGGTCGAATGTAAGTCTGTTAAGTTCGTTATAGTTGTTATATCCTTTAAAGAGTCTTTTACCAGTTTCAATCATGTACTGTTCTACTGGGGTTACAGCCATGTATTCACGGTTTGATTGTGTTTCTTGCCCCTTTTTCTTGGTTTCATGGACTGGCACACCACCTTCTTTAAAGAAATTGAGGAATTTCTGATAACTCATCCTAGTTGTAGTATAGAACATATACTTATAACCAGTATCAAGTCTATCACTTACATTTGCTTCATTTTCTGTTGTAGTCAGTTTTTTACAGTGTATACCATATTGTTTCATTTTCATTGCGATAGTTTTTCTATCACCACCAAACAATCTTATTGCAGCACTGTTTTTACACCAGATAAATGGTTTAAAATCATCTAGTTTGACCCTTTTTTCTCCTTTGTCGTTAATGAATATAATACTTACCTTATCTTCTTGGTAGTCGCATTCGATGGTAATAATGCGTTCCATAGGGTCATGTCCTTCAAGGAAAGTATTAACGACCTCTGTTGTAATTTGTTTAAACATAAAAAATTTGTTAAGTTGTTAAATACTAAAGTTAAAGGCACAATTTCAGCACCATCACTTTATTTTTGCAAATATATGTTAAATATTTATAAAAAGCAAATTTTTGTAACTAAAAAATATTTATCTATATGATTTGGACGATAAATAGGATAAAGCAAAATTTCAGAACAACAAGGGGTGTAAAGTTCTCAAACAAGACGATTATGCACTTTGCAAAACAGGCTGGGTACAGTCTTAAACATGCTGGTGGTATCATTGGGTATGACCAGAGCGTATATACTGCCCTTACAAAGGCTTTTTCTGATATGGTAGAGTACGAGAAGGGTTTGAGGGTAAAACAGCCTCAGAAAGCCCCAAAACGTGAAGTAGACTATAATCCTGATAAGTTTATCGAGCCAGACAGAGCAGATTACGAGTGGGAAAAAAATGAAAATAGGATTATGAGACAAATAGTTAGACTTACAGAATCTGACCTTCATAAATTAGTAAAAGAATCAGTTAGAATTTTATTTGAAAACAGTACAAATGAAATAAATCATATTGCTGAAAAAAGTAATATTACTGTTTGTAGCCTTGAAGATTTTAAAAGTATTGTGTCAAAACTTGGTATTAATGATTCTAATGTTGAAGACTACATTGGACAATATTGTTTTATAGAGATAGGTTCTGGTTTTCCTAGATTATATAATGAATATCAAGTTTCTGTTCTTGGTAATGATGAAAATGGCAATGAATATGGGCCTAAAGAATTCTACAGAGTAGGGCAATGGTATTTTTCAAATGAGCACCCTAATGTTATCAAGTTGGAATTCGATGACAATCAAAGTGTGGATGAAACAAATCCTAGTAGCAAAAGACCAGATGAAACTTGGTGGGGTAGATTTGATGATGATGGAAACGCTATAGACTGGCGTAGATATTTTAGAGATGATGGATATAAGCAAGAAATAGATAATAAATATGGTGATAAGATAAATGACCTAATTAAGAAAAATAAGAGAACTAAAAATCAGCTAAAAAATATACCAGCAACAGGAGTTAGACGTAGACATCATAGATGGTATGACCCAGATAAGAGTGAAAGTGAAAATGAACTATATTTTTATTACACAAGGGCAAAAGACATAAATGATGAAATGTTAATGAAAATAAAGAAATTTGTTGACAATAATTTGGAAATAAATCCTGATGTTAAATTTGTAATACATTGTAGAGCTGGTCAGAATCGTTCCGCATCAATTGGAATTTATATTGCCAAAAAAATTGGTCAATTTAACGATGAATTCTTATCTGAATATGATGAAGGAAATAAAAGTCAGTTTGGATTTAGAGTGGCTAAAAAGGGTAAAAATGCAAAATATCCTCAAAAGAAAGTTCTTGATGGACTTGGCGCTTTAGAAGGATGGGGCAAAAAAGGTGACACTGGAATAGATTCATGGTATTTTGATACTTTTTATAATCATCCAGGCTCAGGATTTAAAGATAATGGTTATATAGGGAGAAAAAAACAATGATTTTTTATAGTAAAATAAATAGGCCTAAAAGGATTCACATTGGAGAAAGCATTATAAACAGACTCAGGTTGATTCTTGAAAATCCTGAGGATGAAGGTGGAATTTTTCATATACAGGACATTGATAATAATAAGAATATGACCGCAACATATGATTATCTTCCAGATGATGATTATGTTTATGCTGATTATACAGATTATGCGAAAAAAAATAATCTTATAAATAAAGATAATAAGACTTTTAATGATTCAGCTGGAAAAACACCTTATTCTGATACAACTTCTTTAAAAAGTAGAGTACCTTTAAATGTTAGACTTGGTTTGGGTGATGTGGTAAAAACAGCCCAAAACATGAATATTGATAAAGTTCCAGTCAACGGAAAAGAATCTATTGATTGCTTCAACTTATCAATGCTTGGAGATGGTATACAAACCCTTATGGCGCATACGTATAAGGGTAAAAAAGCTGCATATCCAGGTGAACAAGGTTTTTCTATCAAAGTCGTTGGTTCTAATGGTGAAGATAGGCCTAATTTAATTTCTGGAAAATATGCTGAAAAAGTTAAGGAACTTGTTAACAACTATGGTCCATTGAAACAGTTTAATCCGCAGTGGATTATATACCCTCAATCTTCAAGTCCATTTAATGATTATATTGCTGAGTTTTTAATACATAGTGGGGCTTTTCCTAATGCTAAACTTATCCCAAATGGTACGCTTGTTAAAACCGATTTCTGGGGTATAGATTATAAGACTTTAATCGAACTTGGTCTTAGAGAAATAGCTGGAAGGTCTTCAGATTATAAAAATTGCTACTCTAAATTTAAGAAATTAAGAAATGAATTTTATAAAGAATATTTCTTACAGCAGCTTACTGACATTCTTGAACCTAGAGTTTGCAAAATGATTCCAGAGTATAGAAAAATGTATTATCTGGAAAATTACACCAAAGATAGAGAAATTAAACTCAACGATGGTAGAACCGTTAAGTTATGGTCATTAGTGAACGACCAATTAAAGAAAAATTCCATATACAATAGACTAAATACCAATCATAAGAATGATATTAAATCAAAATATAATTATTATGAGGGTAGAAAGGTATATGGCCTATCCAAATATGGAAAATTCTTATCTGAGGCTGTTGCGGCTACTAACTTAAGAACACCAGAGGAAATAGAAGCTGATTTAAAATCACGTCCAGATATTTGGAAAAATCATACTGATAGGGATGAAAATGAATTTTTTGACAGTTTAAATAAAGAACGTGAAAAAACATTAAGTGATTTAGAGCGTGAAGCTGAGGTTGCTAGAGAAGAACAGAATTCTAAAACATTGGTTAATATAGAAGATGTGCCAAAAATAGAAAATGCACTTAAAGTAATAGACAAAAAATATGGCACAAATGAATTAAATACCATGAATTCATATATTTCTAGCAATAATATGAGTAGTGATGAAAGAGAGTATCTTATCAATAACATACATGACTATTTTTTGGGCGAAATTAATAAATTTAATCAAGCTGCAAGAAAAGTTGGTTTGCCAGTAAATTTTGAAAACGCTAAGGTTTCAGAAGAAATATTACTTGATATTTTTAGAGAAATTCTTGCACATCGTCAAGGAAAAAAAGGTAAGACTGAAGATGATGCTGTTGAACCTATGATTAAGTTTAGACGAGGTACTGGTTCAAACAATAATTCTGTTTTAGGGGGATATGTTTCAAATATTAATTCTTTAGTTAATGCATTTAAAAATGGCATTTTTAATTTAAACATGAAAGGAGTTTTTGAAAAAGCATATTCTACAGATACCGTAAAGAATTATCCTTATGTGTCTAGAATGTCTCTTTTTAACCAATTTGATTTAAGTGATAAAATTATAAATTACCCAGTAAAGCCAAAAGATAGAATACTGATTATTGATGATAATTATGCTACAGGAGCTAGTTTTAAAAATGCGGCTAATGTAATACATGAAAAACTTGGGATACCTTATGAGAACATAAAGGCACTTACTCCTGGTGACATGGGTACAGCTTCTATGGCTGGTAGAAGAGGCCCATCTGTAGCATTTAATGCAGCAGAGGCCAATTTGATTAGAATGTATCAAAGAGGAGAATATGATGACATTTTAGATAACGTTGTTAGTTTTAATGTTAAACCAAAAAATGGTAAAAGTTATACTGTTCAGACGACATTAGGCGAATATTTAAACGAAAGAGTCAAGGCTGTTAGTGGTGATGAATATAATAGAGATAATGCGCTTAAAGCAGCTCAGCTTGGCGATAAAGGTCTTAGTAGTACATCAGACAGTTTTGAGTTGGATGATAATGACAGGTTTGATTATACAGCAATAGAACCATTACAATTTACTTCTAAAGATATTAGCAGTTTTTTATTACCAGATACAATTTTAGCGAAAAAGACAGACAAGTTGTCTACATTGGGTGCTATTTGTAATAAGATAAGAGAAAAAGATGCTAAATATAGAACTTCTAGCGGTGAAGAAAGAGTTAAACTAGAGTATAGATTAATGCAACTATATAATCTTTTCGACAAAAAGTTAGCTGAATTATCTAAAGAAACTAGTCCTATCATTACAGCAAGAGCGAAGAAAAATCCTAAGACTGCTAAAAAGATAGCAAAAGACCTTCAATTCTATTTGAATAATAGGTCTGAAATTCTTAGTCAATATAACGAGGCTCTTGCTAATCGTAGTAATGGCACAATTACCCAACAACAATTCAAGACTATATATGGAAGTTTGCGTAGTAAATTTATAACCGCAAACAAAAATATTGTGAAATTCGGAGGAGAGGCAATGGTATTTCCATCTTCTGGCCCACGTGGTAGAAATAAAAATGTTGTTTCTATTAACCAGCCAAGTATTGATAGAACATCTAAACCATTAAAAATGGCTGCTAATACGGTTCAACGTACACCTTCTCCAATACCAAGGATAGAAAAAGTTGATATTTTTAATCAATTAAGTAGTCCTGAAAAAGAAAAAGAAAGGAGAATGTTACAGGATAAACTTAAAAAAGTGATGGGAGAGCTTAAAATAGCTATTAGTAGAAAAGATAAAGCAAATCCATTAAATGGAGAAAGGGAAATTGTTCAAAACGAAATTAATAATTTAATCACTCAACGAGACGAATTAAGAGCTGAAATAAGGAGAATAACAACCAAATATACACAAACTTCAGAGCCTGTTTCACAAGCCCAACATCCTGTTAACTCAAATAATAATGCACAAAAGAAAAGAGGCGCTATGCCGTACCCTGAAGATGTTAGAAAACAAATAATAGCTGATACAACAGCACAGCTTAATGCACTCATTGCAAATAGAGATAAGGTTAAAGAAAGAATGAAAAAAAGTCGTTCACAAGAAGAATATGATGAGCTGCGCAATGAAAAAGCATTATTAGATAGACAAATAATGTATGCTAGGAATAGAATATTTGGCCTTAAAAATAATAGAAAAATGTCAGATAATGCAAAAATAAGAGCAGCAGAAAGAAGAAAAAAAACTCAGACAGCTAAGTAAAATATTATGTTAATACAGCCAAAACCATATATGGATAAATTGAAGCTCCGTCATCATGCAGTTGGTACTGAGAGAAGGAGAAATATGTCTAAGTTAATATTGGAAGAAGGGACACCATTCCCTCAACCAATAGAATACTCAGACATAGATATTGCTGTGTTCAATTGGGTGGATAAAAAGATAGACCTTGTATATGAAGGTGAAAGGTTGCCAACATATAAGTTATTTTCTACTCAAAGAATAAGTGAATATTCTCAAACCTGGAGTCATACTGATGATTATGGTAATATCATGATGAACTTTAAGACAGTTACTCGTGATAACAACCCACAGAAAGGTGAAATTACCAGTAATTACTTCAATATCCCAGGCCATAAGGATTTCGCAATGTTCTATGTACCAGTTTTACAGGAAAATGGGACTGAAGCATATGATAAGTACACAATGAAACAACCATTTGGCGTTAATTTTACGTATTCAGTGTCAATAATAACAAATAAAATGGAATTATTGAATGAAATGAATGAGAAGATGCATTATGAATTCAGTGCAATCCAATGTTATATTGAGCCAAATGGTCATCCAATGTCAATGACACTTGAAGATATATCAGATGATTCAGAATATACAATTGATGACCGTAAATACTATTCTCAGACATTTAAAATAAAGGTAAGGGGATATATAATTAGGAGAGAAGATTATAAAGTTGAAAGAATTCCTTCAAGATTCGTTATGTCATCACATGATTCTGATGCAACTGGAATAGTTAACAGGAGAGGTAAAAACAGAAAAAATGATGAAAGGGTTAAATTCATTGAAGAAACTGTTAAATTATCACCAATAGACGCATTAATTGATGATGAACGTTGTGAAACACCACTTCCAGAAGAAGTACAGAAACCAAGTGAGGTTTATGAAGAAATTGATGATGCAAGAGAATGTTGTGTACCAGACGAAAACAAATATTATAATAAAATCATTAAAATTATAATGACATTTGATGAGTGCATAAAAGAGTTGTCTTTCCAAATAGATAAAGAAATGATAGCTGACCATATTGAGGTAGAAAATGTATTTGATTTTAAGATTTTTGTGAATGAGGAAGAAATAGAACTTGAGGAAGGGTATAAATTCCAGAAAGATGATGAAATAACTGTTAAAATATCAAGAGATGATGATTTTTCTGATTCTGAATTTACAATAGTCGGTTATGACCCAGACACAGTAATTGATAAAGAAAAATTACCTGAAGTTTCTATTGATGAAAAACCAGATGAAGAACATATTTTAATAAACCCAAAAGAGTAACCAATTAAGGCTACTCTTTTTGTCGTTTTGGTATAATAAATCATATTTATAATTAATAAAATGTTATGTTAGTTACGGTTAATGAATTAATGACAATCGAAAGGTTTTTACTTGAGATTAATGTTAGATTTAAGTTTACACTTTCTTTTTCAGATGTGTGTAAATTATATGATTATCTTAAAAGTGTTGGTAAAATAACTAACATTTATTTTGAAACATTGGACGAATTCTATAGAAAACACCCTGACAAAGAAAAAGTTAATGAATATAGGAATAAAATATCTGGGGATAAAATAGAATTTAATATAGATGAGGTACAAAGATTCATTGACGATGTTTTTAGTACAACAGAAGACGATGAATTTAAAAATATTGTATTAAAAAACAGATACTGGAAGAATTAATGAAGTATATTAAATATTTATATATAAGAAAAATAATAATAAATTTAAAAATATTTTAAGAATTATGGCAGATAATGCAAGAGGAATACATGTTTCACCTGGCATTTATACACGTGAAATTGATTTGCAATATGCAATCAAAAGTCTAGGTATTACTACTCTTGGAGTTGCTGGCGAAACTTTGAAAGGCCCAGCTTTTCAGGTTATGGATATAGCAAACTGGAGAGAATATCAGGATGTGTTTGGTGGAACTAGTGTTGAAAAATTTAAGGGAAGTCAGTATCCTAAATATGAGTTGCCTTATATCGCAAAGTCATATCTTACTGAGAGTGAACAGCTAAAGGTTGTTCGTATTCTTGGACTTAGCGGATATAATGCAGGACCTGCATGGATAGTTACTGCTAATGGACAGGCTGTTGCTGTAATACGTTCTCGTGGTAGTTACAAACCATACGAAACTGGTTCTACTACAGATTGTGCATGTGAACCTTCAAAATATGACACCTTGAGATATTATGTTGGTGAAAAAGCTGCTAACCCTAGTGGTTGTACAAAAGATGGCTATAATCTTGGTGCACTTAAAATTGAGCCTTATACATCAATAGATTCAAGTGGCGATGAGTGTATTGGTCACGATTTTGATAGTGGTGATTCTTCATTCAATATCTCACAATATAATCATGGTAGATTCACACTTATTGGTATATCTGGAACAACAAGTGCAACAGTTACACCACAAACAGCTAATTTCAGATATGCTGTGTCACTTAACCCATATGACAAAGATTATATTCTAAAGGTTCTTGGAACAAAGCCATTCGATGGTGATGCCCCAATTTACGTAGAGACACTTTATGATGTAGCACTTGACCAGGGAATTGCAGATGGAAGTCTTACAAGTATTGACAGTGGTGATACTGTAACAAGTGGCGAAGGTGGCCTTAAGGCATTCCAGGTATACAATACTGCTGATTACTGTCACCACGAGCCAGTTAATGGTGTAATCAGTTTACCAGCACCTTCACTTAGAAGAAAACATGTTGGTATGAGATTCCTTGCTAATGGCACTTCAGCAACCGATAAAGTATCAACAGTTCCTTACAATTATGGTACTGGAAAGCCTGTTACAAAATATGATGTCTTTGGGGATAAGGGTATAACCGATGATGCCACAACAAAAACTGCTATTGAATCATATAACCAAGGTTATGTGTCTAGTGGATATAGTGGAACAGTTTCAGCTGTATCTGCTATTATTTCTCCTACTTTGTCAATCAAATATGGCGAGGGAGAGCCTTACGTAGATTTTGCCGCAGCTAAGGCAGCTTTGGTAGCTGAAAGAAAAGCAACCCCAATTGAAATGGTGGCAATTGCTGGACAAATTTATACAGTTAAGCAATATACCACAGAGGATGGAAAGAGGCATTACTATTATGCATATAATGCAAAGGAAGATGTCGATAAATTCGTTACTCCATATAAGACAGGAAAAAAACCATTAGACACAACAAATCTTTATGGAAACCTTCTTAGTGGTGGTACAAGTGGTGTATCAGCTGATACTGCTGATATTAACATGAAAGCCCAGTTTGCAACACTTGTGCTTAACAGAGCTGATGGTTTGTATTACAGAATGAACGGTAATGACATTGACTTTGTAACACTTGACCTTAACGACTATAAGTCAGCTTATAGATATGCTTCAACTCCTTGGATTGTATCTAACTTGAAGGGTGACTATAACCACATCGATGTTAATAAGTTGTTCAGATTCCATACAATTTCTGATGGTAACAACGCAAACTATGAAATTAAGGTTTCTATTGAAAACATCAAACCAGATGATGGTACATTTGATGTAGTTGTTCGTGATATTAACGATAGTGATGAATCAATCGTTCTTCTTGAAAGATTCGGACACTGTTCTATGATTCCAGGTGATTCAAATTATATTGGATTCAAGATTGGTACATTCGATGGCGTATATGAATCTAAGTCTAAGTACATCACTGTTGAGGTGAGCGATTCTACGGCAGCTAGAATGTCAGTTCCAGCAGGTTTCTTGGGTTATCCAATTCCTAAGTACAGTGGTCTTCCAATCAGTGGTGACGGTAACTCTAATGTAACATTCCCAACCTTGGCATACAACAGATACTATGACCCAGACGTAAAAAACAGAAAGCAGTACTTCGGTCTTTCTAGTTGGAAGGGTGTAGATATCGACAACTTCACATTCAAGGGTTACAAGACATACATTGACCTTCCAGACTTCAAGACTCCAGGTTTCCACCTTGATTCAAGACTTGATAAGACAAATGGTGGCTTGGTATCAGAGAACATCACAGTTGATGGTGAGAGTGGATACGAGTTCGAGTCAGTATCTGTTAACTCAAATACAACTACTCTTCCAGAGCCTCCAGTTATCGGCACTGAAGATGAAATGTATGGTTCTATCTTCCAGTATGTAAACCTTCGTAAGTTCACTGTTTACTTCTACGGTGGTTTCGATGGATGGGATGACTACAGAGACGAAAGAACAATTGGTGACGAATACAAGATGTCTCAGTATAAGGGTTATATCAACCAGGGTAGTGGTGAAGGTTATTCATTCAACAGAATCAAAGACCCAGAGCTTCTTCAGTTGAATCAGAACGGTATTACATCTGACTGGTATGCATACCTTAGCGGTATCAGACAGTTTGCTAACCCAGAGGCAACAGACATTAACGTATTTGCAACTCCTGGTATTGATTATGTTAACAATAAACTCCTTGTAGAAGAGGCTATCGAAATGATTGAGGAAGAGAGAGCAGACTCAATCTATGTAATCACAACTCCAGATAAGCCAAAGGGTGCTGGCGATTATGTTGATGAAATGTATACACCAGATGAGGCAGTAGAGAATCTTGAGGATTCTGAGATTGATTCTAACTATAGCTGTACATATTATCCTTGGGTTAAGTACCTTGACCAGG